>ERZ1740052.898-NODE-898-length-9837-cov-13.832243_pt1 | contig 9837 bp, 8 predicted proteins | sample MGYA00581750_ERZ1740052 | MGnify/ENA primary metagenome ERZ1740052 (study PRJEB43018, sample SAMN04849743) | marine metagenome | isolation source: floating plastic debris | place: Pacific Ocean | collected 2008-08-30 | study: EMG produced TPA metagenomics assembly... | reverse complement strand
CTGAAAATACAGCCTTATAGCCAGAATTTTATGTTCTGTTCTGTTGTTGAGAAGTTATGTTAAGGTGTTGAAATTTCTTCCAACTACAGAATGTTTTGTTGTTCTGGGGTTTACGGCACGCCCTTGACTTCAAACCTCCAAAACTTCTATTGCTCTAATCTGATGATAATAACGAAGCTGTCAGCAGTCTGTGATTTTCGTTTCTCACTTTGAGGGGTTGGTGCGATGAACTATTTTTTCAAAGAAACAAGATAATGCTTTTTTTTAATTAGCCTCATCTTGAAAGCATAAGAGTTACCTAAATGGGAAAAATAAGAAAAAATAGGCCTAATGTATAATCATTAGGAAATAATTTTTTGCTGTATTGACCGTATGTGCATGAGTTTAGAATGACTATTTATTGTTAATCTATTCCACAGAAAAAATTTCCAAGACTCCTCCAGGGATAATATGAAAAGATACCATGCTTTCTTCTCCAAAGAAAACTGGGGTAAAGTGGAGGTTACAAAAAGGAAGAACCACGCAGCTTTCAACTGCACAGAATGTCCGAATTTGGCAGAATATGCCTTGAAAAAGTCTAATATTCCATACATCAAGAGAATTGAAGATCAAAAGAAGCAACAGGAACAACAGATTCCACAACATGAAAACCGACTCCAAGAACTAGAACAATTGGTACGGCAGAAAGAAATAGAACTACAGCAAAACGAGCAAAGGAGACTAGAGCAGGTCAATCAACTGCAAGAAACACTGTGTGCTGTACGCAGGGAATTACAACAGCAGAAATCTAGAAATTTAGCTCTAATTGAACAGCAAGCACATCCAAGAAGAGTTACAATCACAGACATCACTCCAGGACTAAAAAACATTATATACAAGGGAATCACAAAAGAAAAAGTACCTAAAAGAGTGGCCAACCAGATTCTCAAAGACAACATGAATTTGGGAAGGATCCCGAACTACTTAAAGAAGAAGATTATTGACGACGCACAGAAAAGGCAAATGAACAGTGAAATGGAATTAGAACTGCGGTCTATTTATGTTGGAAACCTATCATTTCGAAAGCATGATAAACTGCGTGCAATGAGACACGGGAAATATATAAAAAATCGCAAGAAAAAACATATAGGACCACTACTAACATACCACTTCAACAAGGAGATTGTTAAAACTCGGTTAGAAGAGATTGGCGCTGGCCTGAAAGATCTTGGCAGCAGTATGGATGGAAAATGGAACGGGCTAGCAAAACAAGCAGGGGTGAAGAAGAGAATTGGCCCACAACCTACCTATCTGAATGGGGGTCAGGTAAGACGATCTCCCAGACTGTAAATAAAGCACTCAAACTTAAATCGCGATCAATTGAGCTACACCAATCAGCCTTTAATATTCCATTTACTTTTTAACAAGATGGTCATTTGCTACTGCTCGATAGCTTACGACAAGGGAAAGTTGAATTTTACGTTAAGCTCGGGTGCCATGTCTGATCTTTTACAAAGTGTAGATGTAATTTGTTTTTATTCCAGGTGATACAGGAGTATGCAAAAAAACTTGGATACATATTTCGTACTAGAGGAGTTAACCGTGTGACCTGGTATAAACATAAATGTGGACTCGCTGGCCAAAGGGGCACACATAGCGACAAACTCAAGAAATTGAGGTCTATGATGATTGAGAGTGGAAAGATCGACATTGGCAGGGCAATAGTCCCCATCATCTACAAACGTAAAGTTTTCAATGAGCTAACTCAGCTGCTTGAAGACCAGCAAACCACTGTGTATGGGCGTAAGATTCCACTGTTAAAGATCAGGACAAACCACCTCAAACTGATGCAGAAGAAACAGCTACTGAGAGAAACTCCGATTTATGAGAAAAACGCAACCGCTTTGAAAGCCATTCTTGACCAATACAAAGGTAAGATATTGGAGGAGCTGCAGCTCTTTTGATGTTAGTAACTCGAAGGTCCAGACATATTACTTACCGTAAAGTAAATGAGCTACTGTGATTTTAGCGACATTGGATTTTCAATTGCACAATGAGTACCAATGAGGTAAATAGCAAACATATTTAACTCAGCCAACAATTTTATAATCAGAAACCATCACTTGCATTATTCAGTTGCATTATTCAAACAAAGAGGGCGTAGTTTTCATCATAGATGCATAGGACAAGCAGAGGCAAACCTTATTTTGTAAAACAAATTTTTTCTCCAGTGCCATATAGAGAGGATGATAACCTACCCGAACTCAGGAGAAAGGTGATGAATTTAGAGACTGACTTACCATTTCAAGTTTGGGCAGACCACAGTGACATTGCAGGTAAATGAAGGACAATATGTATAGGATTGTCATTCAGCACAAGATCAGTATCAAGTTAGTGACATGGTCAAGAGTTGTGAGAGAGAAGTGTAGATTCTTGATTGTAAGATCGTTTGATGTTTGTAAGAAATCAGTTTTAATGAGTTTGTCATCTGCAAATTGGGAAAATTCTAGTATCAAACTTATATTGCTCATATTTTGTAGGACACTCGCACTATATAATAACGGTTTCTTTTACATATGATCACGCAATATACAAAACCAGAGAGGAAGCTGGGTGAGTTCACTTTGTATGCACACACTACAACTGAAAATGCAGAAAATGTATACCGCACATACTAAAACCTGGTCTTTTAACAGCTTAATATACGGAAACAATTTTCTTAACAATCTTTTTGAAAACATTTTAGCCATTTCAGTTGTGTGAGGGTTTTCATGCATTGACAAAATGTAAGGCACGGTATACACAATTTCAAAGCAGCTTCAAATCTATTATGCAATAAAATTATAATTTTTATGTCCATTACACAAGCTATAGGAAGAAAACGTTCATTGAACTCTGAATTGCCCTATTTCGCTAATGGAAAATGAACTCAATCTTTGCATGGCTCCCAATGATAGCTCATGAAAAAAGCTCAAAGTCAAGATTTGGTAATATTTTCATTCATAAATACCAGTTATCAGAGCCATTTCACCGAATAAGATTTTGAAATAATTAGCACCAGTAGCCTACATTTACTATTTATCCCTATTACCAATTTATTTTCCCTTATCATTGAGTAGATTTGATGTTCAGAGCATGGTTGAAAGACCACACCTGCACTTTATCGGGAAATCAAGATCAACATTGGAAGATCAAGCAGCCTACATTGAGTCACGCCTGGAGGAGATTCAATCAGCAAGAACCCCAATACTGTTTGAAGAGAGAAACTATACTGCTACCCTTAGATTTCACACAGGTAGTAATCCGTGAAATACATCCAGTTGCCAATTGCATCAACAATGGTACTAGCTCATGATTATTATTGAATCAGTGTTATCTACTTTAAGCCTGGTAATTTTTGCGTTGTTAGGGGTAAAGGGTTAAGTCAATTAATTTATTTGTTTCAACCAGTTCTTGGTTAAAATTATTATTTTACAATAAACCCATCAGCCCTAGAATTGTACCAGTACATGTACCATGATAGTAGGCATGTGTGAACAAACCTGGGCTCATGCGATGCAAACAATATATAAACATGCAAAATCATAGCTCTCACTTGTAGGAGATCTTCTGGCCCGGCAGTTTGAGGTTGGCAATCAGGGTGGTGGAGATTTCCCCTGCCTATGTGGGCTGCATGTTAACAGCTATCTAACTCCAGCTCAGCTGTTTCTAGACCCTCCATTCCCTACACTACAGGAGCGTATACATATGGCTCAAAGGTTGAAAGATGCCAAGAATGGGATTACAAGTGTAGACAGATTAACCGTAAGTGGGGTAAAGCTGTTATCTAATATGGTGAATTAAAAATCTAAGTAGGCCAAGAGGAGCGTGCTGTCGACGACTGCCACTCGTCGGCAAAACCAGAGTTGGTGGGCCACCAAAGCTCAGAGTTTGAACTTGAAATATTCGCGCATTGTGCCTTAACCACTTATGAAATCAAATCCATGAAATATTCCAGCTCATTCTGGTGTTTGTGGAGCTCTAGTCAGTCAGGTATAAGCTTGGCGCTGCATTTGTTTCATGTCTAAACTCTGTGTTTTCACAGAAGAAAGAACTGATCGAGTGTATGGATCACATGAAAATTGACACGGAAGGAAAAAAGGTTGACGAGCTCAAAAGTGAACTAAAATCTGAACTGAAAGGTAAAATAGGGAAGCATTTCCTGTTGGAATGGAGATTCATCAGGACAAACGCTATGACCATTGCCCAAAAGCTTCTAGCACAATTATTGTTAGTTTAGTGCAATAATTATAGGGGCAATTAAAACAATAATATCTTATCACAGACCGAATCAGGAACTCAACCACCAGTATGTTTTATTAATTCCGGGATAAAAACAATAATACTGTTGTGAGCATGTAATTAAAAGGTAATTTTGATTCTTTATCTCAAGGTGTGAGGCGTCTTCCCACGATGTGGTGCGGTGAGACGATAACACCCGAAGATTGTGATATTAAACTCTATGAGGTAGCATTATGTGATCCACTGCATGATTTGAAGAACCTGATTAGCCGAATTTTCGAGGAGCTGCCCTATCAAGTTGATAATCCTGAGCTTAAGAAAGACATATCTGATTTTTGCCGAGAATCATGGGGTAAGCAGGCTACATTCTTACACTAACTTTGTCATTTTTGCAATGACGGCACACACCAATTGGAAGGTTATCGGGTTTCAGAATGGCGTACTTATGCTGAACAAAATGCAAACAAATACATCATTTACAGTTGCAAAAATGGTTCACCCGAGTTGAAATCGATGTATGCGCCAATTTAGATAACATTAGGCACACATATTTTCATAAAATCAGGAAATGCCTCTTGAAAAGCTGTAATGTGACTACGGTCTTGGGAAAACTGTAATTTATGTAAATACCGAATTTTCAGCAGGTCCTTGAATTCAATGCCTTTGGTTTTTAGGCGAGAAACGGAGTATCAAAGGGTGTGACGCTAGGAGGCATCTTATCAACTTATGTCTGCTTCTGCAACATATGAAATTTCAACGCAATAGGTAAGATTTTCCTAAGATCTAATATAAATATGAAAAATAGCAAGGAGGCACAAATAATGACCATCAAAGACTTAAATAAGCTACACGTAACATTGGAGGCTATAACTTTCAGGAATTACACATCTGACTATTTTCATGGACCCATAAAACCATCAAATAGGCTTTGAGTGGCTAAGGTTCAGTGATCGATGCAACTAGGACTGCAGCAAGCCAGAAATGGTGATAGATTATATTTTGTGTCTCCAACAGAAACACGGTGTTGAGTTATTGTTTTTGGATTGTTAGGCAGTGCAGAGAGATATCCAGAATGATATGGAGTTTAACTGAGATTCAAAGACTTGCATATCAGCTAGATGAAGAACGATCACTTAGGAGCGTATTAAGATTTTCACTGGAAGCACTGAAGTTCTCAGTCCGATACAGTGAGATATTTTCACAGTTGAAGCATAACAGTCCAAGGAATATGTTTGGTGCTCCCTATCACGCTGTAACATGCCATATGCCAGAAATGTATCGATATGTGTCTCTCCGATCGATTGTCACTGAGCAGAACGAACGTATATTCCATGATCTCAAGTGAGTATACTACCACTAGCACAAAGGTCCATTTCTCACACAAACATCTACCACTATTATCATTATTTATTATGACATTACTCTTCGCCATCCAATTTTTGATGCAATTATGTTAGTTTGATGACCATGATGAAAATATACCCAATCCGAAAACGCAGGGCTTATGCTTACCCTCCAAAAACTTTCTTAGCTCCGATCCTAAGATAATCCTATTTTTTTATATTTTACAGACAGACTGCTCCTAACACAAACATGAATGCTGACAATGTTATTAAGACAATAATAATCAAAAGTCATTTCATCGGGGAAGATGAGGTTCATAAAGCTGGAAGGCCCTTCCTACAACAACAGGCTGTTATCGAGAAAAATGCTATATCACTGGCAGCACAGCATGTCTCAGCAGCCGATCGCACTATTCTGACTAAAGCTTTCATTGAGAAAAACAAGGTAAGACGGCATCAGCATGAGACAAAAAAATTGAGTGCACCAATTATTGATAACTGAATATTCAAGAACTTTGTAGTTACTTTACAACTAAATGGTCAAGATAAAAGCCTGCAGATTGCAATATTTCCTGTATTTCTTGTTCTCAAGACCTCAATTACATATACATTGTAGACAGCTGTGTTGGCCATGCTAAGACGGATCTCAGATTTTGTACTGGAGGGCCCTGGGGTGTGGTATGATGTTGAGGATGATGGTACTTTAATTTTCTATGATGGACCATACGACAACCCAGACACTACTATGCAGTTAGAACATTTCAGGTAGATTTTTAATTCTATTGAAGTCAAATATATTGAGGAATCAGGAAATAAACAGTATTTCCCAACTTTGCGAGGTCAATGCTATAAGTTTGAGGGTTCCAATAGTTGTGTGCAGGGAGACAACACAGGCTCCTAACATCAGCTCCCCTGACATTCAAAACACAACCCTTGGAGCCCTTGAACTATCAAGTCATTTGTCAATAAAACAGCACACAATCTAGCACTTGTTCACAATTATTAGATTTTATCTAACAGGAACACCTCACTTAGAGAAGTCAAAGATAATCTGGAAAGATGTTGGCGTGAGTGCAGGCAAAAATCAGATGAGCTGCAAATACCAGTCATAAGAGAAACAACAACAGCAAGTGTCCCAGGTAAGCAAAAAGTTGCATTCCACAGTAACCAGACATTTCTCTGCTATATTTATATTACGTAAAAGACTAGCACAAAAATAGTTTTCCAGCTTACCTTGGCATAATGTTGATAAGGTCGTCCTACATTTGATCTTCTGGCAATATTTTGTAAATAATAACGGAGTTAACGTATATTTCTACTCCAACAGTAATAATTTGTTGACTGGTGTGACTTCCTTCATAGGTGCAACAGTGTTGTGATCATATTGTGTAATTGTATTTAATCACTTTTCAGCAGAAATCTCTTATCCGATGAGTTCTGATATCCCTATTGAGTCCACATCCAGTGTAGAAGTTATTTCCAAACCTGCAAGTAAGTAAAACCACTGAGCGTTCTAATGAGAAAAATACAACGTAACTCACAGGCGTATATTCTGGAGACTCTGACCGCAAAGTATTATCAACAAGCTTAGCGTTTCATGAAAAGTCAATGGAGATCAATCACTCTGAATTTGGAAAAAATGGCCAAAATCCCCTGAACAATTAGAGTTAGTTAAAATTGGATGCCAGATTTGTATTCAGCATGCCCGAAAACCCCTATAACAACTATTTGTTTGACCATACAGATGAGTTTTAAATTTTTTTGGCACATGAGTTGTTTGCCCCTTGTTTCAGAGGGGACAACTCCCACTGCCAAGTTCCTGCACTCAGCAGTGGCCGTAATCGCGCCTGATGTATCTTTTAAATCCCTAACCAGCCCAAATACTCTTTTAATAAGTGAATTTTTCTACCATCACATTGACAAAGCAAAGAGGCAGGACCAATCAAATGCGTTAAGTGGGCCTAGTAATCTGTCAAATCGCAAAGCAAAGCAGGCCATCATATTGGGAGAATATGTTGACCCGGGACTAGCATCCAGTATTCTGTTTCTCTTTTTCAGATGTTGATAGCCTGAGCAAGGCAGTGGAAGAGACTGCAAGATCAAGGTTGACAACCCTCACCGGTCAGGACAACGCAAAGTGTAAAACAGCAACACAGAGTGAAAGCACAAGTGCTCCAACAAGTGCTCCCAATACTCCATCAGCAGCAGGTAAAGCCATTGTGGTCAAGCATTCAGCTGTGAGGCCCGAAATATATTTATTGCAAAAATGAAAGTAGATGATACCAGACACATCTGATGATGTCAGCGAAATTTGCCGATGTTGGTTTTTCATGATAAACTCCATGGCTGTACGAGACGCCCTTATTTTCTCTGTGATTAACCTATGATAGTTGAATACTAACTGCCTTTGCTTTGGAGAGCAAGGATCGGACAGGCTTATACAGATACAACCTACATAATTCTGGGTTTAGTGCAGCATATTATAAATTTATTGTCCTTGACATGGGTATGATAGTTAATAGTTATCTAGAACTAGAAGGTTCAATTTTGGATAGGACGCAATGTATTCAAGAGCCTAACTCAGTGACATCTCAAGGAAACAGCAGGGTTCAAAATATCCACTCAGTTGAAAAAATAAAAAACAGTCATAAACGTCATGTTTTATTCAATTTCATTAGAAACATCTCACAAAGCTGCCGAAGCAACACAGAACAACCAGAACTCAACATCAGGAAGCCAACAGTCTGAAGATCAAACTTCTCATCAACCTGCAGAACAACCCAGTAATCCCTCTGCAAGTAAGTTGGTGTAGGCAAACACTATTAATTGAACAGGCTTGCAGCGCATCATTCATAGCAGTTTCATATTCTGTACCAAATTGCTTACTTTCATAGTTTTTCTATTAGGCCAACCTACAGCATTAAATCAAGCAATCTTCTCCTGCCTGTTTTTATTATCGTGAGCTAGAATAATCATTACCAAAATAATTTGGATGGTATCGATGTAATCAACTGGCATTATTCAGTAATGATGAAATATTTTTGTAGGTGATGTCCTTCACAATATGTGGAGAGATGCCAACTTCAATAGAGGGCTGCTGAGCAGGTTTTTGGAGTGCTATGAGATGATGAAGATTTCGACCAATAGAGCCAATATGCTGAGGCAACGATTCAATAAACTGCGTGGGGAGGTGCTGCCATATTTAAACTCCATAGAAGCAATACTCCAAAAACAAAATGACAATCTGGAGCGAGAGTACTTCAAAACGAAGGGCCGGCTCGCCGAAAAATGTTTGGATAACAGCATTGCAATCAAACTAAGAGTTATCCAAAAATTCAAAAGGCCGCTATAAAAGCAGCAGGTCTCTTGTCTTTTTCAATATAAACACTGTACGTACAGTAGGGCCTATATGCATTTTAAAATAACAACAGCTGCAAAAGCAGCAGCTAGTAGGCCTACTGATAACAGTGATTCTTATATTAATAATTGTCAATTACCCGTTGTCCTCATTGCATACAGATCATACAGATACAATGTAAATAATATTTTCGTTACCTAGAATGTAATTATATAATGTACATACCTGTATATAAACCCTAATCTTTTGGCCTGTGTGTCCAACAAATATCTTTGTACTAATAAATGAGTAATTTGAACAGCATTGATCGAGTGCGACACACACAAGCAGTGCACATATATGTTCATATGTTCATACTGAATCCGTCACTATTCGTCCCAAAAACTCGTTCCAAGCCCAAAATCCTAAGACCCCAAACCCGATCCCACCGCAAATTAATAACCAAAAACTCCAAAAAACGAATCTATCTGGGACAAATTGTCTGACTCCCTTCATATCAATGAAATAGAGAGAGATATTTCATTGTTCATACTCACCAGTCTACAGGGGTACAAATGCACTATTAATCAAGAGCAGTAGGCCTACTGCAAAATCCAGTACAGTGATGAAATCCACATTAGTACAAATATCAGTCATGAAGTATTCATACCATTTATGTCCTTGCACTTGTAGTAGAGCCAGCAAATCAAGAAAGACATACTCACACAGTTGTATTCTTGTCCTATGTTGTCAGGCTCTTCTCTATTAGTCAGTTGAGGGCACTCACACATCACCTAGCTTTCATGTGAAGTACAAAATATAGTTATCATGAATATGGGTATCTCCTCCTCTCACTCTCTCTTTGCATATTACTGAATCAAGTATCCAGTGGCAGCT
>ERZ1740052.897-NODE-897-length-9837-cov-17.622674_pt1 | contig 9837 bp, 7 predicted proteins | sample MGYA00581750_ERZ1740052 | MGnify/ENA primary metagenome ERZ1740052 (study PRJEB43018, sample SAMN04849743) | marine metagenome | isolation source: floating plastic debris | place: Pacific Ocean | collected 2008-08-30 | study: EMG produced TPA metagenomics assembly... | reverse complement strand
AGATAAAAGCTCAAAGGTTAAAGTTAAAAAAACTCCTAACTCCTAACTCCTAACTATTGACTGATTGATTCCTCATTCGTTCGGGACTACCGGTAGGAATAGATGCAATTAATTTTTGAGTATATTCTTCCTTTGGTTCGCGATATATTTGTTCTGCACTACCTGTTTCTACTATTTCACCGCGATTCATAACTAAGATTCTGTCGCTGATAAATTTGACTACACTTAAATCGTGGGAAATAAATATATAGGTTAATTCAAATTCCTCTTGTAATTCCTTAAGCAGATTTAGTACTTGCGCTTGGACGGATACATCTAAAGCGGAAACCGATTCATCACAAATAATAAATTTAGGATTTAATGCTAAAGAACGCGCAATACAAATCCGCTGACGCTGACCCCCTGAAAACTGGTGGGGATAGCGATTCATTGCATCAACGCTCAAACCAACTCTCTCTAATAAATAAGCTGCACGGTCAATTCGTTCTTTTTTGCTCTTACCGATGGAGTGAATTACCAAAGGTTCCATAACTGCATCACCCACCTTCATCCGCGAATCTAAAGCACTAAAGGGATTTTGGAAGATAATCTGCATTTCTCGACGCAGTTTTTGCAACGGTTTCCCTCTGAGTTTAGTAATATTTCTTCCTTCAAAAAGTATTTGACCGCTAAGTGGTTCAACCAATCTCAGCAAACTCCTACCAAGAGTTGTTTTACCACAACCGGATTCTCCCACCAATCCCAAGGTTTCTCCTTTCTTAACCTCGAAGGAAACATCCTTAACAGCCATAAAAACGCGTTTGGTACCCCCAAACATTCCTTTTACCGGATAACCAACTTTTAAGTTACGGATTTGTAGTAACGGTGGTTGTTTTTCTAATGCTGCTAATCTTTGAGCAATATCATCAGAAGTTACTTCCGGGGGTTCTGCTGGCTGTTTTGCTGTAATTTTTACATCTCCTGTAGCAGTTTCTTCCACGGTCATGTAGTCAGAAACTGTCAGCAACTTTTCGGGATGACGGTCTAAAGTTGGACGACAAGCAAGCAAACCCTTTGTATAAGGATGTTGGGGATTTGTAAATATTTGTGCTGCATCCCCTTGTTCTACAACTCTTCCTTTGTACATTACTGCGACTTTATCAGCGATTTCGGCGATTAATCCCAAGTCATGGGTAATAAAAATCATCGCCATATTCCGCTTCTGCTGCAACTCTCCGAGCAAATCGATGATTGTTGCTTGTACTGTTACATCTAAAGCAGTTGTGGGTTCATCAGCAATTAATAGTAAAGGATTGCAAGAAATTGCCATTGCAATCATTACCCGCTGTAACTGTCCTCCAGAAAGTTGATGGGGAAATCGTTCTAATACTGCTTCTTTATGTTGTTGTACTAACTGTGGAAGTTCTTGCTCTTTTAAATTTGTCGATGATGCTTCAATCAAATTTTCCCGAATCTGCTCGTCACTAGGAATAAGTTTTACTTCCTGTAAACTATCAATTGCTTTTTGACGAGCTTCCGTACTCGAAATATTTTGATGTCGTAAAATTGCTTCTGTCAACTGGAAACCAATGTCATAAACTGGATTGAGCGAAGTCATTGGCTCCTGAAAAATCATGGAAATATCACCACCACGATAAAGCTGCATTTCTTTTGATGGTAACTCGACTAAGTTCAGTGGTTCGCTGTTTTCTTGAGGACGGAACCAAATTTCACCATCACTAATTATTCCAGGGTTTTGCAACAAACCCATTGTTGCCAAGGATGTTACCGATTTACCACTCCCCGACTCCCCCACAATACCTAAAGTCTCTCCTCTATGTAATTCAAAAGAGATTCCGTTTACTGCTTTGACAACGTTGCCATCATCGGAGAATTCAACTTGCAAATTGCGAACGTCTAGGACTGTTTCTCTCATGGAAGTCAGGGGTAGATTCTTAATTTTATTAACTTTAATTTAACTGGATTTTAACAACTGTTTGAGTTTTGTCATTAGCAGAAAGTATTTTTTTTAGAATTTCTACATCTGAATTAAACAAACTCGCTGTAAAAAGTACTCAAAAAATAGATATTTTAAGGTTTTGAAGACCGAGTATTATAAATAAGTTATACCAAAGATTGCAAGTCTGGGGTCAACTAATGTAAATAATATTTTACTTGTTAATTATGGTTATAGGCGTAAATAGTATGCACTCATGCATTGTTCGGAACCTTAAAAAGCATACTGTACAAAGCAAACAAGCTTCACAGATTAACTTAATAGTAAATATATTTTTGATTCCCTTCTACCTGCTACCTCCTACCTATTCCCTTTACCCATAAATATAAAGACGTTGCCGGGTGCAACGTCTCTACAATAATCCGTATAAATTGTATAATTTAAAACGGAATATCGTCTTCTGGGATTTCTTCTTCGACCATTGCAGGATAGGTGCTTGGTTCGTAGCTTACAGCTTGAGGTACTGGTTCTGGCTGCGGAATGCTTTGAGGAGTTGCTGGTACTGGATTTGTTGCAGGGGCAGCCGCAGGTACGGATGGTACACTGTTGACGGTCGGTGCGGTTTGTGGAGATGCTGGCATTGTTTGGGCTGGCTGTGCTTGCATCATATTTGTCTCAAAACCCGCTCCTAAATGCTGAATCTGCTGGGCTGTCATTTCAGCACGCTTCTCTTTGAAACCCTCGGGACGTTCGATAACATTCATGGTCAAACGACCTACCAGAATAACCCGGTCTCCCTGTTTATAATTTTGCTGAATTTCTTTTGCTAACTTACCAAAACTTACGACTTTTAAATTTGCTGGAGGGTCATTATCTCTGGCTCCCCAAAACTGTACCAGCATCTGTGTAATTTCAAGTTGATTGTCTGCTGTATACCGCAGTTCTGGTTGTTGAATTATTTCTGCCATCAATACACAACTATTCATTTTATTCTCCTTAAATTACGCTTGCTGTGAGGAATATCATTTATGGTTAACTTTTTTTTGTTTCTTAAACTTTCTTAACAAAAAATAAGTGGACAATTTAACCCGCAAGCTATTTCAATGATAAAAGCCAAGCGAAAGCAACGAACGGTTATTATCAACCGTTCAGTTACTTTCCTTGACTGATGATTCTGCATTATCAGTACTATTGTACCATTATTGCAAAATCCTAAAATCAATTTTCTGTTTTGTACTGCTGTTATTTACACTAATTAACTAAATGTTTGGATATAGCTTAGAGCTAGAAAAAAGGCTCGATATACGCCACAATACGAATGAGAAAGAAGGATTTAAGACAAGCATTCGAGGATTTAAAACTAGGGAAGAAGCACAACAAGCTTTAGAGGAAGCGGAGAATGAAGCTAGAATATCCAATGAATATCGGGTTATTGAGAGTAGAGTTTATGAATACTAAGACTTGTTAATTGATTACGCTGTAATGAAAATTTAATTTTGAGATTCCGATATATTGAAAGCCTGCCTAAGAATACAGTTTACAAATAAAACCCTTGTCAATTTCTTGAATAGCAGCTTTAATAGCATCTCTTAATGATTTACAGCCCACTTCATTTACACATAGTAACTCATAACCTTTCCATATTCTATATCCCCATTGTTTGTCTAATTCTAGATGAGAATGATAATACGGTTCTATAACGTAAACCTTATACTTAGTTAGTTTTTGGATAGTATACATAAAGTGCCTTTACAAATATGAAGGTATGCGCGGGCACCTCTGATTTCCTGTTAAATGATAGATATCGCACGTAAAAAATTAATGCACTTATTTCAAATACATTAAATTTTACACTTACATTTTGAATGTAAAACGCTGATGAAGAAAGATTCAGAAAGCACAAAACTAAAGAAAATTATTAAAATTGAAGGCAAAATTGTGAATTGACAACAGTGCTATTACTGACTTTCTAATCAAAATTGATTATAGCAATAATACTTAATATAAGTCTATATGCTTTGTTTTAACAAATTAATCGCTGTATTATGAGCGCAAACCGGTGTTGACGGTTAATTTTGTATCGCTATTAGCAGGAATCGTGGCACAAGTTGTTTTAGAAAACATTTATAAGAGTTTTTCTCGCCGTAAAAGTGAAAGTGCTACTTTTAGTAATACTCATCGCAATGAAAGCGTTAATGTATTGCGACGAGTTAATCTCACTGTCGAAGATGGCGAATTTATAGTACTTGTGGGGCCTTCTGGTTGTGGAAAAAGCACAATACTTAGGTTAATTGCGGGTTTAGAAGATATTACGGGAGGAAATATCTGGGTAGGAAAGCGCAACGTCAACTACCTTCCACCTTCTCAAAGAAATATTGCAATGGTGTTTCAAAATTATGCTCTTTATCCCCACATGACGGTTTATGAAAACATTGCTTTTGGGTTAAGACTGCAAGCTCGGAGAGGAGAGGGGGAGGAAGGAAGAGAGGGGGGGAGGGGGAGAGAAGGGGAGAGGGGGAGGAAGAAATTAATCAAGAAATTAATTAAAATCGCGGAGGATTTATTTGTATCGATGACGCGAAATTTACCCAAAGGTTTGCGGTATGTTTCGGATAAGGAGCAAGTGGTAAACGAGCGGATAATTGATGTAGCGAAATTATTACAAATAGAAAAATTGTTAAACAGGTATCCCAAAGAATTATCTGGGGGACAAAGACAGCGAGTAGCATTGGGACGAGCGATTGCTCGCAACCCGCAAGTATTTTTAATGGATGAACCGCTTTCTAATTTAGATGCAAAATTACGGACGCAAACTCGTGCTGAAATAGTTAAATTGCAACATCAATTGGGGATAACTACAATTTACGTGACTCACGACCAAACAGAAGCAATGACGATGGGGGATAGGGTTGCAGTTATCAATCAAGGTCAGATAATGCAAGTTGCTTCCCCATTAGAAATTTACAATCGTCCTGCGAATCTTTTTGTCGCAGAGTTTATTGGTTCCCCACCAATGAATTTTATCAAAGTAAAATTTCAATCACCTCGACTGATAACCAAAGGGGATTTTCGCTTAACTCTATCAGAAGATTGGGGTAACGCTTTACGAAAATACAACGGACGAACCCTAATATTAGGAGTTCGTCCGGAACACTGGAATATCAGCTTACCCGCAACCAAGAATTTACCAGCACAAGTAGAATGGTCGGAAAATCTAGGGAACGATAGTTATCTAGCAGTCAAACTAATTGAAACCAAGTTTCAAAAAGATTATTTAGTAACAGAAGACCTACAAGTACGATTACCACCAGACAAAATGTTAAAAACAGGAGAAAAAGTGTGGTTATCCTTGAATCCAGATAAAATACACTTTTTCGACCCAGAAACCGAGCAAGCGATATTTCCTAAAAGTAATTCACCGTTATTACCCTTTGAGAGTAGAAAGTAGCAAGTAGAAAGTAGCAAGTAGCAAGTAGCAAGTAGAAAGTAGCAAGTAGAAAGTAGTGAGTAGAAAGTAGCAAGTAGCAAGTAGCAAGTAGCAAGTAGCAAGTAGAAATTGGTAATTGGGGATTAGTTATTGGAAAATTCCTAACTCCTAACTCCTAACTCCTAACTCCTAACTCCTAACTCCTAACTCTTCACCTACTACCCATTACCCATTACCCATTACCCACTAAATCTTAAACTTCCACCACAGCTTGTTCTTGCTCGGTTTCTACAAATTCTTGAACCCTAGCGCGATATTTTCTTAAGGATTCGTCTACCCAGTCGCGGTCGTTGCTATTTACGTATAAATGTACTAGTGGTTCGCTTGCGTCTGGTAGAACTAGTACCCAACTGTCTTCGTAGGGTTGACAAATTTTTACCCCGTCAATTAATTCCAATTGTTCTTGGGGATGGGTTTCTACTAAATGACGCATTAATGCACCTTTGACAGTCCAAGGACAGCGGGTGGTGTAAGTTTTGTGGATTACGCGAGGTAATTCGGAACGAACTGTGGTGAGAGAGCGTTCTTGAATTGTCAGCATTTCAATTAGCTTAGCAATACAGAACATGGAATCAAATCCGGGATGCAGTTGAGGAACAATAAATCCGGTGTCTCCACTACCACCTAAAACAACATTAGGATTCTTTTGACAAGCTTCCATTAATGCTGTGGGATTAGCTTTGGTGCGAATCACTTTACCGTCATGACGACGAGCGATTTGTTCTACAGCGCTGGAAGTATTAACTGGTACTACTACACTTCCTCTGGGGTTAGCAGTTAGCATCGTGTCTACCATCAAAGCTGTGAGCATTTCTCCACGAATGGGAAGACCGGATTCGTCAACCAATATCATTTGCTCCCCGTTGGCTGTGACCTGTACCCCAAAGTTGGCTTTGAGTGCTTCCACTACATGACCCAACTGAGTTAATAAAGCTTCGCGGTCGGTTTCGGAAGTCGCAATTTTATTTAAACTGGCATTGAGTACTACTGCATCAGCACCGAATTGGTCTAACATCTGCGGTAATACGGCTCCCGACACTCCATAAACGTAGTCAATTACGACTTTGGCTCGACTGTTACGAATGGTGTCGATATTTAAGAGATTCTCAAAAGCATTGCAGTATTGGTCTACTAGTTGAGCGGGATAAGCAACGTTACCGATTTCATAAATTTGCGCTCGTCGCATATCTTCTTTGAAATACGCACCTTCGATTTTCTTTTCTTTGGCTTTGGGAATATTAATTCCCTTGTTATCCATGAATTCAATCAAAAGATAATCGGGACGATTGGGGTGTACCCGCACGTGAATACCACCTGCGACTTTCATGTTAGGGATGATGGTACGAGCAATTGGTAAAGCTGTTGCATCAAGGTTTTTAATTTCAATACCAACTGACATTAAACCAGCAATTAAGGAACGAGTTGCCATTCGGGAAATATTCCGCTGGTCTCTGGAAACTGTAATTTCGGAACCTGGTTTTAAAGTGGAACCGTAAGCAGCACCCAATTTAACGGCAAATTCTGGAGTAATATCAATGTTTGCTAATCCTTGAACTCCTCGCTGTCCAAATAAATTGCGTTGAGCGGTATTACCCCAAATCAAGTTTATATTGAGAATCGCGCCGGACTCAATTTTTTTACTCGGCCAAACGCGTACACCGGGACTAATTTGAGCTTCTTCTCCCACGGTGGAAAGCGAACCGACTACCGCTGCTTCGAGAACGTGAGCGCGACGGTCAACACGAGTACCGCGAGAAATTACACAAGCGCTTAATTGAGCTTCTTCACCTACTATTGCTCCATTCCAGATAATGGGACGCTTCAAATTAGCATCGCCGCCGATAGTAACATTATCACCGATAACCGTTCCCGCTTCGATATGGACTCTATTACCAATGCGACAGTTATCACCAATTAAAGCTGGTGTTTCAATTACCGCTGTAGGGTCAATATGAGTATTTTGACCAACCCACAAACCTGGTGAAACTTCTTGGTAAGGAAAATCAGATTTAACTTTATGGTTGAGTACATCATATTGAGCTTCGCGATAAGCATCTAAGTGACCCACATCGCACCAGTAACCCGAAGCAATATAACCGTACATTGGTTCGCCTTTTTCAAGCAGTAGAGGGAATAACTCCTTGGAAAAGTCCGATTCTTGGTTTTCTGGCAAATATTGTAAAACTTCCGGCTCTAAAATATAAGCGCCAGTATTCACCGTATCGGAGAAAATTTCGCTGGTGGAAGGTTTTTCTAGAAAACGTTTAATGCTTCCTTCTTCATCGGTGATAACCACTCCAAATTCAATAGGGTTAGGAACGCGGGTTAAGATTAAAGTTGCTTTGGATTTTTTTTCTTTGTGATATTTTATTGCTGCCGAGAGGTCAAAATCAGTAATACTATCACCGCTAATCACGATAAAAGTATCGTCCAGCAGTTCGGCGATGTTTTTTACACAACCTGCGGTACCTAAAGGCTGGTCTTCTTCTACAGCGTAAGTCATCTGTACGCCAAAATCGCTACCATCTTGAAAATAATCTCGCATTGTATCCGGTAGATAATGCAAGGTAGCGATAATTTCTGTAATGTCGTGCCTTTTGAGAAGATTGATAATATGTTCGGCAATTGGTCGATTAAGGATAGGCACCATTGGTTTAGGTAAGTCACATGTTAGCGGACGGAGCCGCGTCCCGGAACCCCCAGCCATAAGTACTGCTCGCATAAATCCTCCATTTGATGTTTTTTCTAAAAGTCGTAGCTTTAATACTGGTATTGAATTGATGTGCTGGGTTTTGCGAAAAATTGCCTCTTAAGAATGACCAATTTGGTCGGATGGAAAGCTCCAATTCTCAATCAACAGTTTTTAACAGCCAGCGAATGCAACCAACTTCCAATGCTTGATAGATAAAGTTTGGTGGTTCTATATCTAGTCTCCCAGGTCTCCTCAAATTTAAGGAACTTCCTTAAGGTGCATGTGGTCATATTTAAATTATCTATAAAATCGGTGCATCTTAACAAAGAAAAGATAAAATTCCGTTTTTTTGAAGCGAATGAAATTTACGGGAAAAATGGTTTTGAATTTAATTTAATAGGGTTCGATTGGGGGGATATAGCTATTCCCACAGAGTTAAACAGATGTAGCAATACAGAGATTCTCTACATCGATTTTTGCTAAAAAATAGGAATTGTAATAACTGCGTTTTTAACCAATATTTGCAGTACGAGATAACCAAATACTGCGAATATCTTCTGACATGGGAATAGTTTTGAGAAACTTCTGCATTGATTCTAATTCCCAATTTAAGGTTGTGTTTGGCGATATTTGAGGTTCACTAATAGCATAACGAAGAACTGCTTCACATAAAGCTGCTGCTTCGATGATGGGTTGCGAATCGAGCCAAACAGGAAAAATACGAGCTTCAAAGGTAAATTTATCTGGGATGGGATGAATTAAATTTTTGAGATTAAAATCGCAATATTTGGTTAATTCAAGTTTTGCTACTCTTGCTTTAGCTTCTTCCCAAGGTAATTCTCGAAAGTCGGGTTCGTTAACTAATTTAATTAAGTTAATATCCCAACTTCCTAAACGAGTACATTTGGGGTTGCTTCCTACCAATCTTTTCAAATTTCTTCCATGTGTATGAAAAATATTGACTAAATTAGCAAACACATTTGCAGAACATAATGGTTTTGCATCAAAATGTATGTGAGTTGCGCCTTCAACAGGAACAGTAAAACCAAGTAGACGTGCTGTTTCTAAAATAACTTCTATTTTTTGCTGATGATTTGCATCAATAGGGGCTGAAATTATTTCACAGGGTCGCTCTCGCTCTCCTGGTAACGGTGCTGCGATCGCAATGGGATTACCGGTATTATCTGCAACTCGCATCATCCCTTCTACTCCTGATTCTACATGAGTTCCAAATAAATCAGCAATCGGATTAAGAACTTCAGATTTACTTTGTTCTGCATCTGCTTGACAAGTTATTAATTGCAAAAATCGGTTGTCATCGCTAACGATTCGATACCATTCCGGTTGTGGTGGATGTGATTTATCTAAATCATCTTGAAGAGTTAAATCATCGACACATTTTGCAATTAAATTTCCTTGGTTATCAACAACTTCAAAACCCAAAGTCAGATTATGAAATAAAGGTGTCCCCGGAACATGACTCGGTTCCGATTGAGGATAAAATATCCGACGTACTTTTCCATTATTTACTTGTGCTATCGACTCAGCCAAACTTTTTCTACTTAATCCTTTTGGTGCTAGTAATTCAATTTCAAAGCCAATTTTCCAGTTTAATTTAGTCATAGTTATATTAGTGGTTAGTTGTTAATTGATATTTGATTGCGAACAAAAAAATAGGTAGACTTGGTTGAGCCTACCTTGTTATATTCGATGTTTCAATTA
>ERZ1740052.895-NODE-895-length-9848-cov-22.513428_pt1 | contig 9848 bp, 7 predicted proteins | sample MGYA00581750_ERZ1740052 | MGnify/ENA primary metagenome ERZ1740052 (study PRJEB43018, sample SAMN04849743) | marine metagenome | isolation source: floating plastic debris | place: Pacific Ocean | collected 2008-08-30 | study: EMG produced TPA metagenomics assembly... | reverse complement strand
CCATATGATTTATTTCCTATAATTTTGGATATTAAAGATTTATTCTTTTTTCTTACTGTAAAAAGATTTTGTGTGTTGCAAAAAAAAGATTTATTGTGCTTTACAGACCTTAAATTATGTAAATATTAATCTTAGTTTTTGCGATTTTATATGCCTGATTATTTAGACATAAAGCCTGCTCAATTATTATAATCAAGCAGGCTTTATAAGCTTGGTTAAGATATTAATAATAACCGTCTTCTAAAAAACGGCTATTATTTGGCTGTCAGGTTTACTTAACAGCAGCAGTCATTAAACCAGAGATTTCAGATAAGCCACCGGTAACAGTTACAGCAACATCAGATTCAGCGAAGCTGTTGTTTCCAATAGCAGTTACGTCAAATAGTGCGGAAGCAAAGTTACCTGAAATGTTTACATTAGATTTCAAGTCTGCATCGATATCTTTGTTAACATCGATATCTACGTCAGCATCGAAATCTAAATCAAATTCAACATCTATGTTCACATCTTTGTTGATGTGCAATCCACCAAATACTTCTTCGTTGGTAGCTTCTAAGTAATTGATATCGTTGATAATCATTTGCTTTCTCCAGTTAATTAACTAATTGTTTTTGGAAATTTGTTTGCGAGCAAGTAATTTTGTAAATTATTTTTGCTCGCATTTGGGATTTAAATAATAGCCGTTTGAAGGCGGCTATTACTTAGCTACTAAGTTTACTTAACAGCAGCAGTCATTAAACCAGAAATTTCAGACAGGCCACCGGTAACAGTTACAGCAACGTCAGATTCAGCGAAGCTGTTGTTTCCAATAGCAGTTACGTCAAATAGTGCGGAAGCAAAGTTACCTGAAATGTTTACATTAGATTTCAAGTCTGCATCGATATCTTTGTTAACATCGATATCTACGTCAGCATCGAAATCTAAATCAAATTCAACATCTATGTTCACATCTTTGTTGATGTGCAATCCACCAAATACTTCTTCGTTAGTAGCTTCTAAGTAGTTGATATCGTTGATAATCATTTGTTTTTCCAGTAAATTGACTAATTGTTTTAGGAATTTGTTTGTGAGTTGTTTGTTTTTCCTCACATTTAAAATATAGTTTTTTTGAAAATAAAAGTCAATGCATATTCTATTTTCTTTTATTAAAGTAACTTTAAAGCCAAGATAAAATGCCATGTATAAAATATTTTTGTAATGACGTAAAATGACAGCAATAAATATAATTACTGCTGTCAGATATTAAATATATTCTCAATATTTACTAAGTTGACTTTAGTTATATATTGTTATATATACAGATAGAGTCAACTGAATTTGATATATAAACTATAAAAAATATTTTTTTTAATATCTATAAAATATTTTCATAAAATCATTAATAGTAACAATTAACCAAAAATATTTATATACTATTAAAATTCCAATTTTGTTAAAAAAAATACAATCGCTAAAAAATTATGGTTCTAGTGAATTGAATTAATTGTTTATTTTTTTTAACATTCTTAAACTTGCTTCAATAATTCATCAACAGATTTTTCTTCATTATTCTCAAGTTGAATAGATATATCTAATAACCTAAATTTTTTCTTTAACCAACTGGCAAATAATTCCGAAGTAATTTTTTCTCGCAATTCATCATTTAACTCAGATTTAATTACTTCTTCGACCCAAATTAGATGTACCAATTTGGGTGTGGTAACTGGCTTGATAATTCCAGGTGGAGAACTGGCAAACACAACTGCTGCAATTTCTGGTCTAAAATCTTTCCGGTATTGAACTCCTTGATATCCATAAGCACGACGAAGTTCTGGCTCTTGAATATACGTGCGAGCGATTTCTGGAAACGTAATCTCTCCTTCTTCTAGTGCATAAAACAACTCTAATGCTAAATCTCTGTTCTCAAAAGTGACTTCATAGGTAACAGCAGCTTCATAGTTAAGACGGGTTTCATAAAAGAATTTTTCGACTTGAGGTGCAAATAGATGATTCGCTAACTTCTTAGAAATCAGACTTTTATGAACTAGTTTTTCAAAATCTTTTATGGACAGATGATGTTTGTCTAGCCAAGCCCAAGTATCTTTAGCAGTAGCGAGCTTTTTCTCTAAGCGGAATTTGTCACCTTCCTGCTGTAATTCTGCTTCTGTGACTTCAAGACCAGCTTTTTCGGCCGCTTCGGTAATAATTCTTTCACATGCGATGGTCTCTACAATATCGGGGATTTCACAAGAGTGCTTTAGCTTATCAATAATGTCTAAAGTTGAGACGTTAAAGTGTTCGAGCATATGTAATTGTTGCAAAAAGTATTTTTAGGAGTGCTGAACATCCGTTCCGCACATCAAGGTGTTTTATTCTATGGGTCGCATCATTGAACAGATACTGTGTAGCATGCTTCACTGTTTAAATAGAAGAACTCTATCCTAAACTTTTTGATCTAACAGGCTTTCATAATTAGGATTTATTAATTATTTACTAAGGCTTCATCTACAGTTATTCTGATGAATACAACAACCCGCAGATAAATCCTACATATAATTATTAAAACCTAACTCGGAAATGTAGTCTAGGTAGCAATGGTTCCAATAATGCTTTTTTCTGATAAATATTCGGATTCTGGGATGAGCGATAATTCCTTATCGATTTTCTGTGCTAGCTTATAAGCCATTTGTGGGGGATTTCGGTAATTACTGGCAGTCTTCCTGAATCCCCATCTTCTTGCTTCAGCTTCGGAAACTCCAAATTCTTCAGCTAATTTATGGTAAGACCAGTTATATTTTCTCATTAAATCTATAGGATGCATATTTTTGATTCCCGATGAAATAGTATTTTAAGTCGTTATTGATAACGAATAAATCATTTGAGGCAGGGAGTTTAGCTTTGAAGGTATACAGAAACTCCTAGTTTTAACTACATTTCTAACTTGTCTTTCTGTAATTTCTTGAATGGGTCTAAAACAAAGTCGATTATCCGACGTTGACGAATAATTACCTCTGCATCTGCTGTCTGACCTGGTGCTAAAGAAACTCGTTTTTCACCATTGTCTACATATTGCTGATTTAAAGTAATGTCTAGCTCAAAGCTTTCACTATTTCCTTGGGGTGTCTGCTGTATTTTTGAATCTGGAGATACCCAAGTTACTTTTCCTTCTACAATGCCGTATTCTTGGTAAGGATAGGCATCAAACTTTACTTTCACTGGCATCCCTACTTTTAGAAATCCACTATCTTGTATGGGCATGCTGGCTTTGAGAATAACGTCGGTATTTTTAGGAGCAATCTGAGCTATCCTTTGACCGGGTTGTACTACTTCTCCTGGCTTACTTACCGGAAACTCGAAAATAGTTCCATCAATTGGCGATCGCACTATTCTTTGCTTTAACTGTAGCTTTAAAGATTCTACTTGACTTAGGGTTTGAGCGATTTGTGATTCAGTAGACGCAATCTGGGTTTGAGTATCTTTGAGTTGTTCTTGAGTTCGCAGAATAGAGAGTTTAGATGTTTGTTTTAAAGTTTTATAGCTATTTTGTTGTTCTTTTAACCTCAATTTGGCTTGTTTAATATCAGCTTCAAGCTGATTCATGGTTGCCTGATAGCGGTTCGTTTCTTCAGCCAACCTTAGTTGAGCCTGTTTAGCGTCAGATAAACTTCTGTCATAAATTCGTTTGCTTTCTTGTTGCTCCTTTCTAAGCCTGTCAATTTGGTTTGCTGAGACTGCTCCATCTTTTACTAATGTACTAAAACGCTCAACTTGTTTGTTATCTATATCCAAACGACCCCGAGCAAACTTTTGTTCGTTACGATTGGTTTTGATTTGCTGCTGTACCTGGTCTAACAAAGCTTGTTTTTCTAATTTCTGTAGCCGGTAAACACTTTGTTTGGCATCTAAATTTTGTCTAGCTTGTTCAACTTGAGCGGTTTTCTCAAGGGCTTGGGATTGATTTTGCTGCTCTTGAATACTTATCGTTGATAAAAGCTGATTTTTTATGATGTCCAACTGTACTTTTTGAGTTTTTAATCCAGACAGCTTTGCTTCAATTTGCTGTAAGTCGGTTCGTAAAATATCAGAATCAAATTCTAGAAGAATTTGCCCGGATTTAACAGTATCACCTTCTCTCACTTTGACGACTTTTACACTTCCACCTGCTTTGGTATCCAGTTTTCGAGTAGCACCTTTTGGTTGGATACGTCCTCTTGCGGTTCCTGTCTCATCTATTTTGGAAATAGTAGCCCAAGGCAACCCTAGTAATACAAAGCCGACTAGTGCGTAAAGTACGCCCTTAGTCCATAGTTTTGGTAAGCCATCAAGCAGTTCTTCGGTAGCGTAATGTAAATCTCCGACAGTTGTATCTGCCTGTGGTTGTGCATTAGTAGATTTAACCTCTTGTAGATGATTTTTATTTTCTCTGTCTTCTTGCTTGGTAACTGCTGAGTTATTTGATAAAGGATGTGGCATAAATCTAATTCCTACCATTGCTAATTTGTAACTCTTTGATTACCTATTATCCAGCTTGAGATAATTGCTGGTGATTGAGGTAATAATAATGACCTTTTTTGGCAATTAATTCGTCATGAGTACCGCTCTCTACCAAAACACCTTTATCCATTACCAGAATTAAGTCTGCGTTGCGTACTGTAGATAAGCGGTGAGCAATAATTACGCTAGTTCTACCCTTCAAAATGGTTTTCAGATTGTTTTGAATTATACGTTCTGATTCAGTATCAAGATGACTGGTAGCTTCGTCGAATAGTAACAATCGGGGATTACCCATTAACGCACGGGCAATAGCCAGACGTTGCCGCTGTCCACCAGAAAGTAATCCACCTCCTTCCCCGATTTGGGTTTCATAGGAGAGTGGTAACTTACGAATAAATTCATCCGCACCAGCTAATTGTGCGGCTTGAATAACTTCATCAAGATTCGCTTCTGGATGAGCGATAGCAATATTTTCGCGGATAGTACCGCCGAATAAAAAGGTGTCTTGGTCTACAACACCGACTTGAGAACGAAGCGACTGTAAAGCAATACCGTTAATGTCCTGATTATCAATCAGTACCGTTCCATCCGTAGGCGGGTATAAACCTAAAATTAGTTTGGAGAGAGTCGTTTTCCCAGAACCACTCCGTCCTACCAAGGCAACCATTTGTTCGGGCTTAACTTCAAAGCTAATATTTTCCAGTATATTAGCCTTACTTTCAGCATGATACCGGAAGGTGACATTATCAAAGCGAATATTTCCTTCAAGTTCATCCAAACATTTACGGGGTTTATTCTGTAAGTCTTCCTCTGGTTCTGCCTCTAAAACATCATTAAGACGTTCTGTTGAAATTACAATCTCCTGAAATTGATTCCATAATTGGGAAAATCTTTGGAAAGGACCCAAAACCTTACCCACCAGCATATTGAATGCGACTAATTGACCAACACTGAGTTCTCCTTGAATCACTTGCCAAGCTCCAAACCACATTAGTCCAGTACTTGTAAAAGTTTGAATGGCACTACTGAGCATAGTAAGTCGAATCCCAATTACCTTGGCGTTAAAGGATTTTTTTACCCGATTGTTCAATAGTTCTTCCCATCGCCATCTTACAGTCTGTTCAATAGCTAAGGACCGCACGGTGCGAATCCCCGTTAATGATTCGATAATGTAACTGCTTTCTTTAGCTCCAGCATTAAAAATTTCTCTAGAAATACGACGCAAAATACCAGTACTGGCAAGGGCTAGAATGAAAAATGGCGGCACGGTAATCAACACAAATAGTGCCATTTTCCAACTGTACGTAAACATCAAACTAAGATAGACAACTAATGTCATCATATCCAGCACGATTGATAGGGTTTGTCCTGTAAGAAAACTTTGAATTTTCTGGTTTTCCTTGATGCGCGAGATTATATCTCCTACATAACGCGATTCAAAATAGGAAAGAGGTAACCTGAAAGTATGCTTAATAAAACCGACCAGTAACGAGACGCTAATACGGTTAGCAGTATGACTCAGTAGATATGAACGTACCCCGCTCATGGCAATACTGAACAAACCGAAAACAATCATTCCTAAGCCAACTGCATTGAGGGTCGGAATGCTCCGCTGTACCAGAACTCGGTCGAGTAGTAGCTGGGTGAATATAGGTGTGACTAGTCCAAATAGCTGCATGATCACCGAAGCAATAAAGACTTCCATCAAGACTTTATAGTGGGGTTTGACTAACTCAAAAAACTTCCACAAGCCAACTTCTTGATTTTCGGCATCTTTAAGTAACGATGTTGCTTGCAGTAATAATGCGTAGCCAGTCCAACCTTGATTGAACTCCTTGCGGGTGAGATTGCATTGACCTTTAGCTGGGTCGCCTACTATTACATGAGTATTGGTAATTTGATAAACTACAATGAAGTGATTTCCTTCCCAATGAGCAATCGCTGGTAAAGATTGCTCGGCAAATTTTTCTAAAGTTGCTTTTACCGGACGAGTTGCGAAGCCAACACTTTCAGCCGCAGATGCTAAAGCTCTTAAAGAAGCACCACTGCGTCCTGCATTTGTAATATCTCGCAAGCGGCTAACGCTAAAGTATTTACCCCAGTACCGACCAACCATTACCAAGCAAGCTGCACCACAATCCGAAGCACTTTGTTGAGCATAATAGGGGTACCGCTTTGTTAAGTGTCCCCACCAATGCCCCATTTTTACTTTTGGGCTAGGAAAATAAGTAAGATTCTTTTCGGATTTTGATTTTGGCTGTTTATCTCTTCCTGGAAAGGGAATGATTTTATTGTTGGGCTGGAGAAGTTCTGATGAAGATTTTCTGCGGGGTAGTTGACTCTTCTGGGAATCACGGTGTTTTGGAGTAATTTGACTATGGTCACTAGCAGTAAATTCTCCTAATTCCGGACAGTATTGCAGCGCTGTCTGTAAATTTTCTTTTGTGAGAAAATAAGCAACAGTTGGTTTTTCTACCTGCAACTCATTATAATTTTGATAGTCATATATTTGACCAGGTGTTAAAGTATTGCCATCAGAGTTCGATATTTCACCTCGCTGGAATACCCACAATTCAAAATCTTTCTGTGCGGGTATTTTTTCGGATACTTCTAAGTTATGCTTATCAAAGAGTGATAAAGCTTTAATTATTCCCGGTACTTGTGACGAATGTTGAATAAATTGGGAATTTTGCCTGCATAACAATATTAGATCCCAAATATCTGCTTTTTTAAAAATTTTTTGACGAATTTGGGGGTATTTATCTATCAAAGGCTGTATAATTTCTTGGCTAAGAAAACAAAGTTTTAAGCCATGAGATGCTCTAGCAGCGTAAGGAATAAACTCTTTTTCCTCAAATAGAGTTGCTTCACCGAATGATTCTCCTACAGAAAGTGTTGTAACTAAATTTTCACAGTAGTCTAAAATCCTAACTTTTCCTTCAAGGATGATATACAAACCTTTTTTGGCTTCTGTTGCTTGCCAAAATAGTTTTGCAACGGTCACTTCTATAGTTTGAGATGTTTCTATACAATTTTGTAATTCTCGGTGGTCAATACTTTCACCTAAAGCAGAGGTGATTTTTTCATTTATACTATTTTGTAAAAACACTGTTTCACCTAAAAATATTTGTAGCGACAATAATGTTTAACTAGTTTTTTATTGCATACTGACATACATACCTAAATTATAAAATCTAAGTAATTTGATAAAAAACGACTATTCATCACTTAATTATATGGTTTCAAGATTATTCAGCTTTACTCTAATTTAATCAATCATCACTAATATTTTTATTAAAATATTTAATTTATATAGCTAAGCCTGCCAAAGATAACTAAATATTTATATGACATGCGATAACAATAATGAAATTATTCTTTAGTATATTAATTTAACCACCAAGGATTAATTACCAAATTATTAAGCAATCATAAAATATGATTAAATATACTTCTTTTGTAAATTATCTACTATCAGCTATATTGCAACATGTTTTTATAACTTGCAGCAGCAATAATAGTAAATCCATATTTAAAAGAAGATTTTTGTAAACTGAACTTTAGGGATATCACTAAATTCTTTCTAACCATTTATTTATACGCTTTACTTTTAAATCAAATAAACTTAATCATTGAATCAGAAAGCTAACAAATATTTGAGTACTAGGGAAACTACAGATAACTAAGAAATAAGTATTTACGCGACATATTTATTATTGCATTAACCGGAGCCTACTTCTTATACTATGGGCAAATATTTATCTATATGAAATCAGCTTGAAGTCGATTAAAAAGCTGAACGGAAAGTCTTGATTTTATAGCTATCTAATATTATCTCCTTATCTATTTATTAGTAAATATGCGTACTTATGTCAAGACTATTTTCCAGTCAAAGAAAAATCTTTACAACATGTTTATACTGATTAGATAGTTACTTCACGATTTGTTCAGTTCAAAATTGCAGTACGTATAGTCAAGTTCAGTATCTAACCATTGTTCAAACATGTTATCGAGAATTTCTTGATACCGCTTGGGAGTGAGTTCTGCTGGTATATAGTCTTCAACCATAAACAAGTGATAGCCATTTTCAGTTTTAATAGGACCGACTAGCTGTTGGGGAGATGCATTAAATACCAGAGGTGCTATTTGAGGTATAACGGCCCATCGATAAACCTTTCCCTCATATCCACATTTATATCTACGATTTTCATCAATATCATGAAGACGAGCTGCTTGATAAAAGCTGATTTCACTTTCTTCGATTTGATAATACAGTTCTTGAGCTAACTTTTCACCGCTTACAACAAATTGGTACAAGACAACTTGTTCAAATTCGGAGCGATTTTGAATAAAAAACTGTTCTACTTCTTTACCGAACAGTTTTAAAGCTAACTTTTGTTTAAGCAAACGGTTACGAATCCCGACTTCCCAATCTAACGGGGTTAACATTTGCTGTTCCAACCATCTAAGTGTGTCGCTAGCTTTTTCCAAACGCTTTTCTCTACGCTGACGATTTGCTTCAATCTCAATTTCTTCTGTATTAACACTTATATCTTTTTGTTCTGCGACCTTTTCAATAATCCTTTGAGATAAAATCTTGGTACATACTTCTTTCAATTGTGTTTCTGTTTTAAGACAGTTAATAATTTCTTCAGGCTCCATAACTATTTTTAATTGGTTATTCATAGGTAAATATTATTAAGTAGTTTTGCTAGTATTAAATGATGTTTTTTACTGGAATAGTTAAAATAGGAATTGATTTAAATCATTAGCTCATAATAATTCACAATAAATCAGCATAAATAACATTGCTTATAAATGTTTATCAATAACAAATTTAAAATTTACTAAGCTTAGATTATCTTTTTCTATTTAGAAAGCAGCCATAACAAGCTGATTTATATTAAAAAATATTTATATAATAATTTAATATATTTGTAAATCATTCTATTTTATTGAATACTTATGCTCGATATTTACGTAAAATCACTCTGGTAATTTAATAATAAGAATAATAATAATATTGATTTGACTTGTATTAAATTCGAGAATATAAAATAAAAAGATTATTTGATAATGACTATATTTATTGTATTAGATGCTTCATTTTATCAAAAATATCCTCAAATACTTAATTTATAGATGTTGTAAATACCTTATTTCAAGTTTGTATCTTATAATCAATAAATATCATTGTAGAAAATACTGAAATTTTTCTTAATAAATCTGACATAAAATGAGTAATATCATATTTATTTCAAAGCTTATAATGTTATACCATTTCTTTATAAAGATGCGCCTAATTTAGACTACGCAGGTAGGCTTTGTTGTTATAGCCCCAGCCTTCTAGGCTGCGGGTGATTGAGCGCAGCCTC
>ERZ1740052.891-NODE-891-length-9874-cov-22.826052_pt1 | contig 9874 bp, 6 predicted proteins | sample MGYA00581750_ERZ1740052 | MGnify/ENA primary metagenome ERZ1740052 (study PRJEB43018, sample SAMN04849743) | marine metagenome | isolation source: floating plastic debris | place: Pacific Ocean | collected 2008-08-30 | study: EMG produced TPA metagenomics assembly... | reverse complement strand
AAAATCAAGATAATAAAGATTGGGATTTACGAATTATATTTATTTTTTAAATTGGTAATTGGGGATTGGGGATTGGTAATTGGGAATTGGTAATTGGGAATTGGGGATTGGGGATTGGTAATTGGTAATTGGTGGTTGGATAAATTCTCAACTCCTAACTCATAACTTCTAACTCCTAACTCTTAACTCCTAACTCATAACTTCTAATTCATAACTCCTAACTCCTAACTCCTAACTCCTAACTCCTAACTCCCAATCCAAAATCCAAAATCCAAAATCCAAAATCAAGTTAAGGTTTATTCCCAGTATTCCGCACTTTAGAAACTTTACTAATTAAGTCAAACCAGAAAGGGGCACCCATTGCTATGGCAATTCCGCTGATAATCCAACCGGGAATTGCACGAGCAAACCTGAAAAAAGAGAACCAGCCAATATTACTATTGATTGATGGTATGATTCCTACTTGCTGTTTGACGTTTACTTGACTCCAACCAATGGGTAAAGAGATATCTGATAATGCTTCTTCTGTCTGACTTTTGAGAGTTGCAATATCTACGTATTTTAGATTTTCTTGATTTCTAATTACTATTTGTCCAGCATTACTTACAATGGTATTTCTTAATGCTGAATCTGTTGAAAGCCTGCTTATCATATGAAATGCATCGGCATTTGCAATTACAGCAATCATAAAACCTATAAGTAAAGCTACTCCTTTAGAATTACGTTTATAAACTCCACCTGCTCTTTCCATTGAACTATTAAAAGAGCTTTCCATTTCTTGTTTTAATACATTAATACCGGATTCTGTTTTATCAATTCTTGTCCGGGTACGATGGGCTAAAACAGTCAAATTATCTGTGATTGATTGCGGTAAAACACTAGTTAATTTCTCAAATTTTTCATAGGTTTGATTATCTTTATCTTTTATTGCTTCTGAAAATTCTTGGTAGACTTTACTTCCTTTTTTCATTAACTGAACTATTTCACTAACGTTCGGTTGCAATCCTCCTAATGTAATTGCTCTTTCTTGGGAAGCAAATGTATCTTGTTTTGAAAACTTTAATTTACGCAATGCTTTAGCTGTATATTCGCTTTCTGGCATTTCTGATTCAAAAACTTGGATATATCTATCTACACTTTCTGCCATGCGACTAATACTAGTATGTAAATCCGCTTTTTTCTGGTTATAATTCCACAGAATTTGCTCGAAATCAGCCTGGGTTTCAGCGAATTCTTGATACATTAAACTCAGAAAATTAACGAACTTCTCATCTCCTTGTACTTGTCCTTCTAAAGCAAATAAAATATTTTGTATTTCATTGAGTCTTTCGTTTTTAAATTTTTCTACTCTTGATTCTGAAAGTTTCTGAGAAAAATCAGGAATTTGTAAAGTTTCCATCAAGGTAGTTGCATAAATATCGGCTGGAATGTAGGAAGGGCCGCTATGTTTGCCGTTACCGAAAATCGTGTCGTTATTAGTTGCTCCAGAACGCGGTATTTTTATGGGTCTAGTTAAAGAAGAAACAGCCCAAGTTGCTTTTCTGGGTAAAGTAGCTAAAAATCCTTTTGCTTCCTGATTAATATTACTAACTAAAGGATTACTATAAATATTATTTACTAGTTGGATTATTTTGCCTTCTTCAGAATTACGAGTACCACCTGCAAGTAAAATCTCAATAGATTTCCTGAGATGGGCAGCCCTCCATTGTAATACAGTGGCAATTAATTCTTGTATTTCGGAGGCTAGCAAACTCAAAATCAAGTAAGTAAATACTAAACCTAAAGCAATATCCAAAATGAAAGGTAGATTCATATTATTCTCCTATTCGAGTATTTAATCGCTAATTTTGACAACATGAAGGGATTATTTTTTATTTGCTTAAATAAGATTTAAATTTTTATGAAATCACTCCAATTCTTTTTCCTGAAACAAAATAAAAAGTTTAGTAAAAAAAGATAAATAAATTAGATTTAACGAGATAATGAATCATATGGCAGTTTCATCAAATGTTATTATTGGGGATTCACAAAGCTGGCTTCTCCATCATTTAATTAGCGATTTAAAACGATTGTCCTAGTTTATGCAAAAAGAAAGCTTTATTTGGGATCGTGTTGAAAAACAGTATCGTCGGATGGACAAACGGATAGATAGAATTTGGATAGTGGTACTGCTGGTAGCATCGGTAATAATATTTACGCTTAATCTAGGTAATTTACCGCTACGAGACTGGGATGAAGGCACTGTTGCACAAGTTGCGCGCGAATTGGGGCGCGCTCCGAATGGTGAGATGCGATGGCTTTTCCCAACTCTTGGAGGTGAGCCGTATCATAATAAGCCGCCATTAATACATTTGATGATTTCTTGGGCTTATAAACTAGGAGGTGTTAACGAGTGGACTACCCGTTTACCCGGTGCAATTTTAACAGCTATTTCAGTACCTTTTCTGTATAGTATCGGCAGAGAAATATTCCATCAACGCATTTGTGCTATCTACAGCGCTTTAGTTTTTTTAACAATGTTGCCAGTAGTGCGCCACGGAAGGCTGGCTATGTTAGACGGTGCAGCAGTTTGCTTCTTCACGATTATGCTTTTGTGTGTATTGCGATCGCGTCGTAATTTGCGCTATTGCTTGGGGGTAGGCATCGGTTTTGCACTGATTTGTTTAACCAAGAGCATTTTGGGCATATTGTTGGGTGTTGTGGCGATGATATACCTATTTTGGGATACGCCGCGATTGCTTACGAGCAAGTATATGTGGATGGGAATATTTATCGGTATTGTTCCGGTAGCCTTTTGGTACGGTGCCCAATGGATACATTACGGACAGAATTTTGTGAACACGGGGATGATGAATCAATCATTCAGCCGTATTTGGAATTCTGTAGAAGGACATTCCGGGCCACCCTGGTATTATTTGCTAGAAATCCTTAAGTACACCTGGCCTTGGTTGATTTTCGTACCAGCTTCTTTACGTTTCGCTTGGGAAAATCGCAATCTCAGCTGGGCAAAACTTGTACTGGTTTGGTTCAGTGTTTACTTGATAGCTATTTCTGTGATGGGAACCAAGCTTCCTTGGTATGTGTTCCCGATTTACCCTTCGATTGCTTTGATGATTGGAGCAAAGTTAGGTCAGGTAGAAAATTTACCTTTATTGACCCCGTTACCCAGATTTTGGGTAGTAATGCTAAGCTTCCTAGCTTTAATTTCGGCAGCTGCTAGCACTTACTATAGCTGGAACGGTACACCTGCACTGGAATTACAGCTGATATTTGCCTCCCTAAGCGTAACCATGGCTTTAGCGGCTTTAAGGGCACAAAGAGGTGACAGAGAGTTCCTCAAAGTACTTTTATGGGGAACCTATGTATCTTTATTATTATTCGTAAAATCTGATTACTGGGTATGGGAACTCAATGAAGATTATCCAGTTAAACCAGTTGTGCAGATGGTAAACAGAGCCAATCCACCAGTAAAGACAGTTTACATTTCTTCAGCCATCAACCGACCATCACTAGAATTTTATAGCGAAGGTACCATAAAACCTGCCTCCCCAGATTACCTGAGATACAATTGGCAGCATGAGAAACAACCATACTTCTTACTTGACGAAAATGCTCTGAAGGATTTTCCAGCAGATTCAGTGCAAGTAATAGATAAGCAAGGGAATTGGACTTTAGTTACGAAAAAGACTGCTCCCTAACTCAAAAAATTAAGTATGGGTCTGTTTTTAATTTTCAAGATTTCGACCTTGTTCAATTGAGCTACGTGTTAGGAGCGTGACCGAAAATAATGGGATATAAGCCCCATTCTTTTAGGACGGCTTTATTGTAGAATTGGAATTAGTCGCCATAGGGCATTGGGAGACTTTAAACGGACATGGAGGGATGATAAGACTAATTTAATTGGGTGCGGCTCTTTTGGAGAGACGAAACAACCCTACTGCCAATGCCTAGAACCCGCTATGAGTCTAAAATTATTTTTAACGAGTATTGCGTAAATTAAGCGATCGCCAAAAAACAAACGTAAAAACCCAGTTTTAAAGCAAGACACAATATTATAAAAAGATATGTTTGAGGTAGCGGAAAATTTATGGGACATATTGATTGAAAATTAAAAAGCTGTGTTCCTTACTCCACAATGATTTTACGCTTTATGCCAAGCTTTGAACTGTATTCCTAAAAGAGCCGCACCCAATTTAATTAGCGTATCCCAACGAAGTGTCAAGGAATCCTTGCTTCTTTAGAACGAGGAGGTATGTCAACCTATGGTCATATTTACTTACCTAAACTTTGTAGTAGACATGAAGCTTATATAGAGACGTAGCAATGCTACGTCTCTTTCAATGTGAAATCACGTTTTCATATTTTCATATTTTCATATTTTTATATGACTAACATCGCGCTCCGCTAACAGAAACACCAGATTTTTAGTCCATAAAGGCAAATAAATTTTATATACAAATAAATCTAGATAAACAAGGTAGTCATAATTAAAGGGGACATTCTTCAATTCCGAGTCCCCCTTCGGCTTAACAAAAATACAATATCTTCACCAATATAAATCTGTGAAAAATTGTGAAAAATATAGTTTATTTTTCTTCTGTACTCCTATTTTTTATCTATATTCTCTATATTATCGAGAGGCTTTTGACCATCTGGCTCAACAGTGTTTGTTTGAGTCACGGTTAACATACCGCATATAATAGCACTTCCTAAAATAAGAGCTACCAAAGGATGCTTAAAAAATACAAAATCTCGTAAAATTCGAGCTAAAGGTCGGCTTTGACGACGCAGTACAGATGAAAGAGTAATTTGTTTTAAAGGGAATGGGTCGCGCACGTAATTACCGCTACGACATACTACTAGCCTTTCCTGACAGTACGGACAATTATATAACCCAGTACAAGTTTTCAAAGCTTTTGCCGTAGCATTTTTTTGGCAAATGGGGCAAGTAACGTAATGATTATCAAAGGTGTGTGTGTTCATCTACCTCGTCCGCTTATTCTATTTACCTGGCACGTATAACAATTGGTATAACTGATAAATTTGTGCTTATACAACCGAAACACGGTTAAAAATAAGCAATGCGCGATACATATAAACGCTCTTTGGATAACGAACATTTTTATGACTGCAACACGAGTATAGCTATATTTAAATAACTCTGAGTTAACCGACCCACTAATTTTTCATCAATCAATTGTCGATTCATTTGATTGTAGCCCGGATTAAATGTGTGGAATATTACATGTCTGTGACCTTGCTAAGCGTGATAGTTAAAGACTGCCTATCGCGTTGTATTCAACAAGCGAGAAATTGCGTTTTTATCGCTTTTCGCAATTAGCAGGTATCTACTGTTTACTATTTAAGCACCTCCTCCACAAAAATTCTGAGTAATTACAGTTTTTTTTACCAAAGCTTTGTAAAGCTATCAGACAAATTATGTGAATTACCCATAAGTATTCTACTGAACTGACAACTTATACCATTCTCAACAAGCTCGAATAAAGCCAGTTTATTCCACTGAAAACATGATTTCACATTTAGCAATCAGTTAGATATACAGCTGATTAGCAAGAAGCCAGGTCTGCGTATAGTAGTGCAAGTTCCTACACTCTAATCTAGTTATACAAAGGGTTTTTTCTAAAAGTGGTGATTATGTAGACTATAGATAAAGGTTAGACGATTAATAATTTCCTTTCTGCTTTTACAAAACAGCATGGATAAATAAAGATAACAATTTTTAGCTCTATCAAAATTCTTTAGATATGCCTAGCTTATAGTTTTATTTAATAAATATAAATAAATACAAAGACAAATAAATGTAAATCACTTAAGTAAAATTTATAAAAAAACGATTATTAGATTGAATGATTTATTAACATACTTTTAAATTTTTATCCAATTTTTGACCATATCTATATTATTAATTAATCATTTTCGGTTCCTGAGTACTCAATATATTATTTAAGCAGCAGAAAAAAGGGACAAGGATTAGAAAGTAGGGAATAGAAAAATGTAGGCACTGATAAAAATAACAATTATATGATTATCATTTTATCCAATGTTATTAAGCACTCAACATCTCTAGGAACCGACAGAATCTAGTTTGCTAAGAAATATTATGAGAATTTAATCTACTTATTATTTTTATTAATTTTATTAAAGGTTTTAGCAAAGATTCTACAGTTAACAGGAATTTATTTTTAGTTTAGATTAGATAATTCCTAGGGGCTTGAATACTAATCCTAACAAATCTCAATCATGAAAAAAGCTGCCTACAATCATTACAGAATGAAGAGGCAGCTAAAATCAATAGCTGAAGTATCATAATTGACATTACATAGCAACAGTATTTTCATTGTTAATTGACGAAACAATGAATTTATACGCTGCTATACATGCATATATCATCAACTACACTGGCTATTTTAAGCAAACATATCCAAATTATCGTTTATCGAAAATATGGACTATTTTTAAGCATTAAACCTAAATAGATTTAAAGACCAAAATTCTATATACTTGCTTGTGCAAATTAATCCCCGTCAGAACCATAAGTTTTCACAGTTTTTTTAGCTCTGGGGGATTTATCACTAAGACGACAGTTTTCCAATCAGAATAAGACCAAAGTTTCCTAGTTAGTTTTTACCTTCATAGAAAGATTATGCTGTCGTCAGATAGCAACTTCAACATAAAAATCGGTAAAGTCGTAAAAAGATATGGATAGAGCTAACAAAAACTTGCGCGTATTAGCGGTCTCCTCAGTTGAGGAGGCCAGTTTTTTTTGGCAAGTGATGTCAACATTTGCATCTAATAATCAACATTCACTTTGGCATGATTATTGAGCCACTAATTGCTTACCTTAATCTTCTTCTTCCTCTTCTTCTAGGTCTTCTAAATCTTCTGGATCTATCTGTTTTAGACGAATGTGCTTTTTACCTAAAGTAATCACAAACTCATCTCCTGGTTCAAGTCCCATCTGTTTTGTATAGGCCGAACCTATCAATAAATTACCATTAGATTGGACGCTAATTCTATAGCTAGCACTGCGTCCTCCACGCCCGTTAGCACCAGAAGAGCTATCTAACTGAATACCCTCAGCATCAATTAGGGCATTCAAGAATTTCATCATATTAACGCGCTCTATACCATTTTTCGTAACGGTATAGTAGCCGCATTGTTTGGCTTTATCTTCTTTGCTTTCGTTTTCTAGCTCTTTGACTTTCTTGAGTAAATCTTCGCCGACTAGAGGTTCAATTTTTTTCTGTTTAGCCATCAACTTAAATCAAAAACTAACGATGGATGTGGTGGAATCGATTTCATTTTAACTGACATTGAGGTATTAAGAACACTCCTGACGATGAATTTTAATTTTTTTTTTAAGACAACAATATAAAATTAACACTTCTTGCTCTTATTTTTGGAAATATATTGACTACTGACCTAAATAAATGGGAGCAAAATAAATGAAGCAAACAATCATATATAGGTTCGATAACTAGATAAGAAACTTTCACGCTAATTATAGAGAGTGTTCGCTCTTACGAATACAGCCAGTTTTAGGGCTTTATACTGCTAAACTATAGAAGATTTAAAAAAATAATTTAACTTGTACGATAAAGTATGGCTGCGATAAAGAAAAAGTACGAGTAATTTGATAAGCGTAAAACGTAGACATTTCACAAGCCGTTATAACATATCAAGAAGCTCAATACGAATGAAACTTACTACCAAAGGACACTATAGTGTAAAAGCGTTACTAGATTTGAGCTTGCAGCAAAAAAGCGCTCCTTGTTCAACTAAAATGATTGCAAGCCGTCAAAATATACCCGCTCCCTATCTAGAAAAACTACTAATAGAAATGCGTCGTGCTGGATTAGTAAAATCAATTCGCGGTAAAGATGGTGGATACCAACTAGCACGAGAACCTGTAAAAATATCTTTAGGAGAAATTTTAGAAGCAGTTGGCGAAACTATTGAACCTCTACCTCACCATAGAGCTAAAGAGCAAGTAGCTGAAGATTGGGTAACTTTTAGTCTTTGGCATCGACTCTCTCAAAAGCTCAAGCAAGCATTATACAGCATTACTTTAGCAGACCTTTATTACGATGCTCGCAGCTGGCAAGCTTCTCTTGGAGAAGAAGCAAGTTTTGTTGTTTAATGATTAATTATTAATCAGGATTAATCCTGAAATTAAAAAAAATCGGAAATCAAAAACAGTTAATCGTAAATTCAAAATCTAAAATCCAAAATCGGGTGACTTCTTCTTCTGTCGTCTTAATCATTGCTGCTAGTTTAGATTACTTTATCGGTGACCCGTGGAATTGGCTTCATCCCGTTCAAGTGATGGGCTGGTTCATTTCTCGTTTAAGTAAATTAGCTATTAACTATTGTCATCATTCTCTTACACAACGCTTAGTCGGAATAATAATAGCCTTAATTTTAATAATAGGTAGTGGTCTCTTTGGTTGGTTAATAGTCCGATGTGCTTCCCAGCTAAATCCAATACTGGGAATTCTGGTAGAAAGTATTTTATTAGCTAGTTGTTTTGCTTTCAAAAGTTTGAGAACAGCAGCCGAAACAGTTTTAAAACCTTTACAAGTAGGAAATATTAGTGAAGCTCGTTCTCTTCTGAGTAATTTTGTCGGTCGAGATACACAACATCTAAGTTCAGAAGAAATTTTTAGAGCAGTTTTAGAAACAGTAACAGAAAACGCTACCGATGGCGTAATGGCTCCTCTTTTTTATGCGATTATTGGTGCTTTTATCCCAACTATTGGACCTTGTACACTTGCTTTAGCATACAAAGCCAGCAGTACTCTTGATTCAATGATTGGATATCGAGATAAGACCTATATTCACTTAGGATGGTTTAGCGCACGTTTAGAAGATTGTTTAACTTGGTTACCATGTAGGCTAACAGTTATAACTCTAGCTTTGCTATCTCGTAAACCCCTACAGGTAATAAAAATTTGTCAGCGAGATGCTCCCAAAGATTTGAGTCCAAATTCTGGCTGGAGTGAATGTACTTATGCTGCAATTTTAGACGTACAGATGGGAGGAACTAATTGGTACCGTGGAATCGCAAAAGTAAAACCTTTGCTCGGAGATGCGATTAATCAAATTACCGCAAAATCTGTTGAAACATCTTTAAAACTAACTAGATATTCCTTTTTATTATGGCTGGGGGGAGCAACATCCCTACTCTTTTTGACAACAATAGAGTAAACATTAAATATAAATGCAAAAAAATTGAGTTTGGAATTCTCTGCAATTTATCGGAGAATTAAAAAGGATTAAGCTTTAACGCTTTAAAGTTTAAATCCCTACGTGTTCCAACCTTACTTAATTTATATAAGGTAGTATAATTAATGACTCAGTGATATAAATTTATGAGTGTGTCTGTCAAAGTAGTTAAGATACTTTCACCAGAAGAACTTCGTCGTACATTAAGAAGACTCGCTTCTGAAATAGTAGAAAGGACTCGCGATTTGTCTAAATTAGTGCTTATAGGTATATATACCAGAGGGGTACCATTAGCGGATTTATTAGCGAGTCAGATTGAAGGATTAGAAAACGTAAAAGTGGCTGTAGGTGCATTAGACATTACATTTTATCGCGATGACCTCGACCAAATTGGTTTAAGAACCCCAGCAAAAACCAGCATACCCTTTGATTTGACAGGGAAAACAGTTGTACTTGTTGATGATGTCATATTTAAAGGAAGAACCGCTCGTGCTGCTTTGAATGCAGTCAACGAATACGGTAGACCCGAAGTAATTCGTCTAGCTGTATTAGTAGATAGAGGTCATCGTCAAGTTCCAATTCACCCAGATTTTATTGGTAAACAGCTACCAACCGCAGCAGAAGAAAT
>ERZ1740052.890-NODE-890-length-9884-cov-5.144674_pt1 | contig 9884 bp, 6 predicted proteins | sample MGYA00581750_ERZ1740052 | MGnify/ENA primary metagenome ERZ1740052 (study PRJEB43018, sample SAMN04849743) | marine metagenome | isolation source: floating plastic debris | place: Pacific Ocean | collected 2008-08-30 | study: EMG produced TPA metagenomics assembly of... | reverse complement strand
TGGAGGCGGCCTATGGTGTGCCGGCTGAGCCGCCAGTGGGGCTGAGGGAGGCTGTTGTAGCTGGGGCTGTGTTGTCTGGACGCGAAGGGCTTGGGTCTGATGGTGCACTAGGACGATCTGGGCGTTTGGGAACTCATCCTAGTGTTTCTGAGGTGAATCGGCGGTGGGCGTGGCGGGGATTAGGAGCGCTGGCGGCGGGAGTGATTGTGGCGCTGATGGTTCAGAATCAGACTCTTCGTCGAGATGTGGAGGTGCTTCGAGCGCAGCAGGGAGGGCAGCTTTCTGCTGAGACAGTTGAGGTGGCTTTGTCTGCGGCTGATGGTGGGGGCGCAGAGGGCTCTTTGGTTCGTTTGACGATTGACCCGGTTGAGTTGAATGCGGTGTTGACGGCGGAGGGGTTGGAGTCGTTGGCGGCGGGTGAGGTGTATGCGCTTTGGACGTTGGTGGAGTCGGGGGTGCCGGTGACGACGGATGAGAAGGGGGCTGTTTTGACGGCTGTTTTTACGGTGGATGCTGCGGGTGGCTGGACGCAGGTGGTGAGTTTGCCGGGAGGGTTGGGGTCGGTGGATGATGTCAGGGCGATTGCGGTGAGTGTTGAGGATGCGGATGCGCCGCAGTTGCATCAGTCCAGTCCGATTTTGATTGAGATGCTGTAGGGGCACTAGCACTGCTATGCCCTCCGGCCCGGAATGTTTAATTTGCCTAGATATTCTTGTGAGAAGAGGCAAGGCGCAAGGCCACAAGAACCGGGGAACACACTACTGTCTCGATGGACCAACTATTAGTACCGTACCGATAGATATTGGCCTGGCTCTTGAATAGCGTTTTCCCCAGACCCCCTCCTCTGCTGGAGGCCTTAATGGGCGGCCTGGGGACCTAACTTCCCCAGACCCCTCGATCAAGGCGGCTCTGTTATGGTGCCGTTAATCCACTAATGGGTTGCCGAGGTGACCGGTGGGGGACGTGCCACGCGTGGCACAAACGTGAGCTATCCATCCGGATTTTTACCTCTCTCTCCTCCTCTCCCTACTTTGGCGTAAAGGTCTTAAACTGCCGCCGGCGCTGCTGCCAGCGTCGAATTGAGCTTGCTTGGCGGCTGGCTTCAGATTGGCTCGACTGCTCTGTGTTGCTATTGGGCAAGTAGTCGTCGAGGCGGCAGTCGGTGGGGGCTTGGATGGTGTCGCCGCTGTAGGGGTCTCGGGTGTGGCTTACTTTGAGTTCGCTGTAGTGGGGCTCTAGGGTGAGGGCGCACTGTAGGGCATCCAGAGACTGTTAGCGGTTTTGGGCTTTGGGGGCGAGGAGTTTGGTCAGGATTTGGGTGAGGTGGGGGCTGACTTGAATGGATTCTTGCCAGCGGAGGTTTTGGCCCTGAGGGGAGATGGCGAAGTCGAGGGGGGAGCAGCCGGTGAGGAGGTAGAGGCAGGTGACGCCTAGGCTGTAGAGGTCGCTGGCGGGGGTGGGCAGGCCTGCAAACTGTTCGCTAGGGGCAAAGCCAGTAGTGCCGCTGCTTTGTTGGGCTTTGGTGCTTTCTGGAGTGTAGCGCCGGACAGCGCCAAAGTCGATGAGGACGAGTTTTTGGTCGGTGCTACGGCGGATGATATTGGCGGGTTTGAGGTCTAGGTGCAGCAGGTTGTGACGGTGCACGTAGCGCAGGATGGGGATGATGTCTCGTAAAAAGGTTTTGACTTGGGCCTCGGTTTGGATGCCGTGCTGGGAGATCTCTTGCTGGAGGGTGAGGCCAGGAATGTACTCTTGGACGAGGTAAAACTGGCCGTCTTCGATGAAGTGATCGAGCAGGTAGGGGATTTGGTCGTGCTGGCCAAGGCGAGCCATGATGCGGGCTTCTTTTTGGAAGCGGCGCTGGTTTTGTTCTGCCTGTAGGGCTTTGTTTTTGTCGCTGTTGGCTGATTTGTAGCGCAGCTGTTTGATGACGCAGGGCTGACGGTGTGGGCTAGTGACGTCTTCAGCTAGGTATGTGGTGCTAAATCCGCCTAGGCCTAGTCGCTCGGTGATATCGAACTGGTTTCTGAAGAGGGGTTTGGCGGCAGATTTTGTAGTGGTTGCAGTAGCCGGAAGGGTGACGGCTGAAGGCGTCGCTGGCTGAGGGTGCGAGGAGGTCATGGGCGTGTCAGTAAGACTGCGTATAAAAAGTGGCTTGGTTCGATGATGGCCGCAGAATTACTGAGATGACTACCGCATTGTTCTAGTCTTTACATAGTGGGGGCGGTGGGTAATGAAAAGCTGAAGGTGCTGCCCTGGTTTTGTTGGCTAGTGACGGTGATTTGACCGTTTTGTAGCTCTACGAGGCGGCGACAAATGGCGAGCCCTACGCCGGAACCGCCGGAGGCGCGATCGCGCGATCTATCAGCCCGCCAAAATCTTTCAAAGACGTGCGGCAGGTCGGCTTCGGCAATACCGATGCCCGTATCTGAGACGGCTATCCATAGGAAGTTTTTACCGTTTTGTTTGCTGTTGTGAGACTGCGTGTAGGCACGGATGTTGACTTCTCCGGTGGTGGTGTGGCGCAGGGCGTTGCTCAGTAGGTTTACGAGGATTTGCTCGATGCGGGCTGGGTCGCCCCATACGGCTGGCAGGTCTGGTGGGAGGTCGGTGGTGAGCTGTAGGCTTTCTAGCCCGATGAGCTGGTCGGCAAAGCGGTTGGCGACTTGGGTGATGATGGGCGCGATCGCAACGGTACGAGCCTCTATCGGCAAGTAGCCAGACTCTAGCTTGGAAAGTTCTTGCAGGTCGTTGACGAGGCGCTGGAGGCGTTCGGTTTCGACGACGAGGCGTTGGTAGGTTTCGGGGTTGGGTGCGATCGCGCCATCGGCTAATCCTTCCAAATATCCCTTCACAATTGTCAGCGGGGTGCGCAGCTCGTGGGTGAGGTCGCCCACCAGCTCTCGGCGGCGATATTCTACGCCTTCTAGGTCGTCTGCCATCCGGTTGAAGCTGTGGCCGAGCCGGTCAAACTCAGGAATTTCGAGCGGGGGTACCCGTGAGGAAAAGTCGCCTGCCGAAAACTGGCGGGTGACGGCCTCCATGCGCAAGAGGGGACGAATGATGCGTCTCGATAGCCAGTAGCTGATGCCGCCTGCGGTGGTGCCGCCCAGCACAATCGACCACAGCATGCCCTGAATCCAGGCATCTTCAAATCCTTCTAGCAGCTGTCCTTTGACCTGCTGAATGCGCACGCCCTGTCGTTCCATTCTCTCTAGAGTGACGACAAAGTAGCGCGGGGTAGAGAGTCTGCTAACGGTGGCTAGAGCGCTAACGGTAACCGCGAGTACAATCAGCTGCGATACCAGTAGGCGACTGCGGAGAGTGGCTTTATCAATCTTCAAAACGGTAGCCCACGCCGACGACGGTTTTTACAAAAGAGGGAGCGGACGGGTCGGGCTCTATTTTTTTGCGTAGGCGGGCGATGTGAGTATCAACAACGCGCTCGTCGCCAAAGAAGTCACTGCCCCAGAGTTTTTCAATCAGCTGGCTGCGGTTCCAAACGCGCCCTGGATAGCTCATAAAAGTAGCGAGTAAATCAAACTCTAGCGGCGTGAGCTCAAGACTGGTTTTATGAGCTATTTCTGACGAACTGTCTAATTTTGTTTGACTTTGGGCATCCTCTGCGTCACGTAGCCAATTATCTTGATGAGTAGTTGTTGGAAGGTCTGTTTAGTCGGCTGGTGGCATTTGGCTGGCGGTGCGCGGGGCGATATCTACCGTGAAATGGGCGGTTTGATAGGTAGTGGTCGATTGGCGATTATCCCGTAAACTCCGTCTGAGGACGGCGCGCACGCGGGCCACTAGCTCCCTTGGGCTAAAGGGTTTCACCATGTAGTCGTCTGCGCCGGTCGATAGGCCAATAATGCGGTCTATTTCTTCGCCTTTGGCCGTGAGCATCATGATGTAGGGGTCTTTGAGCGCCTTTTGCTGACGCACTCTAGCGCACACTTCTAGCCCGTCGAGGCCTGGAAGCATAAGGTCCAGAATGATTAAATCTGGCTGAATTGCTTTAAATTGCGCTAGCGCGGTGTTACCATCCCGGCAAACATGACAGTCGAACCCTTCTTTGGACAAATACAGCTGGATGAGCTCGGCAATATCAGCCTCGTCTTCCACAATTAAGATGTCCATGGTCGATGTTCTGCCTTAGTGACTGCTGCTGAAATAAATGCTAGCGAAATGAAGGAACGATTTGAACGCGGTAGCCCTCGATGTTTTATATCAATTTTTATTGTTACTGATTTTATTAGTACTGAGTAAAGATAGCGGCATTCGCTGCTGATTGGCTTGCGGTCGCTAAGATTTGTAGCCTACGATTTTTTAACCTTACCCTCCTGGAAATTTCAGCGTTCTGTGTGAATGCGCCCCGCTTATGTCTGCACTTACTTTTGAGACCCTATCTACCGAACTGACTCGGACGCTATCTGAGCAAGCTACGACGCCGCCAAACACGGTGGTGCGCTGTACGCTGGGCCGAGATAAGGTCATGGTGCTAGTGGAGTACCCGCTAGATAGTGCCAAGGCAGAGCCCTTTGCCCATCAAACGCTCGATTGGCTAGAAGATCATTTGCGATCGCGCTTTGACACCGCAGGCCTCCCCGATGAAGTGGCCGACCTTTCAGATGGCGCCGAGCAAGTTGCGGTGCAGCTATATCTGAAGCATTTGAGCGAAGCCAAGCCCTTTACTATGCGTTCGTTTACCTGGAAGGTAGACGACGGCTTTGACGAATTATTCGGTGATACTGATCCGGCTTCGTTCTTGGATGATGTGGCCAGTCAGCATCAGGCTGAAAGAGAGGTGGATGAAGCGCTTGTTGACTCACCGCTAGGTGTAGAACCGAATGCAGAATTGGATGCAGATGCTACGGCGCACAGTCCGCTGACTGACACAGTCGATGGGCCAACCGTTGAGGTGGATGCAGATGTCACAAATAATTTGAAGGAAGCGGAGACTCTAGGTGGCAGCAGTGCCGGTAGTAACGGTCACTCGCTTGCTGAGAGCGACGCTGCTGCTGGGTTTTTCTCGATGTCATCTGTACCTATGGCAAGTGTGATGCTACCAGATGGTGAAGAAGATCGAGTGCTTCAGGAATTAGAAGAAGACAATCTCTTGCTCGATTTGGGTGATGACCTTGATGTAGAAGATGACCTCAGCCTAGATCTTAGTGCAGATTTAGGGCCAGATTTTAATGCAGTTTCAGAGGTCACTTCGAACGAGATTATTTCAGATCAATCCGCTTCGGAGACAGTTGCATCAGAGGCTGCGACCGATTTCGATCTGACAGCTGACTTTGGCCTAGATGCAACTGCGAAGCCAGATGCACCCCAAAATTCGGATCTATCATCAGATCTCTCTCTAGATCTAGAGCCGCTGGAGTCAACAGCCGAGTCCGCAATGGATTCGGCGGGTAGTGGTGATGCCCTAGATGCGGATTTGTCGGAAGGGGTCGGTTTTATCGATGTATCGGGTTATCCGGCGACGGATTTTATGTTGCCGGGAGAAACGCCCGCCATAGAATCTTCTGAGCTAGATTTGCCAACAGTCGATTTGCCGATTACGCCGCCGGCTGTGGAGGAAAGCGGCCCTTCAGACTTTTTTAGCTTGGTTGATGGCCCAGATTCAGCTGAATCTGACTCAGCTGAATCAGATTTAGATGACACCAACTCATTAGGTGCTGATTGGGTGTTACCGACTGAATCGTCGGTCGATGGCGACACAAGCGATGTAGCCTTGGGTGCTGAATTCATCAGTACTGCGCCTACAAAGGTAGGTCACGGTGCTACTGAAGTTTCGAGCGATGAATCACTAACCGATGAAGTCCCAACAGATGGTGCTTTTAAGGATGAGGGATTCCCAGACAAAGCCTTCCAAGAAAAAACATCCGCAGAAAGAACATCGACAGAAACATCATCAGAAAACGCAACAGCAGATCTGTTCGATTTTTTATCTCCTGAACCATCAACGAGTGACACAGTCGCTGATGACTCAGAGGGATCTTTCACTTTAGAGACCTCTTCAGAAGAAACAGATATTTCAGAAAAAGAGACTTCAGAAGAAGAGACTCCAGAAGAAGCTATTGAGTCTGTTGCGGTTATAGAGACTTCTACTGAGCTAGATGTTGCTACAGCTGATCTGACGCCTGAAGAACGTTCTCCCGAGGATCGCCTCGCTGAAGAGATACTCAGTGCAGGCGAGAGCAACGAAGCGTCTGTAGAGGACTCTGAATCTGTTGTTTTATCTGTAGAACCATTAGCTGAGACTCTATCTGAATCATCTGCCGAATTATTGCCCGAGCCACCGACTGAGTCATTGGCCGAGCCGTTGGCAGATCCGCTAGTTTCTGATGATTTGGTCCCAGATGACCTTGGTGACTTTAGTCTGGATGCTTCTCAGATGGCTGAGCAAGTCTCTACAGAGGCAGAATCTGCTGAGGCGTCATCTGAAGACTCCTATGGAGGCTACACCGATGACGCTGTCGATTCCCCTCGTGAAGAATACAGCGACGATGCTGTCGATGATCCGCTGGTACTGTTGCCAAATGCCAACCTGCTCGACCTCGACCTTGACACTAGTGAAGATACTTCTGATCTATTAGCTTCTAACGAGTTGGACTTAAGCTTCGCTCCGGCTGATGAGGACGTTTCGGCTGATGCTTCTGACTCTCCTAACTATGATTCAGACCACCAAGATTCAGACCACCAAGAATCAAACGACCAGAAACTAGACGATTACGAATACGAGGAAGTCACCCACGACCATGAGGCCTATGCAGACGACCCGGTCTATTACCTAGAAGATGAGGCCGCTCGTACGGATGAAACAGGAGAAGAAGATTACGAAGAAGTGGTTGCTTCGGTAGATGAGACAGAAGTGCAGCGGCAGCGCGAGCTATGGCAGCAGCAGACAAAGAGCGGTAACCCAATGGCAATTGTCGGGATAGTCGGTCTTTTGTTTGCGGGGATAGTGGGCTTTCTGTTGACGCGGCCCTGTACTGTAGGGGGATGCGATCGCATTGAAGCAGCTCAGCTAAAAGGTGACGAAGCCCTTGGCAACCTACGGGTGGATGACTCCTTTGATGCGGTAGCTGCCTCTAAAAAAGAACTGAAAGAATCCATCCTGCTGCTAGAGCCGATTCCGGTATGGTCGAGCCACTACAGCGATGCGCAAGCTATTCTGCCAGAGTACGATCGTCAGCTAACAGCGCTGGACTTGGTCAGCGAAGCGCAGGGTAAGGCCTACAGCGCAGCGGTAAAATCGCAAAATCCACCTCACTCGGTCTCTACGTGGCAAGATATTGCGAGTGAATGGCGGGCCGCGACGACTGCGCTCTCAGGCGTAGCTGAAGATAGCCCAGTGCGAGAGCTGGCCGACCGCAAGCTAGTGGAATACCGGTCCAACCTATCGACTGTTTTGGTGCGAATTGAAGCCGAGTCAGGTGCAGAAGTCAGCCTCCGGCAAGCGCAGCAGGCAGCCAGCCGTGCAACTCAGCAAACGCCCCTAGCCAACTCATCGGAAGCCTGGGAAGCGGTGCCTACGCTGAAGCGCAGGACATTTTGCCAGAGTTTGAGACGACCTTGCAGGAGGTACGCGATCGCGCTGAGCAAGAGCGCAGTGCCAGCCGACTCCTGTTTCGGGCTCAGCAGCTAGCCAACGATGCCCAGCAGGCAGAAGAAGACGAACTATGGACAACCGCCGTAGAACGGTGGAACTTGGCCGTCATTCAGCTGCGAGATGTGCCAGAAGGCGTATTTTCTCGGTCTACCGCGCAATCACTGCTGACCACTTATACTAGTGCGCTAGCAACAGCGGAAAACAACATGGAGGTCTCTCTGCGCTTTCAGCCAGTGGAACCCAGCTTTTTCCTAGTGTGTGGTCTTAGCGATATTCAGAAGTGCTCTTACTCAATGGCCTCAGGTAAAGTTCGGCTAGACCTCGTTCAGGGCTACGACAGCGTGATTAATGAGTCGATTACGCCACCGCCGCAGCGGGCAGGTTTGGCGTCGAGTGCGCAGCTAGTTAGCCAGAGCAACCAGCTTTTGCAGCAAATTACGCTACTGAGTACGCAAGCTCAAATTCCGGTAGAGCTATACGACTCGAACGGGGACTTTTTGGCTCGGTACCGACCTGATCTAGACGGCTTTGTGCGCCAGTAATCTTTAGCTTCCTCTAATTTTCCCCCTTGTGAAGAGGCAAGATCTAATCTTTCGGCTCTACTAGCTGCATCGCCGAATTGAAAAACTGCCTTGCGATGCCATAGCTCACAATCAGCGAGGCAATCAGCGTAGCCAGGGCCAGCATGAACATAATCAAAATTTGATAGACGGCTGCGATCAAGGGTGCTGCGCCGCCCAGCAGCTGACCGGTAATAGTGCCTGGCAAGGTGACCAGGCCGACTACCATCATGGCATTGATAGTGGGGATGAGCCCGGCTTTAATGGCGGCTTGGCGGTAGGCTGCGATCGCCTGATCAGGCGTAGCCCCCAAGCTAAGATGCGTTTCAATCTCTATCCGGTTATTCCGCAGCGCTGTGACCAACCGCTCCCCTGCAATTGACGCAGCCGTCATCGCATTACCTAGAACGATGCCCGTTAGCGGGATAAGATAGCGCGGGTCGTACCAGGGATCGAGCTGAATCACCAGTAGGCTGACGTAGATCATGATGACAAGGCCGCTGGTGAAAATCGCTAGCCACACCCACTTCAGCAGTTTGGGTAGCTCTGGATCGATGCGACCACGGGCAACCACAGCGGCGATAGTGGTCATCGCGACGAGTAAGGCTAAAACTACCAGGGGTTGATTGCTGGCAAAGATGGCTGTGAGTACAGAGCCGACAAAGAGGAGCTGTGTGATGGTGCGAAAAGTTGCGATCGCGAGTGTGGTCGCCAAGCCCAATCGCTGCCAGCTCGCAAGGCCAACCGCAATTACCATCAGGCCTACAGCCCACAACATGCCGATAGCGCTGGGTTCTATCAAGTTGGCGTCGCCCATGTTGCGTCCTGTATGAATGTCGTTTTGGTGTCAATCGCTGGGTCGATTATTGCTACGGCAAGACGGAAATCCGTCTGTTGGTCTAAAGTTTTTTGTATTTTTGTATACTACAATGAACCATGAACAGAATAGCTGCGTTCTAACTTTGCCATCCGTGTCGTCACTGAAAGTGTTGTTTTTATGACCGACTTTACCGTGCCAGGTAATCTCCCTGGAGATACCGCCAGTAAAAATCGCTACGATTGGCGGGCGATCGCAAAATACTACCGCAGACGTCCCCTCATCGTTTTGTGGCGCACCCTAACTGTTTCCTGGATGCTGGGTACTTTCGCCCTGGGCTTGCTGTTCGACCATCTCCTCGGTCGCACTGTAGCCAATCAAGACCGCCGTGCCATTCGTCTACGCCAAATCCTAACCAAGCTTGGCCCCACCTTCATCAAAGTTGGTCAGGCGCTTTCCACCCGCCCCGACTTAATTAAGCCCAGCTTTTTAGACGAGCTGATTAAGCTCCAAGACCAGCTGCCTCCATTTTCAAATGAGGTTGCTCGGCAGATTATTTTGAACGACCTGGATAGAACCCCTGAAGAGATCTTCAGCAACTTTTCGGCAGAGCCTGTCGCGGCGGCTAGCCTTGGCCAAGTTTACAAAGCCCGACTGTACAGCGGCGAAGAAGTCGCTGTAAAAGTTCAGCGCCCAAACCTGATGCCAATTATTTGCCGTGACCTATACATTATGCGATGGGCCGCAGGCTGGATTGCGCCTTGGCTACCGCTGAATCTAGGTCATGACCTGTCGCTCATAGTCGACGAGTTCGGCAGCAAGTTATTCGAAGAAGTGGATTACCTCAACGAAGGCCGTAACGCTGAGAAATTTGCTGCAAATTTTCAGGACG
>ERZ1740052.889-NODE-889-length-9886-cov-10.793409_pt1 | contig 9886 bp, 9 predicted proteins | sample MGYA00581750_ERZ1740052 | MGnify/ENA primary metagenome ERZ1740052 (study PRJEB43018, sample SAMN04849743) | marine metagenome | isolation source: floating plastic debris | place: Pacific Ocean | collected 2008-08-30 | study: EMG produced TPA metagenomics assembly... | reverse complement strand
CCTCACAAGTTCCTCACATTCTTTCTCTACTTTATATATTGAACTTGTCAAACAATCGGATTATTAATCTGATTACTGTCTACAAATATAGTTTTATATTTACCGGGTATCACCTTAACCTATAAATATAAAACTATTTTTCTTGTAGTATTCATTAGTATTTATATTTGTAGAGAAATATCTATAAAAAACTTTTTTCAGAGAAAATAATTTATTCAAATGTCCTTTTCTTTAAACAACAACACCCAAGCATCTACTAACTTAGGGATTCCTTTTCTTAGTTATCTTTTATAGGGACGTATTAATTAATTGCTCAACATTTTTGTTTTACAATTTTCTTATCACGTTGCCCCCCAAAATCTACAACTAGGAATTATAAGCTTTCGAGTTGGGTGTCGTCAGTTTTCGAGACAGATTATGAACCAGTTTTCTTACCTCTTCACTTAAGTTAACCTGTATATACCAGGCTATTTTATCTGCCAGGGAAGCTTTTATTAGCTTCATTTTTAATATAGCAATTATTGGTAAAAGATAGATAATCACGTAATAAATCTTTATCTTTCAATCGGTTTGAAATATTTATCTAATCTTGTTTACTTTTAGACTCAAAACAACAAATAATACTCTAACTATTGTGAATTAATGTAAAGATTGAATTCCAGTTTATTCAAGTGTAGCAATAGCTTATTTATAAAACTAGTATGATAATATAAATATAAATCATAGATAATAAATCGCGAAATTAATTAAATAGAACAAGGTAAAAGGTGTTAGTAGATATGTACCTAAGTTTTTAATTAATTCGTATTCTATTTTTTAGACAGTAATGGCATTTGGGAGCATCCCAAATGTGTAAAAATATGATCCGTCATTGCGAGTGTAACGAAGTGGAACGACGCATTCAGCGAAGCTGTGGATCATCGCAAAACTTTGAGATTGCTTCACTTCGTTCGCAATGACAACCAAAATCTTGATTGTGCAAAATTGGGATGCTCCCTGGCATTTTCGACAAAAGAATAAGTTCTAGAAAATATATCAAGATTACCTTTAAGGAGATAGATATGGAAATCTTCGACTATGTAGTTCTAGGAGCAGGATTGGGTGGACTTGCAGCAGCAGCTTGTTTATCAAAGCAAGGAAAAAAAGTTGCTGTTTTTGAGAAGCATTATTTACCCGGTGGTTGCTGTCATACTTTCGATTATGGCGAATATAGCTTTTGTGCTGACGTACATTATATTTCTCAATGTGGTAAGGGTGAAGCTATTGACCAGTTTCTTAAGTACATCGAAAGAAATATTAGTTTTAATAGCCTTGATGCTAACTGTATTGATAAGATAATTACGTCGAAATTAGATTTCGATATTCCTTTAGGCTGGGGACATTTTAGAAAACGTTTACTTAATAAATTTCCCCAAGAAGCACTAGCAATAAACCGCTATTGCGATGAAATTCATGATTTACACCAACAAATTTCTGAATTTGGACGGGAAATAACTTGGTATGAACAAAAATGGCAAGATTGGCTAAAACTACCAAAATGCTGGCATTTGTTTTCTCGACGTAATTGGACTCTTCAGGATTTATATGACCATATAGGCTTATCTAAAGATTTACAAGCCATATTAGCAGGACAGAGCGGTGACTATGCTCTACCTCCATCAGAAATTGCTCTGATAACTCATGCTTGTTTAGTTTGGGATTATTCAAAAGGTGCTTACTACCCCAAACATCATTTTCGTCACTTTGTCGATACTATTATTGAATCCATAACAGATAACGGAGGAATAGTTAAGCTTTCTACCCCAGTCGAACATATCCAAGTGGATGAAGGTGAAGTTACAAGTATTATGGCTGATGGTAAAGCTTATCAAGCGGCTAATGCTTATATTAGCGATATCGACCCCAAATTAACTGTACGGCTAATGCACGATTCTCTAGCTCTGAGCAAACGAGAATATCAGCGATTGACCAACTATGAATATTCAACAAGTGCTTTTAATGTTTACTTAGGTTTGGATAGTCGATTTCAACCTGAAGATTACGGAATTGGCAATTGGAATATCTGGTATTATCCTACGGGAGATTTGAACGCAGAATATGAGAAACAGCTAGAGGGTGATATGAGTCATCCGTGGATATTTCTATCCTGTCCGACGATGAAAACAGAGGAACCGGGAATAGCACCTCAAGGACATCATGTTTTGGAAATAGCTACAGTTTGTCCTTACGAACCTTTTGAGCATCTACATAAAAATGACCCGAAGGCTTATAAACTCAAAAAGCGGGAAGTTTATCAACACATTATGAATAGCGTTAGAGATTTCATTCCTGATGTAGATAAATATGCTCGGATGAAAGTTTACGGTACCCCAACAACTAGCGAATTTTATCTTGGACAACCACAAGGTAATATTTACGGTGCAAATCTGATACCCTCACAAATAGGTTTAAATCGTTTGGGATATGCTACAGAATTACCTAATCTATTCTTCGTTGGAGCTAGTGCTGGTTATCCCAGCGTTCCTGGTGTAATTAGTAACGGTATGGATGTAGTTGAAATGATTACCGGGAAATCTATTCGGAGTCGAAACAAAGTATTTGAAGATTTGGTGAGTGTTGGATAGCGGTAGATAAATAGATTTTGAGATAAAACCCGCTCACAACTTCCTCACAATCTTTAACTAATATTTCTATAAGATGCATTCAATGCTGGTTTTGCATAGATACATCATTTACCAATACTCAAGAAAATTGGTTAGTCGATTTACTAAAAAGGAGAATAAAAAATGAGCTTAGAAACTTATCAAAAAGAAGTAGCTCATATGGGAGAATCACGGGGTGTTAAAGACCACGACCACGATATGATTCATGATTTGAGCCGAAGACTGGATTCGCTATGGAGATACGACCAGTATATTGCTAACGCAGGGGAATATAAATCTGTAAAGGCTTTTTGGGAGAAAGTTAAGCAACAAGAAAAAGAAAACATTGTGGAGTTGAAGAAATTACTTTCAGAGCATATTCAGCTTGGTGATTTCTAGATATCTAAGTAAAGCATTAAATCAATAATAAAAAGACGTTGCAGGGTGCAGCGTCTTTTTATTATGCTTTTTTTCGTAGTTATTAAATATAAACCTTTTAACTAATTGTATTAAAAAAAAGCTTGCAATTTATTTCTTTTAATAGAGTATAAAAATATAGTTAAAATATCAATAATCCCACCAGTGCTTATCCCGGCTTTTTAATCACAGCAATTGGAAGATTATTCTCAAACCAGTTAGCAGGTAAATTAGTATCGCTACCGGCATTTTTTATTATTGCTATTATTCTGTTCATATCTGTAACTTTATGTCGATAACAACCGTTAGAACCTTTACCAGCCATTAAATTTCCTTCACGTCCGTGAAAACCGTAATTAACCCGATTCCCATTTTTATCTTTTTGTCCTACAGGAGAATAAAAATTACCGTAAGCAGGTTTGAAACTGGGGCTATTATCTCGGACAATATTATCTAATGTATAGATACCATAGGGCGGATGCCATTCGTGATAACGTGCCCCTACGGCTGAAAAGCGTTCGCTATTTATCTGACCGTTTTTGCTTTTATAAATAATGGTGGTCGTAACTTGGGGAGAAGTTTCACCAATTTCAAAAACAATCATTACCGGAGATTTAATTTTTTTGTCTCGATTATAACCAAAAGTATTTAAGCAAGCTTCTATAGTTGTGTTATCCCCTGTTTGAACTATTTCATTGATTAGCCCATTCAGACATTTATTCTCGTTTGATGCTAAAGTTGGGTCGTAGTAAGTGTTTTCAAGGGGACTATAATTATCAAAATTGTAAGCATAAATTTGTGCTGCTTGGGCTTTTTCCAACAACCAACTCAAATTGATTGATGTCAAAAGAATCAGCATCAATAAGTTACTAAAGATTATATTCGACGAATTTGTAAATAACGGATAAAACATTTTTATTGTTTCCAAGACTATGGTTTTGATAACCAAAATAGTTAATTACAGAAAAGCTGGTTCCAGCCTTGATTAAAAGGTAAAAGCAAACTACTTTGTTTTTGATGATTTACCTCTTGAAGTAATCTAATATTGCTACCAAAAATTTTATAAGCTGCTACTGCACAAGCTGTCTGAGAATCTACAAGTAGTTTATCGCTTTCTTCAGATTTAATTAAAGTTGAAGGATGTTTTCCAATTTGAAAAATCATCATTTTATATTCTCCAATTTGGTAATCTGTTAATTTAGACCTCCAGGGTTCTCTGTATTCATTCTGCCATTGTGGAATTGTATTTCCAGAAATAGTTAAATTAACAGGAGTTTTCAAAGTTATTCCATTATCTAAAAAATATGTGGATGCAGGAATTTTCACTAAACAACCATTTTGACGTGTAAATGTTATAGTTCCAGGTTTAACTTCTAGTTTGGTAACTACTACTGATGCTTCTTCTAATTGTAGAATTTTGGCATCTCTTGAATAAAATGCTGCTGTTTGTGCATAAGCTAGATTGCAAGGTAAAGCATATAAACCAATAGCAAAGATTAAACTCATTAAAAATTTCATAGCCATTCTCCCCAAAAAAAAAGAATGTTCCAAGGTGATTGCTGTCCAACTATATTAATTAGCTAATCTAGACAACTGCTTAATTCAAAACAGTTGCTAGATAGTTTGATTTTAATGCTGGAAAACTTGAGAAATTATAGTAGATACACTCAGAATTTACTTTGTTCGGAGGTATTTTAATCAAAACTCAATTACAACCTCTTGCGGTACAGTTACGGGGTCTGTCGATTGCTGGTTTTGGATTGGCAATTCTCATTACTTCTTGCTTGCGATGAACTGGTGTACAATTGGCAATTGCATGAGTTTCTGCTTCTTGACGGCTGACTCCACCGCTATTCAAACGTTGTTCAAAGGCTTGTTGATTATCCACAACACCCATAGCCTTTTCAAACGCGGTATTCATTTTATTTTGAACGCGATCGCGATTTTCAATGGTATCCATCTTAGTAGTAGAAAGATCCAAAGCGTAACCAAAGCCACCACCACCAATTCGTCTGGGTTTAAGCGCGAAACCTTGACGGTAATTAACACTGGTACCGCAAGCGGAACGGTAATTAAATGAAAATGCTTCACCACCAGTTCCAGGAGCTTGAGAACCGAATTGAATGCTATGGTACTCATCACCGTCTACTTTAACTTTAGTAGATGGAGATACACTAGTCGCACCAGTATTTACAGACATTTGATTTTTTTGATCCCCAGTTCTGGCTTTACCACCTTCACCACCTTGGCTAAAGTTCGCGTTAGTATTGCGACTATTGCCACTATTGCGAACAGAACCACCTTGACTAAAGTTTAAATTCGTATTGCTACTGTTACCGCTATCGCGAACTGTTGCTTTAGAATTACTTTCACTAGATGAATTAGAACGACTTCTAGAACTGGAGTTTGAAGAAGCAGGAGCGATAACAGTTGTATTTGTTCCACCATTTTCGACTTTTTGGTTCACGTGAGAACCATGATTTTTATGACCTCCACCATGTTTTTTATGCGGTGGTTTGTGATGTCCATTATCGCGAGAATCGTAAATTGCGGTATTACTCGCATCACAACTAGGGTCGATATGTACGTTATCGTTTCTAGCTTCACAATCGATAAACTGACGCAATTTACCAGTTGGATTAATTGTTAAGTTGTTTCCAGTTACCGAAGTTTCTGGACCAATAGCACGACCGTTAACTTCTTGCTCGACATTCTGAGCAAAGGCTGGATATCCAATAAAAATGACACCTACCGAAAGACCAACCAAACCAATAGTTACACATTTTGTGGTTAGCATAATACCCTCCATTTGATTAAGTCTGATGGCTGACAAATAAGTAAACTTCTCTTTGCTCTATATTTTGCATCTAGCTACTTATTTACATAAAGCGGAACATAGTACTTACTTAATAGTCCAGTAGTATTTTTGCCTGTTAAGTCAAGCGAAAAGATAATATCTAAATATCAGCCAAACTAAAATTGAATAGAATAAGCTTCCGTACAAGGAAGAATATCAAAAGATTTGTACTGAAACTATTGATTAGCAACTGTTATAGATTTAATCACAGTTTGAATGATTACCAAATAATTGCTGACATAATCAATATCTATGTAATCATCTTTACTTTTATGCTATATAGCAATTGTGATAATCTTGTGAGTAAACTTGGTGGATTTACTTAGATGGCTTAAATAGACGAAAGCGAATTACTTGATACAGCTTCACAGTTCAATAAAAATGAAAAAAATATTAAATATTTGCAGTAAATAGCGGGAAATAGCGTTTTTAAATCAATATCTATAGAATCCTCACAATTTCCTCAAATTTAAGATTTAAGATAAAAGGAAAGCTATAAAATCAGCTAATAAATAGTTTACGCGAGTAAGAAGTAAGATAGAAATATTTCCCAGTCATAAAACAGAAAAAAGGTAGAACCTTTTACATTACGATGACATAGGTAATATACCAATATGTTGTTGATAATCTGTTAATTAAAAGCATCATTGAAGAGTATTTTCTTGCTCATTAATCAATGAAATAGGTTTGAATCTATCTACCTCTTAGCTTGTGTTTTCGCTGGAGGTAATTATGAAAACTAAAAATGAACGTAAAATATCAAAAAAACTTGTTACAACTTTCTTGGCTACAGTAACATTAATGGCTGCTACCGTAGCCCCTGCTCTTGCTGCACCAAAAGTGAGAATCGTTGACGATGTAGGCTATGGAGGTAGCGGTTGTCCGGATAGGTCTGCAAGCGTTACCGTTAGTCCCGACGGTCAAGAATTAACTATTCTATTTGATGAATTCATTGCAGATGCAGCCAAACGCAAACATCGTCGTAAAAGCTGTAACCTATCAATTCCCATTGAAGTTCCCCAAGGATTTCAAATCTCCCTTTACGATGCTGACTATAGAGGTTATATAGCCCCCTTAACTACTGCAAGATTGAGAGCAGAATATTTCTTTGCAGGTCAAAGAGGTCCAGTTTTCAGCAGAACATTCAAAGGTGAAACAGAGTACTTTGTTCGAGATCCATTAGAAAGCGTTGCCAATATTTGGTCGCGTTGTGGTGATAGTCTAAATATGAGAGTTAATGCTGCAATGACCGCTCGTGGAAAGGGAATGGCAACAGTTGATTCCTTTGACTTAGCTCATCGTGGTTTGAAATACCACATCAAATACCGTTCGTGTAACAAATAGGAAAACAAAAGCCATAGGAAAGTAAATCTCTTTTCTAAGCTATTGATTTCCTGATATTGATGCTTGAGAATAGATACAATTAAGCGCGGTGCTATCAGATTTTGATAACACCGCTTAATACTGAAATTTTCTTCCTTCGCTAGTTCTATCTAATTTTTAAACAAAAGAAAAAGCCGGTTAGGAAATGGTTAAATTGGTTATCAATTAGAGAAAATCACAAACATAAAATTTAGTGCAGTTATTATGTAATTATTTGCGCTCTTCCAACCTTCTTTACTGATAAAAAATAAACATTACGTTATAAGAGCCGCGATTACACTTAGACCCAAAGCACTTAACAAAATCGTTGCACACCACCTACCTAAAAACCATCCACCAATGAATGTTGCTAATAGTGCTTTGAACAAAGTATTTGCTATTGCAGCAATCAAAATCCCTGTAGCAGCGATATCAAGCGATAAGTTGTTACGAGTAGCTTGAGCTAGGGATAAACTTACCGTGTCTACATCTGCAATTCCCGATATTGCTGAAAGTATATAAATACCCGTATCTCCAAATAAAGTTTGAGCAGCCCGTACAAGCACAAATAAAGCGCTCAAAATCACAGCAAAACCCAAAGCTGCTCCCAATTCGACAGGATTTCTCAACTTGACCTCGGCTGAAGATGTACTTTGAGTAGTTCTAGCTGCAATTACCACGGATGCAATGAGAGGGACAATCGCCAAACATCCAACTGGAGTTATTAATGAAGGAAGCAAAGCAGGATTAACAATCCCGATTTCAATCAGCAGTCTTACAGCCATGATACCAGCAGCAAGAGAGATTCCCGCCCCTAACAACGCAAAATTACCTTGATTTTTTCTTGCTATTCTGGCATAAGCTAGCGTCACCGCTGTTGATGAAACTAATCCACCGATTACCGCAGTTGCGAGCAAACCTACACGACTGCCAACAATTCGCATTGCAAAGTAGCCAATATAGGAAATACCGGCAATTAATAGTACTATCCAACCAATTGTTCTAGGATTTAATGTTTCCCAAGGACCAATATTGCGATTTGGAAGTAGAGGAAGCGCTACAACTGCGACTATTAACAGTTGCAGTGTCGCAATTAATTCTCGTCGCTCTAGTTGATTTAGAATCGAATGTATTTCCTGTTTGTATCCTAATAACGCAGCTACAACTACAGCACTAGCAACCGCTTCCCCTTCCATTCCACTCCCTGCTAATGCTCCCAAAACAAAGGTAATCAACAGTGATAGTTCTGTAGTGATACCAAAATCTTGAGAACCCTTAGCGCTGATACGATAGGAAAAGGCTACTATCAAAACCAATCCCAAAAACGTTCCTAGTAAAACACTCGCGCCGAATTTAACTGCTAAAAGTGCCGATAAACCACCGAAAAGTCCAACGAAAGCAAAGCTTCTTACTCCCGCAGTTCGGGAACCTTGAGGACTATCGCGACTTTGCCAACCCCTTTCCATCCCGATAATTAAGCCGATTGCCAGGGTAATTGCTAATCTTAATGTAGTTGTAATATTCATCCCATAACCAAGCAAGTTCTCAATTTATTGTTTTAAAAAATTGCTTTTTAAAACACTGTTAAAACACTGGGATACTAGTCAAAGCTAACGCTAGCAATACCAAAATTACCAGTATGCTAAATCTGAGAAGCATGTATTTAATTACATCAATTACAGAAATATCAAACATGGTTATACCTCCACAGCAGCTTTAAATAACTAATAGCTGCCTATATTTTTATTGTCCACTACAAACAAGTCTGATAACGCGAAAGGTAACATTTCTTTGCTGTTTTGCTAGGGAAAATTCAAGGAGTATTATTATTTTCTTGGAGCAGGTCTGGGGGGCATTCTCATTTCTGGACGCATTACGGTTGGTGTTACTGTAAAGTTAACTAGCTGTGACTGTAGTAAATCTTTTTGATGTTTGCTCAATTCTGGAATTTTTAAAACATCTTCAACTTTTTCATAGGGACTGTTAAGAACAATTTTTTTTGCTAGATTTGGGTAAAAACCTCGACAGTCTTGAAAAGCGATAATATTAGCATTATTTAAATCAATTTTGGCTCCGAATTCTGGACATGATTTTTCCACAACTTCGGGTAATTCTGATGCGATTGCTTGTATATCTGATGTGGGTTGAGGTATAGCAATAACCATTAAGAATATTACTAGTATCAAACTCAATAAAGTTAAGTCACGAATTATTTTTTTCATTTTTATCTCCTATATTTAAGCTGAATAATTAGCTATTCTTTTAAGGTAAAAAAATAATGTGAGCAAATTGTGAGGGAACTGAAGTTATTTCTGTATTAAATTTTGAGAAGATACATGTACATCCTCACAAGAAACTCACAATTGTTTGATACTAATAGAAAGCTTCGCTCAACTTTTGAGCCAACACTATCAAAATTAATCGGATAATACTTCACTTTGAAAATCTGGAGTTTGAAAATTAATTACTAAATGCCTAATTGAGTCTTATAAATAAGAACAATATTTAATACCAATGGAAAAAAATAATTTAGACCCCCATTTACATTATTCGGATTGGATTCTGACAGAAAACTATTTCGACCCCGAACAACTTAACTATAAAGAAA
>ERZ1740052.888-NODE-888-length-9888-cov-10.010780_pt1 | contig 9888 bp, 6 predicted proteins | sample MGYA00581750_ERZ1740052 | MGnify/ENA primary metagenome ERZ1740052 (study PRJEB43018, sample SAMN04849743) | marine metagenome | isolation source: floating plastic debris | place: Pacific Ocean | collected 2008-08-30 | study: EMG produced TPA metagenomics assembly... | reverse complement strand
AGATTGCTGGGATGACGTAAAATATTGTTCTGAACGTTGCCGTCGTCGGCGTTCGGATGTTAATAAAGATCGTGTAAATTAAGTGCTGCCTTCCTGAGATAATCGTAAATATTGATTCTCGATATCCCTAAAAGCTAAGTATAAGGAGAATTTCTTCTTGTCTTATCAACTGCTAATTATCAATCAACTTTCTCCATCAGATTTACACAGTAGATAATAAAAATGAATCTCAAGGTACAACCTAAATTAATTATCCACGGCGGGGCTGGTAGTTCTCTTCAAGGTAAAGGAGGAGTGGAAACTGTACGTCGCTCTCTTTACAAGGTAGTTGAAGAAGTTTATTCTCTGCTGATGTCGGGAGGTAGTGCAAGTGAAGCGGTAGTCAAGGGTTGTCAAATGTTAGAAGATGACTCTTGTTTTAATGCTGGTACTGGTTCGGTGCTGCAATCGGATGGGCAACTGCGGATGAGTGCTGCTTTAATGGATGGCACGAAACAAAGTTTCAGCGGTGTAATTAATATTACGCGAATTCAAAATCCGATTAATTTAGCGCAAGCTTTACAAACTTCTCCAGACCGAGTTCTTTCGGATTATGGTGCTGCTGAATTGGCAAGGGAGTTACAGATTCCTAGCTACAATCCTCTAACTGACGTGCGTTTGGAAGAGTGGTTGCAGGAACGCCAAGACAACTTTAAGAAGACGATGGCTGGGGTAGTAGCTCAGAAAGAATTGGTATCGAACGGCAACGCCCGACGAGGCACTATTGGCGTAGTCGCTTTAGATAGCCAAGGAAATTTATCCGCTGGAACTTCTACAGGTGGTAAAGGTTTCGAGCGCATCGGACGTGTCAGTGATTCTGCTATGCCTGCCGGTAACTATGCTACCAGTGAAGCGGCGGTAAGCTGTACGGGTATTGGCGAAGATATTATTGATGAATGTTTGGCACCCAGAATTGTAGTGCGCGTGGGTGATGGGATGGCCCTTCAAGATGCCATGCAGCGTTCTTTTGTAGAATCCGAGAAAAATAAGCGAGATTTAGGTGCGATCGCCCTTGATGCGAAGGGAACAATTGCTTGGGGTAAAACCAGCGAAGTATTGCTTGCCGCTTACCACGATGGTGAAAAAATTGGCGATACGTTAGAAGTGTCTGAAGAAATGCAGGTGGGATGTTTTTGATAAGTGGGGATTGGGGATTGGGAATGGGGCATAGGAGTTAAGAGTTAGGAGTTATTAGTTATGAGTAGAGAGTAGCAAGTAGCAAGTAGCAAGTAAATCAATTTTCCCAACGGTCACTCTGCTTACTTTATAAATGTGGCAGAAGAATACCGTATATTTCTAACTCGCTATTCGTTACTCATTACTTGGTACTCAAAAAAAACCTACCCATTACCCATCACCCATTACCCATTACCCCATCCCTTACTTACTCTTCATCTTCCAGCCTTCTTTAACGGTTTGACGCTGACGAGCGATGACTAAGCTGTTGTCGGGGACATCCGAGGTGATGGTTGAACCGGCAGCTACATATACATCGTTGCCCAAGGTAATTGGTGCAACTAGAACGCTGTTGGAACCAGTTTTAGTGTTGTTACCAATTATAGTTTTATGCTTGTTTACGCCGTCGTAGTTGGCGGTAACTGTACCAGCACCGATATTTACTTTGGTTCCAGTGGTTGTGTCTCCTAAATAAGACAAGTGAGCGGTTTTGGTGCCGTTGCCTAATTTGCTATTTTTCAATTCGACGAAATTACCTACACGGCATTTTTCACCTACTTCAACATGACCGCGTAAGTGAGCGTAGGGACCAATCTGAGTTTCCTTTTGAACTACGCTATCAGAAATTACTGAATATCTAGCGGTGACGTTTTCACCAATTAAACTGTTTTCAATTAAGCTTCCCGGACCGATGCGACTTCCTGCTTTAATTACTGTATTGCCGCGCAGATGAGTCTGGGGTTCAATAATTACGTCTGGTTCTAATTCTACAGTTTCATCTATGGTAATGCTGGCGGAGTCTATCATAGTTACACCAGCTTTCATCCATTTTTCTTTGATTCTTGCCTGCAATATGTCGTAAGCACCAGATAATTGTAAGCGGTCGTTGATGCCTCCAATTTCTTGGAAATCTTCTACATCTACCGCCATGACTGGGGCAACTTGAGTTACAGCATCGGTCAAATAATATTCTTTTTGGGCGTTGTTTGCTTCTAAGTGAGGTAGTATCTTTTCTAAATCTTGCCAACGAAAACAGTAAACTCCAGCATTGATACGCTGATTTTCTCTTTGAGCAGCAGTGCAGTCTTTGTCTTCTACAATTTGCTGTAATACATTGTTATCATCGCAAAAAACTCGCCCATATCCTTTAGGATTGGGGAGTTTTGCTGTAAGAACAGTAGCTGCATTTTGGTTTTCTTGGTGGATTTGTAAGAAATTTTTCAGAGTTTCGCTGCGTAAGAGTGGTACATCACCATTAAGTATAAGCAAGTCCCCTTTATACCCTTCTAAATGAGGTAGTAATTGCTGGATGGCATGACCCGTTCCCAATTGTACGGTTTGTTCGACAAATTCTAAATCGGGAATGGGCACTAATGCTGTTTTTACCAATGCGGCTTGATACCCGACAATCACCATCCGACGTTCTGGTTGCAGCGGTTCAACACTTTGAATCACTCTTTCGACAAGAGATTTCCCTCCTAAAGAATGTAAAACCTTGGGTAGGTTTGATTTCATTCTTGTACCGCGTCCAGCCGCTAAAATTGCTACTACTACCATAATCAGCCAACAGCTATAAGTAAATACGATTGCATATTTTATTTTCGGCTTAAATATACCCGATTACATAGCAAACCGAAATGTTAATCGCTTACAATTAGCTATTATTTATGGTGCTGATAAAGTCAGTAAACTGCTGCATTAGTTTTTTGTCGCGCCAGCCCTTATCTGTTTCTTCCTGCATGATTGATAGCGCTTCAGTTGGGGTAAAGGCTTTCTTATAAGGTCTTTCACTTGTTAAAGCATCATAAATATCAATCATTTGGAACACTTGCGCCAAGAATGGAATTTCATCCTCCTTGAGTTTGTCGGGATAGCCAGAACCATCCCAGCGTTCGTGATGGCTGCGGATAATAGGGATTACTCCGCGCATACTGCGTAACGGCTGACAGATTTTTTCCCCTATCAAAACGTGTTGCCTCATTACTTCCCACTCCTGGGCGGTTAGTTTTCCTTTTTTGAGCAACACTGAATCGGGAATACCTACCTTACCAATATCGTGAAGATAACCTCCCCACATCAAATCCCGAATTTGATAGCGTGTAAGACCAAGATATTCGCCAAAAGCTTTGCCCAATTCAACCAAACGCTCGCAATGGTCGCCGGTATTCGGATCGCGGCTTTCAATCGCCCTAGCAATGGAAAACAGCGCTTTTTCAGCATGATCTAAATCTTCATTCAGACGTTTTTGGCGGATCAAAGACTTAACACGTGCAGCCAACTCCACTCTGTCAAAGGGTTTGCTTAAAAAATCATCCGCTCCAACTTCAATTCCCCGGATTCGCGATCGCCTATCGTTCAAAGCCGTAATAAAAATCACGGGAATTAACCTTGTTTGCTCGTCCTGCTTAAGCAATTGGCAAACTTCAAAGCCATCCATTTCGGGCATCATGACATCAAGCAAAATCAAATCCGGTTGTTTTTCGCTTATCAAATGTACCGCAGCAGAACCGCTTTCTGCCTCAATAACTTCGTAGCCTTCCATTCCTAAAAGGGCTACAGCCGTCATCCGACTAGCAGCATGGTCATCAACTACCAAAACTTTGGGGACATCCGAGTCAAAGCTATTTAAGGTATATCCTTTAGCCTGCAACGTAGTTGAGACTCTTAAATCGCGATTCTCTTTTTTCAGACCAAAATTACTAGAATCGGAGTTAATCGTTTCTTTTATCTTTAAACCATAATTAGATACTTCCTCGGTATGACGCTCTGATTGAGTTGTTAAGGCATGATTTTTACCGACTTGATTGTTAATGGTTGTGGGGTTTGACCCACTAACTTTTTGTTCGGTAGAGCCTGTATAATTGGATTTCCATTGAATCACAAAGGGACTCCATTTTTTAATCAACAATGCAATATACTTAAAAACTAGTTTAGTACTTTAATGTATTTTCAAAAGGAATTTTATAGGCTTTTAATTAATTGCGCCCAGTTATTTTGCCTCAAAATACAATACTAATCGTTTTAATGTTTTTTAAAGAATTTAGAAAAAAGATGATTTACAATTTTCCCTAGTTCTATAATTACAGTATGGTCAATTGAAGCTAACGATAAATCAGGTTTTACACGGATATTTTAATTTATAATAACATTTGTATAATCTTCAAATAACGGTATTTATATTAGCAAGATCGAATGTTTTAATTATTATGAATGATATTTGGTAAAGCATTTATAGTAGTTTTGCCTAATCAATTATATATTTATATATATATTTACTTATGTACTGCACGCTATAGCAGCGATACTCATCAATAATAAAAGTAATAATTATTACACTTGTATAGCATATTATGAATTACGTCTTCAATTAATTTTGTATTAATTATAACTATATATTCTTACTAAGTAATGGGAGAAGTTGCGGTTATATGTAAAAAGATATGATACAAGCAATTACCGTAAACATTGTTATCTAATTTTCCAGAAGCCAGCGTTTGCGCCAGCGTGATGTAGGTTCTAACTTAGAAGCTTGTTGTTCGAGTTCGCGACGTTTGATAATTGCTTCGGGGGAGTCAATTAGTTTTGGATCTCGATAAGGAACGGCAGCACGAGTGTATAGATGTTCTTTTTCCGATTGTGAAAGAGGGGGAAGTTGATGTAAGGGAGAATTTGAATGGTTTGTTTGCTTATTTGCTTCATATGAGGTACTAAATGCGGCAACGGTACCCGGAGCTTTTCTGCCGACAGGAGAAGTTGAACCGATACTTAATTTGGCGTTTAAAAGCGCCGTGCGTACAGCAGCAGCGCAGGAATAAGTCGCTAACAAACCATCTACCTGCAAACACTGAGAAACTAACTGTAAAAATTCAATTGTCCATAAGTGGGGACACTGAGGTGGTGAAAAAGGATCGAGAAAAATTGCATCAGCCTTGAAACCAGATTGATATACTTGGTTAATTTTATCCCTAGCATCACCTATTACCAGGGTGGCTTTGAGAGATTGTGTTTGCACCCGACCCTCAAAAGCTAACTTCGTTAAACTGGCTATTAAATTAGCATTCCAATTTTCAAATAATTGATACTCGATCGCTGCTTGAGGTACTTTTGGATTTAATTCCAGAGCAATTACTTCTATATAGCATTCAGGATTGACTTCCCAAATTTTTTCAATCGCTGTTGCTGTGTTGTATCCTAGTCCATAACAAATATCTAGTAATCGCAAAACTTTTCTAGAAGCTTTTTTAATTAAGAAAGTAGGAACAAAATACTTAAAATAACTTTCTTGTTTAGCTCCAAAATGACTATGAAATGATTCGTTGAATTCTTTAGAAAAGAAAGTTTTAGAACCATCTGCTGTCTCGTGAGGTATAAAATCTTGATTAGTCATTCGATTTTAGATTTTAAATTTTAACAACGGATGTTTTTGACAACGGATGCTTTTGTTTTGTGCAGGGATTTTGGATTTATGATTTACAATGCAGTAATTGTAATTATAAGTAAATTCTGTCTTCTGGTATAAATAATGAAAGATACAGATTTAGTTGTTTCTAATAAGTGGCTTTTTGAAAATCTGAATCATCCCGATATTGCCATATTTGATTGTCGTTTTTCTTTAGTCGATCCACAACAGGGAAAACAGCAGTATCAAACCAGTCATATTCCGGGGTCATATTACTTAGATTTAAATCAAGACCTTTCATCGAGGGTACAAAAGCATGGAGGAAGACATCCTTTACCAAATATTGAGGAATTTGCAGATAAATTATCATCAATGGGGGTAAATTCTGGTAAAACCTTGATTATAGCCTATGATGATTCGCGATTAGCTTTTGCATCTCGCTTATGGTGGTTATTGCGCTATTTAGGACACGAAAAAGTAGCGGTGCTAAATGGAGGTTTTAGTGGATGGATTGCATCCGAATATCCCATTACAGCAGAGCTTCCCGAGGAAAGTAAGGGTAAATTTATACCTCAGTTACAGACACACATGATAGTAGATAGAGAAACTGTAAAAAATCGCCAAGATTCACCCCAAACAGCTTTGATAGATTCAAGAGAAAACGATCGTTACCAAGGTACTAAAGAACCAATAGATAAAATAGCTGGTCATATTCGGGGTGCTGTGAACTATCCTTGGAAAGAAGTAACAGATTCGCACGGTTATTTACTTCCACAACAACAGCAAACTAACCGCTGGAAAAAATTAGAAGAAAATCAAGAAATTATGGTTTACTGCGGCTCAGGCGTTACAGCTTGCGTCAATTTACTTTCTTTAGAATTAGCGGGTATTCATAAAGGTAAACTTTATCCAGGTAGTTGGAGCGATTGGATTAGTTTTGAGTAGCAAGTAATAAGTAACGAGTAGCGAGGAAGGAAATATGCGGTATCGTTCTACCACATCTATCAAAATTGATTTACTCACCACTTGCTACTCATAACTCATAACTCATAACTCATAACTCATAACTACTAACTACTAACTACTAACTACTAACTACTAACAATTAATTAAAACTGCCCTATATCCCAACTGTAATTTACGCTAAAAAACCAGCTATCAAAATCAATGTTATCTTCTGTAGAAGCACCTAGAGCAAAGCCGCTTTGTAGGTTGATGCTGCTGAGATTGGAGATACTGTATCTTAAGTTAGCGGATATTCGATGGTACCGATCTTCTCTATCTCTTTCTAAGAAGTCGGATAAGCTAAATTGATAGTCAACCCCTACTCGCAATGACTGTTGCAAATAATAATTTAAAGATAGCCAAACATAATTGATAATTCGGTTGCGTTTTTCTGGTGGGTTTGTCAAACTTAAGCGAATTTCATAAAAGCTATCTAAATTTAATTTCGGTGCTAAAGGATCTCTTCTTCCTAGGGATAAGCGAAAAGAATTTTCATTTAAAAATTTATCTCCCGATGAAAACTTGAACCTATCACTATCTTTGGAATAAAATAATTGTTGATTATTCCATCCAATTTCACCGTACATTTTACTAGTTAATTGCTGGTAAATACCTAAGTTAAATCTTATCTGGTTATAGTCAAATTCGGATTTATCGCTGTATCTTATTATGTTGCCGTCAATTGAGCCGTTTAAGTAGGTTTTAGGTGCGATTTTGAAAGGTGCTGCTGCAAGTGTCAGTCCAGAAAATATTAAACCGTCATCATCTGGCTTTTTGGAAGAAAAGATATTACTAGTATGAAAATATCCTACACGACCTAGCAAGTAGCCTATAGGTTTAAACTTCTGTTCAACTTTTTCTATTGGTGGTGGTTGTTTTTGCTCTAAAGGCTGCGGTGGTTCCGGAACTTTTAAGGCTCTTATAGTTCCTAATTCATTGTTAATAGAATACTGCTGTTGTTCCTCAAGTTCAAGTTCTTCTTGTTTTTCTTTATTCTCTTCGAGAAGTTGCAATAACTTTCCTAGTCTTATGGAACGTTCGTCTTCGAGGGTATCTAACTTTTGTTCTACTTCTTCAGGAGAAGTTGCTGGAAAATCTGTGGGTTGACTTTCTAAAGGTGGAGGATCTTTTTCGATATTTTCTGGAGTGGGGGCTGGTGGTGGCTCGGAATTTTGGGCTATTTGTACTGAGATTGAAGGTAATTCCCAATTTGAAGTTGGAAAGTCCGAAAATTCCGGGGGTATAATATTTTTATATGGAGATATAATATTGTTATCTTTAGCACTTTTATCCTTTATAGATGGTAAAACAATCGCATCTTCTAAGGGTACTGAAATATTCCGATCTTGCACCTCCATAGAAATTGCATCTTCTAACGGTTCTGAAATCATAGAAAGCGATATGTTTGGGTCAAATCTATACTTTTCTACTGATTCTTGCACTTTAATGTCGGAATTATTAGTATGACTATTTTTAGGCAGTAAGATTACCGTCTGATTTTTGAGAAGTTCTGTTTTCTTCTTATCCTCTGATTTGAGGCGATTACCTGCGGTAGAGCTATCTCTTCGGGAGACGCTCCGCGAACGCTTAACGCCATTTGTGGAAGATTTATCAAATGATTTAGAAATCAACCCCGAACTTTCTGACAATGGTATCTTTGATACAAATTCTTTTTGCTTAGTTTGTCTGCTTGAATTAGTAGCCTTTACCAGTTCTATGTTTGTTGTACACAGTATTGTACTGCTAGAAGCGGATATTACGTATAAACACAATTTTTTCCAATCTTTCGATTTCATATTAAAACTTGTTTTAGTTTGATTAGATCTAACCGGCAGAATTATAAGTACTCTGTCTACAATCCGTAATTCCGTCTCAAATTAATATTGATTTAATATTTATAATTTATTGAGATAATGACGAAATCGTTTGATAATTTTTTCTAATTTTTAGGTAGTTTAGCAATAAAAATTTCTTTAGTATTCCTGTCCGGAATTTAAAGTTAATACCATGTAGTATATTTGCTTATTCTATATTTAATTTTTAACCTTATTTAAGCAAAATTACGTAAATAACTGCTATAACAGTTTACAGGCTAGAATTTTTACGACCCTGCCCGTGTTGGCCGGTGTGGTAATTGTAAAATTATGCAAGACACACAACTTTTATGTTTCGCAAGTTAGTTCCTTTGGCGATCGCTAGTTTATGGGGTGTTGTATTGATACCGCTGCCGTCTGCCACGGCAAATGCATCAACTCCTTTGACTAGGGCTGTAGTAAAGAAGTTGCATAACTGGGTACAACTCATGCCTCAAAATCGACCAAAGCGTCGAGCTAGAGCAAGGGATAGGATGAATCCTGGGGATGGGTTGGCTACAGGTAGAGCTTCTTTAGCTGACTTGCGTTTCAATGATGGTTCTTTAGCGCGGATTGGGGAGCGAGCAGTATTTAGATTTTTGCCTAGAACTCGAACATTTAGACTCTCGAATGGAACTGTACTGCTGCTTATACCACCAGGGCAGGGACGAACAAAAATAAGAACTCGTAGTGCTGCTGCAACGATTCGTGGTTCGGCATTATTTGTACGCTATGACGAGCAAACAGATACCACTGTTGTAGGTTCACTGACTAATAGCGGTATAGAAGTTTTTAATAAAGATGCATCTCGCTCTCGAGTACTTAAAGCGGGACAATTAATAGTAGTAGTTAAAGGAAAAATTCAGGGATTATATGATTTTGACTTAAGAACTTTTTACGAGACAAGCGATTTAGTGCGAGGACTCGATTTAACTAGTGCTAACGATACAGATTTTCCAGATCCGGCAATTGCTAGCGTTCAAGCAGAAACCTCCGAAGCCGTGGCAAAGCAGGTACCGATTGCTGGGGAAAAGGTAGTTGAAAATCCATCTTTTATAGAATTGAGTCCTGTTTCATCAGATATACCGGGTGAAGAAATTGGTCAAACTTATCCACCTGAAAATCCTTGGGTAGATACGGAGCAAGATATTATAAATGCTCCACAGAATAACGAAGATACACCACCTTCTGATAACGATAATACAACAATTCCAGCAACACCAACACCACCAACAACAGGTGGCGGTACTCCTACAACACCAACAATTCCAGCAACACCAACACCACCAACAACAGGTGGCGGTACTCCTACAACACCAACAACTCCAGCAACACCAACACCACCAACAGGTGGCACTACTCCAACAACGCCCACAACTCCAGCAACACCAACACCACCAACAGGTGGCACTACTC
>ERZ1740052.886-NODE-886-length-9893-cov-6.311344_pt1 | contig 9893 bp, 8 predicted proteins | sample MGYA00581750_ERZ1740052 | MGnify/ENA primary metagenome ERZ1740052 (study PRJEB43018, sample SAMN04849743) | marine metagenome | isolation source: floating plastic debris | place: Pacific Ocean | collected 2008-08-30 | study: EMG produced TPA metagenomics assembly of... | reverse complement strand
TTTTAATCTCGTAAAGTAATCGTTAGCAGCTCTTTTTACTTTCGGAGCTAATATTAATGTTGATAGTACGGTTGGTATCGCCATTAAAGCATAGCCACTATCAATTAAATTAATTACGAAATCTAATTTTACATTTGCCGCAATTACTATTGCTGCTATGTAGATGTAATTATAGTATTTTCCAATTTTTGTATTGGTTAAAAAACACAAACAAGAATATCCGTAGAAAGAATATGTGAATAAGGTAGAAAAAGCGAAAATTAAAACACAAATAGTTAATATAACACTACCAATTCCATAAGGTAAAACAGAGTCAAAAGCAGTTAATGTTAATGATATTCCATTGCCTTGAAAACCTTTCCAAATACCAGAAGCCAATATAGCTAAAGCTGTAAGTGTACAAACTAATAATGTATCAATAGCAGGCCCCAACATAGCTACCAAGCCTTCACGAATTGGTTCATTAGTTTTCGCTGTTCCGTGCATCATTGGTGCTGTTCCTAAACCAGCTTCATTAGAAAAAGCTGCTCTTTTCACACCAGTAATAATCAAAACACCTAATGCTCCACCCTTAACTGCATTTCCTGAAAAAGCATCCGTAAAGATTAAAGAAAACATACTAGGAATATTTTCAATTTTTAAAATTAAAATAGAAAGCACAGTAATTAAATAAATAGCTACCATTGCGGGAACTAGCTTACCTGCAATTTTTCCAATTCTTTTAATTCCACCAAAAATTACCAAAGCAGTAATAATTCCGATAGTAATCCCCAATAATAATTTAGAAGTTTGAATATTACTATCATTTACTTTAAAAACATCAATTAAAGTTTGTGTTAACTGATTGGCCTGAAATGCAGGTAGTGTACCAATTAATCCTGCTGAAGCAAAAAATAGCGCTAAAGGCTTCCATTTTTTTCCTAAACCTTCAGTAATAACATACATTGGTCCACCTTTTACATTTCCATCTTCGTCTTTTCCTCGGTACATTATCGATAAACTACAAGTAAAAAATTTTGTTGCCATCCCAACAAAAGCACTAATCCACATCCAAAAAATAGCACCCGGACCACCGGTAGCAATTGCAATTGCTACACCGCTAATATTTCCCATACCAACAGTTGCAGCAATAGCAGAAGATAAAGCTTCATAATGTGAAAGATCTCCAGGAGAATTATGCTTGTCGTATTTTCCTCTTAGGATATTTACAGCATGACCTAAATATCGGAAAGGAACTAAACCAGAATAAATAAATAAAGTTAAACCACCACCAATAAGGAGTATTAATAAAGGAAAACCCCAAACCCAAGAAGAAAATTCTGCAACTAAATCTTGCACATTCATAAAAGTTGTTTTCAACGAAAATAATAATTATTACAGATTTTTTTGTATATTACGATGTGTAATTAATTGTAAGGAAACTTACAGTTTTTAAACTTCTTATTTATAAGTTTTTAGAATGATGTCTTTAATTAGATAATAAAACTTTAAGTTAAGTCGTTTATATTTAGAATGTTAAATTTTTATCCCCCAAGCAATGAAAGTTTTAAACAACACTTCGGTGAAGAAATTCTTAAAGTATTCACCTGTAATTCTATTAGTATCGTTAATTATATTTTCATTTAAAAGTCATGGAAATAAAAGTGAACTAGAAGACGAATTTTTTAAAGAAAAGAAACTACTTCAAAAAGAGCTCGACAAGATTGTAGCCGATTACAAGGAGATCACGACCAAAAAGAAATGGTTAACAAAAAGAGTAGTTAATGGTATGAATAAAATCATAGCATTAAAAGACTCTGTAGAACAAATGAAAAAAGTAAACTACGATTTACTTTTTAAATACTCTTTAAAGGTTACAAAATTAGAAAGAGAGAACAGAAAACTCTTTCTTAAAGTTGAGTCATTACGTGAGCAGAATAAGAAATTACGTGATGAAAATACTTCGGCAAAGAAGAAACTTAATGAAGGTAATGAATCATACAAATCATTATTAGAAACTAACAAGAAATTAAAATCTGAAGAAAAAGTTTTAAAAGATAAAATTGGAGTTGCAGGGATTTTAAAAATAAGTTCTGTTAAGGTTGAAGCTTTAAAAGAAAAAAATAATGGTAAATATACAACTACTACAAGATCTAAGAAAATAGATGCTTTTAGAGTGAAATTTGATATACTACCAAATGATTTAGCTAACATAGGTAACAGAGAAATCTACATTCAAATATTAGATGATCACAATAATGGAGTGCCTTCAGAAAGAAGTGGTTCTAAAAATGAAATTTCATATAATGATTTAATTAATGTTGACTATGATAGAGAGAAAATCAGTGTTGTTTCATTAATATCTGTTGATAGAGCAGCTATGCACAAAGGAGAGTATAGCATCAATGTTTACATTGGTAAAAGAAAAGTAGGAAAGTCTAGTATCAGTTTACGTTAAAACTGAAATATAAATATGTATTAAACCACTTAATTTTTTAAGTGGTTTTTTCATGCAATAAAGTTAAGAAGGCGTCTTTAACATTTAAACAGTACAAAAACTTAAAGATAAGTTGTAAGTTGCTTCAGAAAAACAGACTTAGTACTAATAAAACAAACTAAACAATGAGAAAAACTTTTTTTGGAGGTATAATTTTGATGACATCATTATTTGCAATTTCATGTCAGCTAAAAACAGAAGAAAAGAAAGAAGAAAAAATTGAAAAAGAGGTTAAGGTTACTTTGTCTGAAGGAGATAAAATTATTAATCAGGCAATTAAAGCTCATGGAGGAGAGTTATATACAAGCGCTCACTATAGTTTTATTTTTAGAAAGAATGAATATTCATTTAAAAACTCTGGGAATTCTTATACATATACAGTAAAAAGAAAAACAGAAAATAAAGTTATTGAAGATGTTTTAAGCAACGGAAAGATTTCAAGAACAATAAATGGAGAATCTACAGCACTTAACGAAAGAGATAAGTTAAGGTATTCTGAAGCGTTAAATTCTGTAATTTATTTTGCAACACTTCCTTATAAATTAAATGATGCTGCGGTTAATAAAGAGTATAAGGGTGAAGTAACAATTAAAAACGAAACATATAAAGTAGTACAAGTTACTTTCAATCAAGAAGGAGGAGGAAAAGATTTTGAAGATCAGTTTTATTATTGGATAAACTCTAAAACAAATACAGTCGACTATTTAGCTTATAATTATAAAGTGAATAATGGAGGTGTACGTTTTAGAAGTAGTTATAATAAAAGAAATGTTGGAGGGGTCATTTTCCAAGATTATATAAACTATAAAGCTGAAGTTGGAACACCTTTGTCAGATCTACCAAAGTTATATGAAGAGAAAAAGCTAAAGGAATTATCAAAGATTGTAACTGAAAACATAGTGAATTTAAAAGCAAATTAAGAAAATCAATTATGTCTAAAGTAATTAACATTAAAGATAAATTCAATCTGTTTTCAGATCAATGGTCTCCTAAAAAGATAGCTGACCTTAATGGTCAACAAGTGTTATTAGCTAAAATCAAAGGGGAATTTGTTTTTCACAAGCACGATGATGAAGATGAATTATTTATGGTTATTAAAGGTCAGTTACAGATTGATTTAGAAGATAGCTCTGTTATTGTAAACGAAGGTGAATTTTATATTGTGCCTAAAGGAGTTCTGCATAAACCTATAGCAAAAGAAGAGGTTCATATTTTACTTTTTGAACCATTATCTACAAAACATACTGGTGATGTTACAGCAGATATTACTGTAGAAACTTATGAGTCAATTTAATGTTTTTTTTCGTTTAAAAAGATAAACATTCTGTTCGTCGATAAATACGAACCTTTTATCTAAATTAAAAGACTAAATATCGAATGTTTTAACGCTAAATTTCTAAAGCTTCATACCTTTGAAGTGTTAATAGTAGTAAGAAATAACTTAATTTAATAATCCCCAATTTAAGTTTTGTTTTTTCATTTTTTAGAGTTATAAGGTTTACTTTTAAAAACCTAATATAAACCCTTTTGCAAGCCCCAAATGTAAAAGGGTTCTTCTTTTTTTATAGTTTATTAAGTTTTTGGTTTTTAGGGTTTTGATTCGTTCGTCGAAGAAATTAAACAACTTGTCTATAGATAGAAATCCATAGATCGAAAATCAAAAAAAAATACAGTAAAGCTCTCTATATTTGAAGTGTAAATAAGTGATATACATGAAAGTATTCCTTATAGTTTTGTTTTTTTCATTATAAGAAAATAAATGAAGGTTTTTTAAATTTATTTGGTTGATTAAATTAATCCTTTTGCATCCCCAATTGCAAAAGGATTTTTTTATTTTACAATAATTCCTCTCTTATTTAAAGAAGAGATCATTCTTAAAGCACCTTCTTTTATTGTATCGGCTTCAATAACAAAAGTTTTTTCTTGAATTTGATTTCCTTCAAAGAAGGAAATTTGATATCTATTAGCTAAACTAAAAACATCAGGATGAATCATTTCTATTTTAGCAAATGCGTTAGCAGGTAACTGATTAATTTTTTTTCTAAAAACGGTAGTCGTTTTTGTTTCAGAAAAGCCCTGAGAAACAATCATAATCATGTCTAAGGCTATTTCTTTTTTATTGATTAGATAAACATACCAATCATCTGTATTATGTGTTTCGTTATGCTCTAAAACAACCGCCATTTCTATCCCTGTAACTTCAGGAATTATGATATCTTTTTTCATGTACTAATTCATTAAAATTAAAAAGTTGTAAAACCCAATTAAAAACCATTGAAATTTCACAACTCTTATTTATAAATATGTTTCTAAATTTAAATCACCGACTTAAATTGTTCTAAGAAACGAACATCATTTTCGTAAAACATTCTAATATCTGGAATTTGATATAAAAGCATTGCAATACGTTCTATACCCATTCCAAATGCATAACCAGAGTATTTAGTAGGATCAATATTACAATTCTTAAGTACGTTCGGATCAACCATACCACAACCCATAATTTCTAACCAACCTGTACCTTTTGTGATTCTGTAATCAGTTTCAGTTTCAAGTCCCCAATAAATGTCTACTTCTGCACTTGGCTCAGTAAATGGGAAATACGACGGACGTAATCTGATTTTAGACTTACCAAACATTTCTTTTGTAAAGTACAATAAAGTCTGTTTTAAATCAGCAAAAGAAACATCAGTATCAATATATAATCCTTCTACTTGATGGAAAATACAATGTGCTCTTGCAGAAATATCTTCATTTCTAAAAACTCTACCTGGAGAAATTGTTCGAATTGGCGGCTCGTTTTTTTCCATATAGCGTACTTGTACAGAAGAAGTATGTGTACGTAATAATGTGTCAGGATTTTTTTCAATGAAGAAAGTATCCTGCATATCTCTTGCTGGATGGTATTCAGGAAGATTTAAAGCTGTAAAGTTATGCCAATCATCTTCTATTTCCGGACCTTCAGATACAGTAAATCCTATTCTGTTAAAAACTTCAATAATTCGATTTTTAACAATAGATATAGGATGTCTCGAACCTAATTCAATAGGTTCAGATGGTCGAGTTAAGTCTCCATAAACACCTTTATCTTCAATTGCGCTTTCTAAAGCCTCTTTTAAAGTGTTTACTTTTTCCTCAGCAGATTTCTTTAAAAGATTAATTGTTTGTCCAAATTCTTTTTTTTGTTCGTTAGGAACGTTTTTAAATTCAGCAAATAAATCCTTTAAAATCCCCTTGCTACCAAGGTATTTAATTCTGAAATTTTCAATTTCTTCAGGAGATGAAGTTTCAAAATTTTTAACTTCATCAATTAACCCTGTAATCTTTTCTAACATAATCCGTCAAATTAGGTGGCAAATTTAAGATTTTTTACTGAAATAGACTGGTAAATTATATGAACGACTACAACGTTTTCGTATCAGCAAAAAAAGGTCTTTTTTAGACCGTCAAATTAGTTAATTAATTATATTTGTACATTATTTTTATAAAAAAAACATTTTTAGAATAGTTAAATTATGGAATCTAAAATAAAGGCCTTTATGGATCTGGTTAGACAACGTAACGGTCATGAACCAGAATTTTTGCAAGCTGTACAAGAAGTAGCAGAAACTGTTATACCATATATTGTTAAGCATGATATTTATCACGGAAAAAATATATTATTAAGAATGGTTGAGCCTGAAAGATTAATTTCTTTTAGAGTAAACTGGGTAGATGATAATGGTGAAATTCAGGTGAATAGAGGATATAGAGTTCAAATGAACTCAGCTATCGGACCTTACAAAGGTGGATTACGTTTTCACCCAACGGTAAACGCTAGTATATTAAAGTTTTTAGCTTTCGAACAAGTATTTAAAAACTCATTAACAACATTACCAATGGGTGGTGGAAAAGGTGGTTCTGATTTTGATCCAAAAGGAAAATCAGATAACGAAATCATGCGTTTCTGTCACGCCTTTATGAGTGAATTGTTCAGACATATTGGACCTAATACAGATGTACCTGCTGGAGATATTGGAGTTGGAGGAAGAGAAATCGGATTTATGTTCGGTATGTATAAAAAATTAAGAAACGAATTTACTGGGGTTTTAACTGGTAAAGGAGCAACTTGGGGTGGGTCTTTAATTAGACCAGAAGCAACAGGTTACGGAAACGTATACTTTGCTGATAGTATGTTGAAAACTAAAGGAGATTCTTTCAACGGAAAAATAGTAACGGTTTCTGGTTCTGGAAATGTAGCACAGTACGCTTGTGAAAAAGCAACCGAATTAGGTGCTAAAGTAGTTACGTTATCAGATTCTTCTGGATACATTTATGATGAAGATGGAATCGATACTGAGAAATTAGCTTTCGTAATGGAGTTAAAGAATGTAAGAAGAGGAAGAATTAATGAATATGTGGAGAAGTATCCTTCAGCTAAATTCTTTAAAGGAGAGCGTCCTTGGGGAGTGAAGTGTGATGTTGCTTTACCTTGTGCAACTCAAAATGAGTTAAACGGTGAAGAAGCTCAAACTTTAGTAGATAACGGATGTATCTGTGTAAGTGAAGGAGCAAATATGCCTTCTACTCCAGAAGCTATAGCTGTATTCCACAAAGAAAAAGTGTTATTCGCGCCTGGTAAAGCTTCTAATGCTGGTGGAGTAGCAACTTCAGGTTTAGAAATGAGTCAAAACTCATTACGTTTAAGCTGGACTCGTGAAGAGGTTGATGAAAAACTTAAAGATATCATGGAGAACATCCATAAGGCTTGTGTTGAGTATGGAACTGATGAGTCAGGTTATGTAGACTACGTAAAAGGAGCAAACATAGCAGGTTTTGTTAAAGTTGCAGATGCAATGTTAGCACAAGGAGTAGTTTAAGAACTATTCTTTAATTAAAAATAAACAGAAGCTCATCTTTTTAGGTGAGCTTTTGTATTTTGTGGATATTCTGAAAAAAAATATCAATGGAAAAAATTAAAAACATCAAAATATCAAGCACATTTGAAAAGCCAATTTTACTCGATGTGTTCTATAAATCTAATAATCAAAAAAAAGATGTAATAATTTTTTGTCATGGTTATAAAGGTTTTAAAGATTGGGGCGCTTGGGACTTAATGGGTGAAGTTTTTGCCGAAGCTGGTTTATTTTTTGTGAAGTTTAATTTTTCTCACAATGGAACTACTCCAGAAAATCCTTTAGAGTTTGGAGATTTAGAAGCTTTTGGAAATAATAATTATTCAAAAGAGTTAGATGATTTAAACAAGGTTATTGACTGGTGTTCTGAAGGAGGGAAGTTTAAAAATGAAATAAATGAGAATACTATATCACTTTTAGGTCATAGTAGAGCTGGAGGAATTGTCTGTATTAAAGCTGAAGAAGATCTTAGAGTGAAAAAAGTGATTTCTTTAGCAGGAGTTTCAGATTATAAGAGAAGAACAGCCACTGCAGGAGAATTAGAATCTTGGAAGAATGATGGTGTTAAATATGTTTTGAATGGAAGAACAGGTCAGCAAATGCCACATTTTTATCAGTTTTATGAAGATTTTATAGCGAATGAAGACCGATTAACAATAAAGCGAGCAGTAAAGAATTTAAAAGTTCCTTTTTGTATTATTCATGGTGATGCAGATACCTCAATAGCCGTTTCAGAAGCTGAAGATTTATATAGTTGGAATCCATTAGCAGAGTTTCGTGTTATTGAGAATGCAAACCATGTATTTGGAGCAAAACATCCTTGGGATAAAGATGAGTTACCGAACGATTTAAAAAAGGTAGTTGCTATTAGTAAAACATTTTTAGGGAACTAGCAGTTTCATTGAGTAAACGGATTTTCACATTCCTATAGAATGACTATATTTACAAATCGATAAAGAAAAAATCAGAGTTTTTTTATCTGATTAAAAATCAAATAAATATAATTAATTTCTTGATGCTGATGCGAACATCAGATTTAAGAGATTATTACACAAATACATAAATTATGGGTTGTAGCAGTTGCTCAACTAACAAGAATGGCGTTCCTAAAGGGTGTAAGAGTAACGGAAATTGCGGTACGGGAACATGCGGAAGTGGAAATAAATTAGCTGTTTTTGATTGGTTATCAAACATGACTTTACCAACAGGTGAAGCTCGATTTAATATATACGAAGTACGTTTTAAAAACGGAAGAAAACATTTTTACAAGAGTAATCCTAAGATGAGAATTTCTATGGGAGATGTGGTTGCTGTAGAAGGTTCGCCAGGTCACGATATAGGTATTGTTTCACTAGCAGGTGAGCTTGTAAAAGTACAGATGAAAAAACGTAAGGTAGAACAAGATAGTGAAGATGTAAAAAAGATCTATCGTAAAGCCACTCAGAAAGATATAGATGTTTGGCAAAACGCTCGAGATAGAGAATTAGAAACTCAACGAAAAGGAAGAGAAATCATTAGTAAACTTGGTTTAAAAATGAAATTATCTGATGTTGAATTTCAAGGCGATGGAAATAAAGCGACTTTTTATTATACTGCAGATGATCGTGTAGATTTTCGTCAATTAATTCGTGATTTAGCTAGCGCATTTTCTATTCGAGTTGAAATGAAACAAGTTGGAATGCGTCAAGAAGCAGCACGTTTAGGTGGAGTTGGTTCTTGTGGTAGAGAATTATGCTGTTCTACTTGGTTAACAGATTTTAGAAAGGTAAATACCGCTGCCGCGAGATATCAACAATTATCTTTAAATCCTTTAAAGTTAGCAGGTCAATGTGGAAAATTAAAATGTTGTTTAAACTTTGAACTAGATTCTTATTTAGATGCATTAGAATCTTTCCCTAAACAAGATGTAGTTTTAAAAACAGAGAAAGGAGAAGCTGCTTTTGTGAAAATGGACATCTTTAAAAAGCTGCTTTGGTACACATACAAAGAAGAAAAGATGAAGTGGTTCAAGCTTTCTTTAGATCAAGTTACTGAAATCATTGAATTGAATGAAGGTAATGAATTAGGTTCTCCGTTAGAAGACTATGCTTCTGAGATAGAAGAGGAAGTAGAAGTTAGTTTTGAAAATGTTGTAGGTCAAGATAGTTTAACTCGATTCGATACTCCTAAAAAACCACGCCGTAATAAGCGAAGAAGAAGGAATCAGAATCAAAAGAACAATTCGAATTCTAATTCAAATCAAAAATCGCCTAGTAATAATTCTAAAAAACAAGCGCCAAAGCAAGGACAAAAGCAGAGGCCTAGGCCAAAGAATACAAAACAGGCAAATAATCAAGAGAAGAATTCGAATCAAAAAACACAGCAAAACAAAAAGAGAAATCCGAACAGAAAACCGGATAACCAGAATACTCCAAAGAACAACAATAATAAACAGAATTCGAATCAACGAAGAAATAATAAAAGAAGAAATAATAACGGAAACAAAAATGCAAAGACTAATAAACAGTAAAAATATAGTATAT
>ERZ1740052.885-NODE-885-length-9900-cov-11.398984_pt1 | contig 9900 bp, 7 predicted proteins | sample MGYA00581750_ERZ1740052 | MGnify/ENA primary metagenome ERZ1740052 (study PRJEB43018, sample SAMN04849743) | marine metagenome | isolation source: floating plastic debris | place: Pacific Ocean | collected 2008-08-30 | study: EMG produced TPA metagenomics assembly... | reverse complement strand
AACAATCACTAATTTTTCTTTATCCTTAACCTCCACCATAAAAGCCGCACCAGAAGCTAGTTTTAGTGCAGGATGGCTATTTTCCACAGTCAATTCTATATCTTGAGGATAGTGGTTTTGTCCTCGGATAATAATCACATCTTTAATTCGTCCGGTTACGAATAGCTCACCATCCTGCAAAAATCCTAAATCTCCCGTGCGTAAAAATGGTTTTTCGTCTGTATTTGCAATGTAAGCATTAAAGGTCTGTTTGCTCAGTTCAGATTTTCTCCAATAACCCCGAGCAATACTTCCTCCACTAACCCAGATTTCCCCAACTTCTCCATCACCACATTCAATTAAAGACTCGGGATTAACAATGGCAATTTTTTGATCTAAGCAAGTATGACCACAACTGACAATTGCTTGAGAATCTACTGAGAATTCATCAGTAGAAACAACTCGGTTTTGTGATAATTCTGTTCCATTAACAAAACGAATAATCGGTGGTTCTGATTTCAATCCTCCTGAAACTATTAAAGTTGTTTCAGCCATTCCGTAGCAAGGGTAAAACGCTTCTTTTCGGAAACCACAATCAGCAAATGTGCGAGAAAATCGTTCCATTGTTTGGGCACGAACAGGTTCAGCACCAGTGAAAGCGACTTCCCAACTACTCAAATCAAGACTTTCTAATTGTTCAGGTTTTATCTTTTGTACGCACAAGTCATAAGCAAAATTGGGTCCGCCACTGGTAGTTGCTTTGTAGCGTGAAATCGCTTCCAGCCAGCGTATGGGCTTTTGAAGAAATGCTACCGGTGGCATTAATGTTACTGGAAAACCACCGTAAATTGGCTGTAGTACCCCACCAATTAAACCCATATCGTGGTAAGGTGGCAACCAAATTACACCTTGGCTTTGAGGTGTATGCTCAAAGCATTTATGTATCAAAGACAGATTATGCAGTAAGTTTCTATGAGAAACCATTACCCCTTTCGGTGTTCCAGTAGAACCGGAAGTGTATTGCAAAAATGCTAATGCATCACTATCTATTAGCTCCTGTTGCCAATCAGAGGCTTTGTTACTATCAATTTCATCCGTAACTATACAACGTAAATTGGCTAATTCTGGATCTGATTGTAAAGTTTTTTCAATGTTACTTAAAACAGATGAAGTTGTTAGAGCAATTGTTGCTTGAGCATCAGATACAATTGCTTGTAATCTATTACTATGATGGTTACCTCTGGGTGGATATACAGGGACTGCAATTACTCCTGCATACAAGCATCCGAAGAAAGCTTCTATAAATTCTAGCCCTGGCTGATAGAGTAAAAGTGCCCTTTCACCCTTTGCTTTTATGCTTTGTAGCATAGCAGCAATAGCTCGTGCTTTTTTGTCTAATTCTTGATAGGTAAGAGTTACTTCTTCGGTTTCTCCCTTGGGGAGAAAGGTGAAAGCTTTGTCTGACCCTTGGTGTTGATTCCTATAGTGTAGTAAATCAACCAAAGATGCTACTTTAGCTATATTATTGTCTCCATTCTTATCAATTCCAGTTAACTTCTCCACTGGCAAGGTCTTAAACACTTTATTATTTATGAAAACATCATTTAGATGGGGCATTTTTTTCTCCGGCAATCTAACTGATTTCCTTTCCTCTACAAAAATAAAATTAAACGATAATCGGGAAGAAATCGAGAAGTAGCTAAGATAACATCTAACTCTTTAGAAAAAATTAACCACACATAAAAAACTCATCATCGCCTCTCCGTCTGTGACTTACCAGGCACCTCAAAGTCCCTAAAGAAAAAGACAAGTAGCATTTTTGCCATATAAAATAGACTATAGCATTAGCCCTTTCAAGGTGTGTTATTTTCTAGTTTTTTCTGGTTTAGAATTTTAAAAGTTGAGACATGAGGTCGATTCTTGAGATAAGTCCGCTTTGGTTGAGGTTTTTTTTGGACCTCGTGGATGACGACGAAAAGCCCTCAATTTTACATGACCTGCGAGATGTTTGAGAATTTGGGATAATTCGATAAAGGTCATGTTCTGAAAAACCCGCCACTTTTCAGGAGGAATGGCAATCATCATCATCATCCCCCGGTAAGTACCCTTTATTTTGTCAGCTAAGTAGTAGCTGGAAACCTCAGTTTCAATTTTATCAGTTCCATGAACAGTTATAAGTGCAGCCATAACCACGGACAGCACATTGTAGGCGACTAAAGCGATACAGAAGGTAAATAAAGGTTCTTTTAGACGATGTTCACTGGCTGCAATTTACAACTGTGGAAAATAATAGCTCGCGAGTGTACTGAGTTTTTGCACAACGTTCCGCTTAGGTCATCAAGAATCTGGCTAGAATTGCTGGTAAGTCCTGATGAATATTGATTCATATCTTGCACCATTATCAGCAAGCATAGAGAAACCGGGTTCCCACTCGAATATTAAACCGTCAAAACCCTAATTTTACGTTTATAAACCCGGTTTCTGAGCAAGGTGCAAGATATGTGTTGACAAACTCAAAATTTTGCTGTAGGTTAATAATGTGACTAACTAGTCATATGACTGACAACTAAAATAATGTCGTCCCAAACCTTCTTTAATTTGCCTCAAATAAAACGGCAGAATATCGCAAATGCAGCAATAGCTGAGTTCGCCAACCATAGTTATGAATCAGCCTCTATTTCTGCTATTGTAAATCGGGCAGCAATTGCTAAAGGTAGTTTTTATCAATATTTTAAAGATAAGCAAGACCTCTACCTTTATCTAGTCGATCAGGGATTAGAAGTCAGGAACGCATTCATTGCTAAGGCAAATTTACCAAGTGTCCAATCTGGCTTTTTTGTTTATTTGCGAACACTATTGCAAACACTTTTAGAGTTTCAATTAGCAAATCCAGATTGGACTCAAATTCTATTTCGAGGGCCTCACCATGGTGATGTCCCGTTTAGAGAAGAAGTTTTCAAACGGACAAAGGATGACATAATTATACTTGTAAAAAAAAGTATACAAGAGGCGATTGCTCAGGGGCAGCTTAAAGCCGATCTTAATCCTGATTTTGCTGCCTTTGTGATTATAACTTTGGGCAGTCAACTCAGATCCTTTATTCCCTTCTCTCTGGGAATTGATGTCGATCAGTTAGTGAAAGACAGTCCCGATCTACCTCTAGATGCCATCGGAAAAATTCTAGATGACTGTATTCAAATTTTAGAGCAGGGGATTGGAGGTAATTAATAATCATGCTTAATGCCTATCGATATCGATAAAAATAGTCGTCTTTCTATTTCTTTTTACGTTTCTGTTTTCAATTGTCTTAGAAGAATCCAAAGCCGAACTGATTACTAGCCTCAAATCAGGCTTGATGACAAAATCCCTATTGATTAACTTTATTTTGCTACCGCTCACAGGCATAATTCTGACTTTGCTATGTCATTTGTCGGTAGAAATCTCTAGTACAGCACGGCGTAAATAAACCAACCATTATCGTGGGATAATCTTTAATAAGATAAAAAGCTGTTTTAGTTAGCAATTAAGGAATCAGGGTGTGGCACGACTAGCTCCGAAAGAATTAAAACGGGCGTGATGGCGATTAGCGGAGCTAAACGCCCGAAGGGCGTAACGCCTAAAACTCCAACAATTAGTTGACCGGCACAATACAGCACAACAAGTAGTATTACGAGCCAAAATAATTCTAATGGCATACAAGGGTAAAGTTTTAGCTCTTTAATGGTAGGTTTATTTACGCCGACCTGTACTAGCGGTTTTCAGACCGTTGCATCCGCCCCTGGAGGCTTATTGTCGTTAGACATCTCCGGAAATTAGGTTTGAGTCCTTAAATAATAAGAGTTTGAAGTTAATTCTTGGAGAGGTCTATTGCATTTTGCACGGGTTGCTAAGGGAAACTTGAGGTATGCGGTCGGATAATTGATTTTTTGCATTTAACTGCGAATTGCGAATTGACAATTGTTTTGCTCCTCATCGGATTTAATGCAATTTCTACTCCCATGAATTTAGTCTTTGCAATCGCTATCAGTCGAATTAATCAAAGCTCGAAGGGTAGCTCAATTAAATCGCTCATCCCTTACATAATTATCATTCAAAAAATTCTCAAGCTATGTCAAATAATACTCAAGCAGGATAAGCAAGACGTACCAAAACCAATAAATGAGGAAAGCATAGAAATGATTGATTTAGATACTACATACCAAACATTATTAGAAATTCTCACTTATAGAGCGCAATATCAGCCCAACAAACAAGCCTATATATTTCTTCAAGACGGAGAAACAGAATCAGGAAGTCTTACCTACAGGGAATTAGATAAACAAGCAAAAATAATTGCGGCTCATCTCCAATCTTTAAAAGGAGAACGAGCTTTACTATTATATCATAGTGGATTAGAATTTATTACGGTTTTCTTCGGGTGTTTGTATGCAGGGGTAATAGCAGTTCCAGTTTATCCTCCCAAAGGCAATCAGAAATTGTCTCAATTGCTTTCTATTGTCAATGATGCTCAAGCAACAGTAGCACTGACAACCGCATCAATATTGGCTGACATAGAGAAAAAATGGACTCAAGAGCCAGAATTAGCTCAGTTAAAGTTGATAGCAACAGATAGTATTGAAAGCAATTTAAAAGAATTTGTACAGACGGAAGTATCACCAAATAGCTTGGCATTTTTGCAATATACTTCTAGTTCTACAGGAACACCCAAAGGAGTGATGGTTACTCATGGAAATATCATTCACAACCAGCAGATAATCCAGACTACTTTTGGTCATAGTGAGAAGAGTATTGGTGTTGGTTGGTTGCCCTTGTTCCATGACATGGGATTAATTGGTCATCTTTTGCAACCGATTTATGTGGGATTCCACAGTATTTTGATACCTCCAGCGGCGTTCTTACAAAAGCCAATACGATGGTTAAAAGCAATTTCTAAATACAGAGCAACTACTAGTGGTGGACCGAATTTTGCCTATGATTTGTGTGTCAAAAAAATCCAACCAGAAGAATTTACCTATCTGAACTTAAGCAGTTGGGATTTAGCTTTTAATGGAGCAGAATCATTACGAGCAGAAACTTTGGAGGAGTTTGCATATAAGTTTACTGCTTGTGGTTTTAAGTATAGTGCTTTTTATCCTTGCTATGGAATGGCGGAAACTACGTTGTTTACAACAGGTGGAAACAAGAATCAATTGCCAGTAATTCAGAAAGTCAAAGCTACTGATTTTAGAGCAAAATTTGGTACTAGAAACTGAGATTTCCTTACCAGAAAATCGAGTGTTTGTGGGATGTGGTCATACTTACATGGATACAAATGTAACTTAAAAAGCAACAATATGTAGCACCACGTACTGAAAATGAACAAATAATAGCCAACATCTTTGCTGAAGTACTGAATGTAGAAAATATCGGAATTAACGATAACTTCTTTGATCTGGGAGGACATTCCCTACTAGCTGTCCGTCTCATGTCCGAAATTGAAAAACAATTCCAGAAAAATTTACCTTTAGCCATCCTTTTCCAAAATCCGACAGTAGAACAACTAGCACAAGCTCAAGGTTCCAATCTATCTCCCCAACTATGGTCTCCCTTAGTACCAATTTAACCAAAGAGGGTTCACTACCACCTTTATTCTGTGTAGCAGGAGTAGGGGGAAATGTTCTTCACTTTCACCCCTTAGCACAATCTCTGGGGGAAAATCAACCATTCTACGGTTTACAACCACAAGGTCTTGATGGTGAAACTTTACCTCTTAAAAGCATTGAAGAAATAGCCACTCAATATATTCAAGCAATTCAAACAGTTCAGCCAACCGGTCCTTACTTCTTAGCTGGTCAATATAGTTCCAGGAAATCATCACTCAATAATGAGTGAGCCTCATGTTAACCCTCTTTTGTCACTTTTGTGAGAGAATAAAAAACGAATAAGTCGAAATACTTACAGGTACTATGGTTGAGCGTCGTCAGCCCAAACCCACGGTAGATTTTATTGATGAGTACTGTCAGGACTGTAGAAACCTGTTTTCAGATGGTAGGGGTTTTGAAGCGTTCAAATTTCTACACATGGGGATGATATCTGATATAAAATGTTTTACCACTTTTAACAAAGCGGAGGCAGTAGAGTATGTATCAACTCTTCCCTAGTTCTTCCCGATTGTTTTGTAAGAATAAATATAGCAGTTAAGCAGATTATAGCTTTCAAATAAATTTAACGACCCGATAAGTTCAGTATAAAAATCGGTTGCAGTAGTAATCAGTCAAGTAATATGAATTCTGATGTCGCAATTATCGGTATGGCTGGAATTTTCCCTCAAGCTAAGAACTTGCAGGAATACTGGCAAAATATAGTTGATGGGGTAGACTGTATTACAGATGTTCCACCCTCGCGCTGGAATATTGATGAATATTATGACTCAGATCCAACCGTACCGGATAAAACCTATTGTAAAAAGGGTGGGTTTATTCCAGATATCGATTTCAATCCTTTAGAATTTGGTCTTCCTCCTAATATTTTGGAAGTGACTGATGTTTCTCAATTGCTTTCCCTAGTCGTTGCAAAACAAGCAATGCACGATGCTGGTTATAGTAAAGCTAGTGATGTAGTTCGCAAGCGTACTGGTGTAGTATTGGGAGTTGGTGGGGGACAGAAACTAATTGGTCCATTGGCGAATAGGTTACAATACCCAGTTTGGGAGAAAGTTCTTAAAAGTAGTGGTCTTTCTGAGGAAGAAATTCAAAACATTATTGAAAAACTCAAGCTTGCTTATATCAAATGGGAGGAGAATTCATTCCCAGGAATGTTGGGTAATGTAATAGCAGGAAGAATTGCTAATCGTTTGGATCTAGGAGGTATTAATTGTGTAGTCGATGCAGCTTGTGCTAGTTCGTTATCTGCTGTGAGGATGGCTTTAAGTGAGTTGACTGAGTTCCGCAGCGATATGATGATTACCGGGGGTGTAGATACTGATAACTCAATTTTCATGTACATGTCTTTTAGCAAAACCCCCGCTTTTTCCAAAAGAGAGAAAATTGCTCCCTTTGATGCTGATTCAGATGGAATGCTGATTGGTGAAGGGATTGGGATGATGGTAATCAAGCGTCTGGAAGATGCGAAAAGAGATGGGGATAGGGTGTATGCAGTTATCAAAGGAATAGGTGCTTCTAGTGACGGTAAATATAAGAGCATTTATGCTCCCCGATCTTCGGGACAAATTACAGCTTTAAATCGAGCCTATGAAGATGCTGACTTTTCTCCTGAGACTGTAGGTTTACTGGAAGCTCACGGAACAGGAACTGTAGCTGGAGATCCTACAGAATTTACTGCATTAAATGAATTTTTTAGCAAGAATAAACATAAAAATTTTAGAAAACAACATATTGCTCTGGGTAGTGTCAAATCTCAGGTTGGACATACCAAATCTGCTGCTGGTGCGGCAAGTTTAATTAAAGCAGCTTTGGCATTGCATCACAAAATTCTACCTCCGACCATTAATATCAATCAACCTAACCCAAAACTGCAAATTGAAGATTCACCCTTTTATTTAAATACCGAAACTCGACCTTGGATTAAAGAACATTCTGCTCCTCGGAGGGCAGGAGTTAGTTCTTTTGGTTTTGGGGGTACTAATTATCATGTGGTTTTGGAAGAATATGAAGGGGAACATCACAAACCTTATCGTTTACACCATGTACCAGCTTCAATTTTGCTACATGCTCCGACTCCAGCAGAACTGTTATCTCGTTGTTTAAACGTGCGATCGCAATTGAAATCCGATTCTAAGCAAAAGCATTACAGGGAGTTAATTGATTACAGCAAATCTTTAGAAATTCCTCCGACTTCAGCTAGAGTTGGTTTTGTTGCTGATTCTTTAGCAGAAGCGCTACAACTATTACAAAATATAATTGAGACGCTAAAAACACAAAACCAGGTAGAGTCATGGGAGCATCCCCAAGGAATTTACTATCGTAAGACGGGTATTGATTCTCAAAGTAAAGTAGTGGCTTTGTTTTCTGGACAAGGTTCTCAACATGTCGAAATGGGTAAGGAATTGACAATTAATTTCCCCCAAATGCGTCAAGCTTTTGAGACCATGAACAATATTTTGGGACAAGATAAATTATCGCCTATTTCCAACTTGGTTTTCCCTAATCCTGTATTTAATAAGGCTCAAAAGGATGCTCAGATTGCTGCTTTAAGACAAACAGAAAATGCTCAACCTGCAATTGCTGCTTTTAGCGTCGGTTTATACAAAATATTACAACAATGTGGATTTAACGCTGACTTCACAGCAGGTCATAGTTTCGGGGAATTAGCAGCCTTGTGGTGTGCATCCGTTCTTAGTGATGAAGATTACTTTTGCCTGGTAAAAGCACGGTTGCAAGCAATGGCATCTCCCCAAGATACTAATGTTGATACGGGAGCTATGTTAGCAGTTACGGGGGATATTAGTAAACTGCGAGAATTAATTGCTGATTTTCCCCTGATTACCATTGCTAATTGGAATTCCCACAATCAGGTAGTTTTGGCTGGAGATAAGCCGGAAATTACTAAAATTCAACAAGTATTGGATAAACATGGGTATGCTTTTGTCTTACTACCAGTTTCGGCTGGTTTCCATACACCCCTTGTCAGCTATGCTCTTAAACCTTTTAGTAAAGCAATTAGAACCATAAGGTTCAGTCGTCCCAAAATTCCTGTTTTTTGTAATGTCACTGCAGATGTCTATCCTACAGAACCGGAGCAGATCCGCAATACTTTAAAAGACCATATTCTCAATCCAGTATTATTTAAACAAGAAATTGAAAATATTTATCGGCACGGGGGTCATATATTCGTAGAATTCGGCTCTAAGGGGGTTCTCACTAACTTGGTGAAAAATATTTTAGGGGACAAACCCCATTTAGCCATTGCTTTGAATTCTCGCAAGGGTCAAACTAAAAATAGCGATCGCTTTCTTCGTGAAGCAGTTGTTGGGTTGCGTGTCGCTGGTTTACCTTTAAGGGATATAGACCCCTATAAGTTAGAACAATCAGCCGAGTTTACTCAGAATCAGAAAGGCTTAACCGTGCGTTTAAACGGTAGTAATTATATCAGTGAAAACACTAGAACTACTTTTGAAAAAGCTTTACAAAATGGATATCAAGTCAAATCAAAGGAAGAAGAAAGAAGGAAGAAGGAAGAAGACTGGAATTGGGATGGGGATTTAGACCAAGACCCATTTACGGGTAAATGTGGGGAGCATCCAACACCACTAAATAGTGGGGAATTCAAGCCATATTTAGAAGTTAAATCTCTAGATCAATCAGAAAATGGCTCAATAGTCAGTAGAAAATCATTTAACGAAAAACAAATAGATTCTACGACAATTAAAAGTTCTCAGGTAATTCCTACAAATCAAGTTATAGAAAATAAACCTTTTAAACCTTTAATATCAAAACCAACTTCAAAATCTACCAGACCACAGAAGCTACCAATGTCACAATCACCCTTAAATAACCAATCGGATTTAGAAAAGTTTGAGCAGATGATGATGCGTTATTACGATCATCAGGGTGAAATTCTGCGGGTTCACGAACAATATTTGAAAAATCAAGCGGATTCTTCTCAAGCATTTTTGGAGTTAATGCGTTCGCAATTTATCGGGTTGGATACAAGTGATGCAAGTGTTTCTTCTGAAGTTAATGTTACATCTTCCACAAAACAACCGATTAATTACTCCAACGGTTGTTTAATCAAGCATCAAGAAATAACAGAAGACGAACCGAAGATAACCGCTTTACCATCCCCCCCGGAGCCGATTTCAGACAGTGGTTCACAGAAATTAGCAGAAAATGAAGTTACTCCCACTCAAAAACCAGAATTAGAAGCTTGGACTACATCCTTTCTCGAAGTCGTCAGCGATAAAACAGGTTATCCAGTAGAAGT
>ERZ1740052.884-NODE-884-length-9921-cov-9.623252_pt1 | contig 9921 bp, 10 predicted proteins | sample MGYA00581750_ERZ1740052 | MGnify/ENA primary metagenome ERZ1740052 (study PRJEB43018, sample SAMN04849743) | marine metagenome | isolation source: floating plastic debris | place: Pacific Ocean | collected 2008-08-30 | study: EMG produced TPA metagenomics assembly... | reverse complement strand
GGGTGGATTTCAATTCTGGATTTGGGTACATCAACAGCATGGTTTGTAAGTAAATTTGTATTTAGTTTGTAGTATTTATAGCTATTAACTGATGTTTCGGTTGATGGCTTTTTTTTATTTTTATAATTCATCAAAATTGGAAAGTATTCTGAGTATAATTACTAATATAACGATGTTAGTCAATATATCTCAGATGCAGAGAAGAAAAATTTTAATAGTCACAAAGACTTATTCTTCTATTAGCAGGAAATACAAAGAAACAGGGGAGCATCCCAATTTTACAAAAAGCCCGCAGGCTGTAAGCCTGGGGCTAATACTACGAAGCCCCTCTTCAGGGGCTAAGAATCCTCGTAGCCCCTGAAGAGGGGCTTAGTTTCTGTAGCCGCACCCTTATAGGGTGTCGGTAAAATATTTTTTAAAATTTGGGATGCTCCCAAGAAACAGTTTGTACAGCAGGAGTTTTGCTAAATGATTCTGAAAAGCCAATAGAGTGGATTCGTATTTATCCTATTCGTTTTCGTTCATTGGATTTAGATAAACGCTATCCGAGATGGTCTATTATAAGTGCTGAAATAGAAAAGAATACAAAAGATTATAGAGAAGAAAGTTTTCGGATAAATGATTCATCTATAAACATTATAATAAATATTGATACTAAGTATAATTGGAAAGAACGAAAATCACTTATTTTACCATTAGAGTTTAACTCAGTGAGTGAAATTATAAACAATGGTAAATCTCTAGGAATAATTAAACCTCAAAGTATTAGAAAATACTTTTATAGGAAAACTAGCCGTGAGTGGAGTACTAGACAACAGGCTATTCAAGATCAACTAGATTTATTTGAACCTTCAGTAGAGTTAGATAAAATACCATTTCAATTTTGTTATGATTTTCTTGCCAAAGATGGTAGATCCCATAAATATTCAATAAATGATTGGGAAATCATGCAATTATATAGAAACTGTAGAAATAATTCAGACAAATTTACTCACGAAGAAAAAGAAAAAGATGCTTTAGAGAAAGTAAGGCAAAAATTAGAAGATGATTTTTTGAATAATAAGGATTTATACTTTATAGTAGGGAACTTAAAAAATCATAAAAATACTTTTATGATTATTGGTCTATTTTATCCCCCGAAACTAGAGTTTGAACAGTTAAGTCTCTTTAATTAGTAGCAATATAAAATGAGTAATAGAAGAACAGATAGCAAAAAATATATTTTGACCTTTGGATATGGAAACCGTAAAGATTATCAAGAACTAATAGAATATTTTGAACAATACAAAGTATCATTTTTAGTTGATGTCAGAATTCGTCCTCGGGCTTGGAGTCGTAAATGGTATGGAGATTCTGTAGAAAAGCTTTGTGTTTCCAAGGGAATTAAATATATATCTAAATCAGCTTTAGGAAATACATCAGGTAATGCAAAATGGCTTCCTCCAGATAGGGAAGAGGCTAAAAAATCATTAGATGAGGTTGCAAAATTTGCTGGTAGTGGAACAGTATTATTGATGTGTGCTGAAAAAGATTGGAATCGATGTCACCGTACAGAAGTAGCTAATGAATTAGAAAAGTTAGTAGATTCCCCAGTGCAACATTTATCATAATTTGGGGCTTTAATCTCAAACTACTTCTGCCGATATCGCGCCCATTTTCTCCAATACCGCAGCAACTCTTAAAATCGCCGTTTCATTATAAGGAGCGGCGATTAATTGTACTCCCAAAGGTAAAGCATTCCTTCGTTGAATGGGAATCGATAAAACAGGTAAACCAATAAATGATAGCGGTTGAGTAAATAATCCTAAATGCGGACGAACTAATATTTCTTCCCCGTCTAAAATCATTGTTTGTTGTCCAATCTCTGGTGCTGTAATTGGCGTAGTTGGAGCAATAATTACATCTACTTTTTCAAATATTTCCCGAACTTTCTGTTTATACCAACTTCTAAATCTTTGAGCTTGAATATACCAACTGCTAGGAATAAACGCTCCTGCAATAAATCTATCCCTTGTTGCAAAATCAAAATCTTGGGGACGGGATTTTAATTTATCCAAATGTAAATTTGCGCCTTCTGATGCTGTAATTATGTATGCAGCAGCACGAGCGCGATGAGCTTCTGGTATTGAGACGCGTTCAGAAACATTCAAGGCATCGGCAATTTTTTGTACTGCTGCTAGCGCTTCTGGTGAGGCTTTTCTGGTGAAATAATCATCGGCGATCGCCATTTTCACACTATCGATATTTTCAGACGTTACTTGAGACGTTATGTATAAAGTCTCTACACAAGGGCGTTTTGTGCAAACATTATCTCTTGCATCTTCTCCTTGCAAAACATCGAAAGCCGTTGCAATATCTCTCACCGAACGTGCAAACGGCCCAACATGGTCAAAACTGCTGGAAAATAGAACTACACCAGCCCGCGACAATCTTCCATAAGTGGGTTTCAAACCAAAAATACCGCATAAAGCAGCAGGTACCCGAATTGAGCCGTTAGTATCCGAACCCAAAGTTAAAGGTACCAAACCAGCAGCTACTGAAGCAGCAGAACCTCCAGATGAACCACCAGCGATACGGTTTAAGTCGTGGGGATTGTGAGTCGCACCATAATGTGAATTTTCGGTAACAAAACCATAAGCGTACTCATCCATATTTAAGGCACCGACAAGAATTGCACCGGCATTTTTCAGCTTACTTACAGCCGTTGCATCTTGAGTCGCAAGGGGATTTTCAGCATTAATTTTTGAACCAGCAAGAGTAGTTAAACCCGCGATATCGTAAAGATTTTTTACAGCGAAGGGTACCCCAGTCAACAAACCAGGGTTATTACCTTTGGCGATTTCTATATCCACTTGCGCTGCATCTTTTAAAGCAGTTTCTGTAGTTACCGCTGTAAAACAGTTGAGTTGACTATCTTTTGCAGCAATTCTATTTAAAGCAGCTTTGACAACTTCTACTGCCTTAATTTTTCCCTGTTTTACAGCAGTTGCGATTGATACTGCATCGGCTGATTCTAAATTCATACTCCCTTCTCGCTATAAGATAAATTTTAGAAATTAAATAAAATTGGGAAATTTCTCTGCCTTAGTTTCAACTTACTTAAGTTGATTGTAAAAATTAAATTACTATTTGCAATTTACAGTAAAATACAAAATACCTTAATCAGGTTCAAATATCGGCGCTGCTTCAATATCTTCTGGTAAAGTAAATTCATTGACAAGTTTCGCTATAACTTGAATTCTCTCAAAATTTGCGACAACTCCATCGCGGTATTCGTCGGGTAAACTAAAATCTAGTAATAATGCTGCTTGCTCTACGTATTCTGCTGGGTTTAATTTTTTATTGTTCATTTTTTTCTTTGCCTACAATAATGTCTAACCTATAATTCTAAGCACAATAAGTATGCGGTATATTTTAAAGTATTTTGTGGTAAAAAATCATAATAAATTATTTTTAGATAGAAAATTGGGTGTTAAGATAACAATCTTCTATTTTTGTAGCAAGATCAAATATATAACAAATAAACTTATTTAAAAAAAATAAAACTGATGCTATTAAACAATTACTGCAAAAAATTTATTGCTTGAAATCAGTCAAAACAAAGTAGCATTATATACGCGCATCAAATCAAAAGCTGATGTATTCGGTATGGTGAATCAGTATTTTAGCGGTTGTAAGAATAAAAAACTAGTGTGATAGCATTAATTGTTACTATCTAATTTTTATTATGTCACAACCTCCTAAAATTGATTTAAGTCGCATCAGGGTTGGCTATCTAGGAAATGCACTTAAAGGGAATCAAGTAGCCCTTCCAAAAAATAATACTGCAGATGCAGTTAAAGCCTCGAAAACAGATACTCCAAAAACTGATGCCGCAGATGCAGTTAAAGCCTCGAAAACAGATACTCCAAAAACTGATGCCGCAGATGCAGTTAAAGCCTCGAAAACAGATACTCCAAAAACTGATGCCGCAGATACAGTTAAAGCCTCGGAAACAGATACTCCAAAAAATAATACCGCAGATGCAGTTAAAGCCCCCGAGATAGTTACTCAAAAAACTGATGCCGCAGATACAGTTAAAGCTTCCAAGATAGCCGATAAAAAAACGAATACGGCACATACGGTAAATACTGTTAAAGCCCCTGAGATAGTTACTCAAAAAACTAATGCGGTAGATACAGCTAAAGCCTCGGAAGCAGCCACCCCAAAAAATAACCTCTCCAGTAAAGGAAAAAACCTTACAGAAGCTACCAAGGAGATTCAAGAATTACTTGCACCAATACAAGCAAATTATCCAACTAATTCTGCTTATGAAAAGCAAGTATTTGTAAATAAGTTTAGAGAAGAAATCAGAAAAAATTCCCGCGTTCAAGAATTACTAACCGCTGGAGGAGTTGAGTTAATCAAAGTTCTTTGCCAACCTTTGGATATTCCCATTGATATGGGTCAAAAATGGCTACAAACAGCAGAACACTATCAATAAATCCTTAAAAATCTATCTTATCGAAACCTCACCCCTTCCCCTCTCGCGATCTATGCAGAGGGGGTTTATTTAGGTAAGGTGATGTTTTAACTGATTATTGAAACTGCTCCTGGTCCCAAAGGCAACTTGAACACAAACCAAATCACAAACAAAATAGCCCATCCGATCAAAAATGCTACGGAATAAGGCAACATCAAAGAAATCAAAGTTCCAATTTTCAAACTTTTATCGTACCGTTGCCCAAATGCCACCACTACGGGAAAATAAGGCATCAACGGCGTAATTATATTAGTAGAAGAATCGCCAATTCTATAAGCAGCTTGCGTCAATTCCGGGGAATATCCCACTAACATAAACATCGGGATAAATATTGGTGCCATTATCGCCCATTTTGCCGAAGCCGAACCGACGAATAAATTAATTAACATACTCACAACGATAAACATTAGCATCAGCGGTACGCCAGTAAATCCCGTTGCTTGAAGAAAATTAGCACCATTTACCGCTAAAATTAAACCTAAATTACTCCAGCTAAAATAAGCAATAAATTGTGCTGAAATAAAAGCCAAGGCAATGTAATAACCCATCGATGCCATAGAATCGCCTAAAGCATTGGCAACATCTTTATCGCTGGTAATTCTTCCAGAAATCTTACCGTAAACAATTCCTGGAATTAAAAATCCTAAAGCAATAATGATAACGATGCTATCAATGAAGGGTGAAGGAATAATTGTAAACGTTTCTGGATTGCGTAAAATACCTTGTGGTGGTAAAACCAAAGCCGCTATAAATGCCGCAAATATTAATAAAGAAAAACCCGCCCATCGCAAACCTTTTCTTTCCGATGGTGTTAGCGTTTGCATTGGGATATCTTCACCTAGGTTATAAGCTCCCAAACGTGGTTCAATAATTTTCTCGGTAACAAACCAGGCAATTAAGGTAATAAAAAAAGTTGAAACTATCATGAAATAGTAATTTGCAGTAGCATTTACCTGATAGTCTGGTTTAATTACTTGTGCTGCTGTTTGAGATAATCCTGCAAGTAAAGGATCGAGGGGATTGATAATTAAATTAGCGCTATATCCACCGGAAACTCCTGCAAAAGCCGCAGCAATACCTGCAAGGGGATGGCGACGAAAAGCTAGAAAAATCACTGCACCCAACGGCACCAATACTACATATCCAGCATCAGAAGCGATATTTCCCATAACACCAGCAAACACCACAACCGGACAGATAAACCTTCCCGGTGCAATTAGTACTATTCGTCTTAGTAATGCAGAAAGCAAACCCGTAGATTCAGCGACACCCACACCTAACATCGCCACAAGCACTGTACCAAGAGGCTTAAATCCTGTAAAGTTGTTGACTGTCTCTGTGAATATCTTGCGTATATTTTCGGCGGTAAGTAGAGATACCGCAGAAATCGTTTTATCGTCGCTGGGATTGACTACCGATACATTTAAAGAAGCTGCGATCGCGCTAATTACAATAACTAGGACTGATAGTATAAAAAATAGCGTAATCGGATCTGGCAGTTGATTCCCTATTTTTTCAATCAAAGCCAGAGATTTATCTACTAAATTGGGTTTATTTTGTCGAGTATGTTCTGTCATTCACAGTTATCAATTAACAATTATCAATTATCAACTTTATGCGATTTTGATAGTTCTAAGTCCTATTAACCATTTTGTCAACTAATAATTCTAAGTAATTTATATTTTAGAACAAATCCCCATTGCTAAAAGCCCTAAAATTTTATCTATATCTCTTAAATAATATTCAGATAAATCAATATTAATTAAACTTCCTTCTAACTTTAAAAATCTCCAATTAGTTCCGGTAGTTACAGTACCGTAAATAGCTGGAATTTCATTTTTAGAGCGTTCGTTGAAAATGTTCGCTGCTATCATCTCAGCTACACATTGCCCTAAACCAGCATTAATATTTTCTTTTTTTGCTTCCACAAGGGTAACAACTGGGGCACTAATAAATAATTGCTCTGGAGAATCGCTAATAATAAAGTCACATACTCCAGTCAAACCATTTTCTGATTCAACATTAAATTCAACCCCAGAAAAAATATTAATTTTATCCTGTAATTGCTTCCTAAGCTCGATTAAAATTGGAGAAATAATTAATTCAGAACGGGCTTTTTCGCTATTGCTAGCTAAAGCCAAAGGAAGATTATAAGCAAGTGTTTCTTTTAAAAACTGGCTTGGTTCTAAATTCGGTGCATCAATGAATAAATCAACTTTCTCGTTAGTTGTTAAGTCAAATTTTTGCTTGACTTTTGCTAAGGTAAATTTGCTGTAGGAGGTAGGGATATCATTAGTAAACATAATATTAATAGGACAATTTTTAGTTTATTTTAATAGACTTCTGCTCCACCACCAGAGTTTTGTAACCCCTTACAAGCAAAAACGAAGTCGAGTACATTAGATTTGTGTTTACTCCTTTCTCCGCAGAAAATTACCGATTTTAAAAAACCGCAGAGAGCGCAGAGAGCGCAGAGGAAAGACGTAAAAAGAGATAAATCTGATAAGCAGCACAGGAGAAATAATTACCCATTACCAATTACCCATGCCCCATGCCCCATGCCCAATGCCCAATTACCAATTACCAATTACCAATTATCAATTACCCTTTCTCAACTGCTTACAATTCCAAAATCCAAATATCAACCAAAAAGCCAAAACTACTGATGTAAATAACAGCATTGAAATCGAACCATACCTAACAATTAAAGCAGGAGCAGCAGCAGTAAATAAACCTCCTCCCAAAATCGGTTCAAATAATAATTGTTTATAAGCAAAACATTCAAAAGCCCCAGTACGATTATCGGGATCTACCATTCGTAAAAGTAAAATACCAGTTGCAGTAACTCCCATCGATTGCCCTAAATCGCCCAAACCTCTTTCATTCGGGAAAAAAGGAATTAAACGCGGCGCTAAAAATACATATACGCAAACATTCCACAAAATACCTGCAACTGCCAAAATTAACAAAGGAACTAAATTTGCACCTAAAGCCGTTAAAGAAATACTAGCCAAAGCCGTCACAATCGTTACATCCAAAGCCAATCCACCGATACGCTCCATCAAAGGGCGACTAACCATATAGCTGCGATTTGTACGCACTAAAAGTAGCTGTACCAAAATCCCGCCAATTAATGCCATTGGAAATAAAGGTACGAAAGCAATTAACTTTAATCCGTCTCCACTTCCCCAAGTAATTGATTCAATAAATCCCAAAGCCTGTAAGATTAACCAGCCAATAGCAACAGCTAATCCGACAAAACCAAAGTTAAGCGATATCGGATCGATTAGCAAATCCTTAAATAATCTATCTCTCGCAACGGAAATAGATGGATGCTCTTTTGTATGAGTATGAATGCTATCTTCGTCAATTCCCAAGCTTATCTCATCTCGACTTTGCACTTGAATTCTTCCGGTGCGTCTTCCCCAATCTATCAACCACGTACCGATAATAATCCCCGAAACCAATCCTATGGTTGCTAAAGTCAAAGATAAATCCGCAGCTTGAGCAAATCCCAATTCTGTAAAAGTATCAGCCATACCTGCCGACGTACCATGCCCCCCTTCAAAAGCGACTTCAATTAATGAAGCTGCAATGGGAGGTAAATTAAAAACAGGAGTTAATACTGTAATTCCCAGTATCAAACCAATCACGTATTGTCCCCATCCTAATATTTGACCAAAAGCCGCTTGTGGAGAAGCTTGTCGCCAAATAGTCCCCCAACCGGGAATCATTTGTCCCAGAAATAAAGTTGCAAACACAATATTGATAAATACTCCAGGAGATTTTGACCATACCGTTAAAATGGCTTCGGAAAAAATCCCATTTACCAAAGGAGAGTCTGCACCAACTGTAGCTTTAATCACCGCACCCAAAGCACTCGGTCCTAACAACAAGGCGATCGCACCTGCCACAACTGAACTAGGTATAAATAAAGATTGCAATATGCCGATGCGCTGTCTAATAAAACGTCCGACAAGAATTAAAATAGCAATTACAGTGTAAGCCCAAAATACATCTATCAGTTGAAACATTTTCAGCAGGTTTTGTTGAATATATATTCTTATATCAGACAAACCGAAACAATATTCAAATGACTTCAATTACGATTTTCTGAAAATAAAAATTATCCGCTAATTAATAATGAGAAATATACTATAGGAATCCTCCGCAGATTTTTTAAACATACGTAGTAAGGGTTTCGGTGCTGCCTTACTGAAGTCGTAACGCACCCTACAAAACAAACATTTTTTCAATATTCAAACCGGATTCTAATTTGGACGGAGCCATCTATTAATGTAGAGACGTAGCACTGCTACGTCTCCACCGGAGTTAGGAGTTAGGAGTTTATAATTATTAATTTTCACCTTTAAGCTTTCTAATATGAATATTCCTATTCTTAAAACCAAGCGTCTAATTTTACGTGAATTTCGCGAATCAGATTTAGACGCTTATGCCGAAATGTCATCTGATGGAGAAGTTATGCGCTATTTAGGTACCGGCAAAGTCTTATCCCGTGCTGAATCTTGGCGCAGTATGGCAGCAATAATAGGTCATTGGTACTTCCGAGGTTATGGTTTGTGGGCAGTTGAAGAACAGCAAAGTGGTGAAATGATTGGTAGGATAGGCTGTTGGAAACCCGAAGGTTGGATTGGTTTAGAGGTTGGTTGGAGTTTGCGACGGGCTTTTTGGGGAAGAGGTTTTGCAACAGAAGCAGGGCTTGCTTCAATTGATTTTGCATTTACAAAATTGCAGCAATCTCATGTAATTAGTTTGATTCGCCCAGATAATGCTCCATCAACTTACTTCTTCCGAGAGATTACAATTTGAGAATTTACAGCTAATGTATCGCAATATGAGACGCGATAAAAAAGGGTGACAAACAATGGGAAACCTTAAGCAACAAAAATGTGATGCCTGTACTGGTGATTCACCTGCTGTGACAGAGGAAGAGATAAGCAAACTCCACCCAGAGATTCCCCAATGGAATATTAAGGAAGAAAACGATGAAAAGCGTTTAGAAAGAGTTTTCAATTTTTCTGATTTCAAATCAGCTTTGGATTTTACCAATAAAATCGGTGAAGAAGCGGAAAAACAAGAACACCACCCAGCTTTACTTACCGAATATGGCAAAGTCACCGTTATGTGGTGGACTCATGCAATCAAAGGTTTACACCGCAACGATTTTATCATGGCAGCCAAAACAGACGAGATAGCCAATAAATATTGATTAAAGTGATGAAATGATAGATAGGTGACAAAATAAACCGTCAACTAGGTACAATTAACTGGTCACTGATAATTGATAATTGATAATTGATTTTATTATGTCAAAAGCAATTTGGAATGGTGCAGTCTTAGCCGAAAGCGATAAAACTGTTGTTGTGGAAGGAAATAAT
>ERZ1740052.883-NODE-883-length-9957-cov-10.785094_pt1 | contig 9957 bp, 7 predicted proteins | sample MGYA00581750_ERZ1740052 | MGnify/ENA primary metagenome ERZ1740052 (study PRJEB43018, sample SAMN04849743) | marine metagenome | isolation source: floating plastic debris | place: Pacific Ocean | collected 2008-08-30 | study: EMG produced TPA metagenomics assembly... | reverse complement strand
AAGCTTAAAGTTTATCGACGCAATCAGGTGCAAGAATATTTAGTATGGCGAGTATACGACAATGCTTTTGATTGGTTTCAGCTTCAAGAAGGAGAATATATTAATTTAGCAAGTGATACTGAGGTAATAATTCGTTCTCAAGTTTTTCCCGGTTTATGGTTAGATAAATCAGCTTTATTAGAAAGAAATTTGGCTCAAGTTTTAGAAGTTTTGCAGCAGGGATTAAATACGGTAGAACATCAAAATTTTTTAAGTGACTTATCTGCTAGTTAGTGATTTAAGAAAATGAATTTATATCTTGCATCTTAAAAGCAAATAATTAATTATGCAGCGAATATTGAATGGTGCGTTACGGCATTACCAAAATAGTAACCTTTAAATATATTATTTCCAGTGTATTACGCTATCGCTAGATGTTTTTAATTGATTTTGGTTTGGCAAATACGTTTCCTAAAACAAGAATCAAAGTAGAAAGAGTAACTATCGGTACAACTGGTAAAAAACCAAAAGTAAAACTTGCCGGAATTATATTTAACGCGAAACCGATTAATGCTGCTTCCCCTACAATAATCGAAAGAATGCAGCTAAGAGGATTGATATTTTTACCATACAAAGCAGCAATAACCGTAGGAAACAAAACTGCAAAACCAGTAAAAGCTTGAGTCACAATCGCAGTAAATGTTGCTGGTGGATTATAAGCAATAATTAAACCAGCAATTGCCAAAAGAACAATCAATATCCTCCCAACCAAAGTTTGTTCGCCTAGAGTTGCATTGGGACGAAAATAGGACATATATACATCCCTTGTCAACATCGTACTTAATGCTAAAAGTTGCGAATCTAATGTTGACATCAAAGCTGCTAACGCTCCCACCATCACAAAAGAAGCCATCCAAACGGGTGTATATTCTGCCAACATCATCGGTAAAACCTGGTCTGTAACTTTTCCTGTTAAGTTAGGAAAGGGAATATGCCCCCAAACACCAATTAATACCGGACAAATAAACATTGTTGTGGTTATTAAAGGATATAAAATTGCAGAAACTTTTAAAGGAGTGGCTGTTTTAGGAATATAAAACCGCATAAACATTTGGGGAAACATCGGTAAACTGATAATCCACAAAACCATATAGCTAAACCACTTGGATTTAGTGAAAAAGTTATCTACACCCTGTCGGGAAAAAAGTTCTGGTAATTGTTCGTAAGCAGTGCGGTTAGCCTGGGTAATTCCTCCCAAACTATTAGCAATAGTCAATAGGGCTACAATCATCAATACAAACATTAAAATACCTTGCAAAACGTCAGTTAATGCAACGCTTCGCATTCCACCCATAAAGACATACATGACAACCACAAACGTCAAAAGTATTGCTCCAGCAAAGTAAGGAATTTGTCCATTAGTTAAATTTTCTACAAGATATCCCCCACCAATAGGCTGCAAAGTTAAATAAGGCAATGTAAAAATCACCATTACCGCCAGAAATATTAGTTTAAGAGTTTGACTTCCCAAACGTTCAGCAATCAATTCCGAGGGAGTAATAAAACCTTTTTCTTTACCTAAAAGCCAGACTTTGTAACCAATTAAATAAAACGACACACCTACAAATGCCGTTCCAAATCCCATCATCGGATAATAGCTAATACCTACACGATAACCAGCACCAGCAAATCCTAAAAAAGCAAAAGCACTAAAATTAGTAGCAATCAGCGTGAAAAATAAAACAATACTGCCAATTTGACGGCTAGCAAGAAAATATTCTTGAGGTGTATTATTTTGTGTTTTATAAGTAGCAATTCCTACGCCTAAACTCAATAATAAATATGCTCCAATGAATAGATAGGTAATCATATTTTTTCTACTTGTGGCTCCACTATGGGGAAATAAAGTACTCTTTGAAATGCTTGACAGCCTTAAATTATAAAACTTTTGAATGCTAAAATGTCCGAATTCTGTGGTGCTGTACTAGTTTGATGGTGTTTTCCAAAAGTTGATAGCAAATATTAACATGGTTAAAGAAATCAGAAGTTGTAAGGCGATAAAATATATTATCCAAGGAGGAAGATAAAAAACGGAAAATGATATTTCCGGTTGCCAATACCAAAAATCAAGAGACAGAAAAAATATGACGGTAAACCAAAAAAACCAAAAATATGAACTCCTAAAAATATTCATGCTCAATGATTATAAATTTTGGAAGCAGTAATTTAATTAATTCATATCTTGCACCATTGACAACAAGAGCCTCCGACTCTTGCCAAGGGTTCCCAGGTTGAACCTGGAAGGGTTTCGAGGCTCTGCCTCGGGCTACTGAGAATGATGCAAGATGTGAGTTAACACAATAATTGATTTATGCTGCGTTACGGCATTATCAATCTTGCAATCTTTATTTAATGGATTTTTAGCCGTAACAAAACCTACAACTTAATCGAGCATCCTTGCCAGATTCTCTTTACGCCATTTGGCATCTGCTTTACGATTGGTGCGTATTTCTAAAACTCTAATTCCAAACTCCGGTAATGGGTTTAACTTTATATTCAATTCTTCCCAAGAAGTAATTAACTCGTGTTTCACACCATAAGTTTTACAAAGTTGCTCAAAATCAATATCCTGTGGAGTTGCAAATAACTCTTCAAAAGGTGGCTCAAATTCTGATATTGGCAGCATTTCAAAGATTCCACCGCCGTTATTATTAATTAATACTATTGTTAAATGTCCGATAAATTTCTTTCTACTTAAAAAGCCATTTGTATCGTGGAGTAAAGCTAAGTCACCTGTTAACATGACGCTACTTTGTTGACGATGAGCAATTCCTAAAGCTGTTGATAAAGTTCCATCAATACCGTTAGCACCACGGTTGAAATATGGTTTAAGACCTAAATCATTCGGTTTCCAGAAAAATTCTACGTCTCGCACCGGCATACTATTTGATATAAACAAAGGTGTTTGGGGTGGTAAAACTTGAGAAAGCAACCAAGCAGCTTTACCTTCAAATAACTCAGTCTTCTCCATCAAAGTTTTATCAATTTTTTCTCTTACCTGAGTTTCCATATTCAACCACGTCTCAAGGTAAGTATTTGTAATTTGATTTTTCCCATCTCCTTTTACCCTTGTCTTCCCCTCACCCCATTCAATATCCTCCACATTCATCCGTAAATGAACCGCTCTTCCGTGCAAAGCGTCAAGATTGTGATTCGAGGGTTCAATTATCCAGCGTAGAGGATTGTTATCGTTCAACCATTTGCGTAATACTTTACTGGTAGGCATTTCGCCAACTTGAATTACAATTTCAGGGATTAAGTTCGTTGCTAAATCCTGATTTCTTAAAATTAAATCGTAGGTAGAAATAATGTTTCGGTTGAGTGAAGCATGATTTCTAACTGGTGATAACCCTTCGGCTAATACTGGAAATTGTAAATTTTGGGCAAGTTGCGCGATCGCACTACAGTATTTTTCTGGTTGTTGCGGTTGAGCTACTCCAGCAATGATTATTCCTGTTTTCGTTTCCAGCCATTTCTGGGGAATTGATAATGAGGAATTGCAAGTTATAAGTAGAGATTTATGCTTAACCGCTGCAAAAAATTCTTCTGAGTTAAAGTCTGACTCTAACAATTTTAAAGACGCTGCATCAGCATAATTTTCATCTTTAATTGGTGGAAGGGGGTCGCGAAACGGTATATTTAAATGTACGGCACCAGAAAAGGGATAAAGCGTTTGCTCAAATGCCTGTATTGTCGTTTGCCGTAAATAACCTAACATTTCTATCGTTATCGAAGGTAACGCTAACTCTGCTTGCCAGTTAGGATAATTACCAAACAGTTTTAATTGGTCTATAGTTTGTCCGGAGTGACAATTACGTAGCTCCTGCGGTCTATCCGCTGTTAATAATAATAAAGGTACGCGACTCAAATTTGCTTCCACAACTGCGGAATAAAAATTTGCTCCTGCCCCACCGGAAGTGCAGACAATAGCAACAGGGAATCCCATAGCTTTGGCTCTACCTAAAGCAAAAAAAGCAGCAGATCGCTCATCAAGTATCGGAACAACTTCTATATCCGGAGATTGAGCAAAAGCAACTGTTAGAGGAGTTGAACGGGAACCCGGACAAATTACCGCACAATTTAAACCTAATAGTTGAAGCGTTTCGGTAAAAATAGAAGCCCAAAATTCGTTAATATTTCTAAATCCAATCGGCATGAAAAGTCAATTATCAATTATCAACGATCAATTATCAATGGGGCATGGTAGGGAGTAGTGAGTTAGGAGTTAAAAGTAGTAAGTAGTTAAGAATCCTCCCCCCCACCTGCCCATCCCCAATCTCCCCCAATCTTCTCATTTTATGGACTGCATTTATTTAACAGGAATTCGCGCTTACGGTTACACTGGCTATTTGAAAGAAGAACAAATACTAGGACAATGGTTTGAGGTGGATGTAAAGCTATGGCTAGATTTAAGCATATCTGCCAAAACTGACGTGATTGAACATACTATCGATTACCGCAGCGTTATTAGTTTAGTAAAAGATTTAATCAAAACCTCAAAGTTTGCTTTAGTTGAACGTCTTGCTGGTAGTATTGCAGATTCTATTTTACGTTCTAGCGATTTGGTAAAGCAAGTTCAAGTAATTTTAAGTAAACCTGCTGCTCCGATTCCGGATTTTGGCGGCAAAATTGCGATTGAACTTATTAGAAGCAAATAGTTACGGCTATAGCCGTACTTGTGACAACGTTATTAAATAGTCGCTATAGGAATAGGCAATAGGGAATAGGCAACAAGCAAAAAATAACCTGGATTACCCGATTAAGCCGGAAAAGTCTACTACTTAATTACTTATTATTATTTTTATGCCTTATAGCATATTTTCATATGGGGCAAATATTGCCTATTCTTAAAGAAGAGATCGAATTTTCTGACAAATCAGCGGCTTCTGGAAAACCTCTCTCCATGAACGCGGAGCGTTTTCTCGTAGAGTACCTCTCTCCTGCAAGGAGAGAGGCTTTAATCTCTCCCCCTTCCCTAGGAGGGAAGGGGGCTGGGGAACTCGCGGTTTTTCGTTGACTTTTCAACATAACGTCAAAAGTCAGATCGAATTTTCTCTCATTAAACTTAATAAAATTTAAGACTATATTTATTTCCAGTTTAAATATTGATATGGACTTAATTTGTAAAAGCAATAGCTACAAACTAATTGATTTTCCCAAAAACCTTTTGGTATCTGAAAAGACAGTTCATAGTTTTTATTTTAAGGAAGATGAATTTAAAAGTTTATGTAGTGTAACTTAAATATACTAGCTTGTATGTATTTGATATCAAGCTATGCACGTTGATAGCGATATTTGATTGTCAGCAATACAAATCCTTGTTGTCTATACAAGCCGCTTTGAAGCCAAGTTTGATTCATAATTTAATCTGAATTTTAAGCAGTAATATTTTTTGCTCTACTTAAGTAAAAACCACAACTATTTGTATTCTTAATCTAAATTATAATTAATAATAGTTGATAATTGTTTAGATATGTTTTATGAAAAGCGTTTTGGAATTTAATAAGAATTAGCTATAATAACTTTGCATTCATCCTGTAAAACATTCAATTAAATATCAAGCATGACAATAATAATATTTGAGGGCAAATTACCATAAATTTAATAAATACGATTGTAAACTTAGAACAGTCTAGCTTTCAATATTGACTATGATAAATATATTGAAATTTTAACAAGGTTGGCATTTCCGACAAGTGCATATCAATCTGTAGTTAGAGCGGAACTATGAACAGTCTGAGAATCGTAATTGTAATTGAAAAAGATGAAAAAGAGCGGACTTTTAAAATTATAAAAAGTTTATCTTAATTTTTGGTACAGCGTTCTGAGAATAATTAATTCAATTGAAGAGGTAATTACAAAGTTTGTAAAAAGTATTCAAAGTTTAATATTGATTGATATTTGCTTGATCGGAGAAAAATTTATGCAAATAACAGATATTATTTAAAATTATCATCATATTTCTGTATCCTATAGTACAGATAATTTGGAAAATAAAAACATTTTTAATTAACAGTCCCTTCGCTTTTTCAAACTTTTGACAATAAGAGACTTACATATGATGGCTATCAAAATGCCTACCTACAAGCGCCAAACACTCAAAGAATTACGACACAAAGGGCAACCGTTAGATGTCATAATTAACAGCATGGGTTGTGGAGTAATTGTTACAGATTTAAATACCTGTATCGAGACTATTAATCCGGTAGCAGAGTCACTAACTGGTTGGCAGGAATCGGAGGCTGTTGGCAAAGAATTATTAGAAGTTTTCCAGTTGAAAGATGCGGATACAGAAGAAGAAATTGAGAATTTAGCTGCACGGGTAATAAAAACTGGTGAGGTTTTGAATTTGCCAGAAAACAGTAAATTAGTTGCAAAAGATGGAAGCGAAATATCTATTGGAGATACAGTCTCACCCGTGCGTGGTGAAGATGGGGAAATTTTAGGTGCGGTGTTAGTGTTTCAAGATATTAGTCAGCGTAAAAAGACAGAAGCAGAACTTATACGCAATGCTTTTTATGATTTCATAACTGGATTACCCAATCGGGTTTTGTTCATAGATAGACTTACACAGGCTTTTGAGCATAGTAAGCGAAGAAAGAATTATTGCTTCAGCGTTTTGTTCGTAGATTTAGATGGGTTTAAGGGAATCAACGATAAATTTGGGCATGGGATGGGAGATAAATTGTTGGTAGACATAAGCCAACTTTTAAAGTCTAGTTTGCGCGGTGGCGATACTGTAGCTAGATTCGGTGGCGATGAATTTGCCATTCTCCTAGAAGATATTAAAGATGTTAGCGATGCTACTAATGTTGCCCTTCGCATTCAAGAAAACTTAGAAACGCCATTTGATATTCACGAGCGTAAGATACTGATAACTGCTAGTATTGGTATTGCCCTAAGCAGTTCAAGTCACCAAAAACCCTTAGATCTGTTAGATGATGCTGACAGTGCAATGTACCAAGCTAAAGATCGAGGTAAAGCTCGGTATATTGTGTTTAACAGAGAACCATAATTAAGGTTAAAGGTTAAAAGTTACTAATTAAAGGACTTTTAGCCTTATGCTTATTTAACCTATTTAAACTTATATTTATTTTATTTATATAGCTAACGATAGTTATCGATGGGGGGAAATCTTCTAGTTGCGGATTATCCCCGAGCAACACGCTGCTCCCGAGCGGCAGAGTAAAACTGCATAAGCGTATAAAGGATGCACTTAATTAATATATAAATTAATTGGGTGCTTTGAAATGCAAAATTTTAACTTTTATCTAATTTCTAATCGTTCCTCAGCGATTTTAGTCAAACGAGCTATAATATCCATACTTAAAATTGCTTTTTTAGTTTCAAAACATTTATAAATACAAAGAAATATTAAGTGAAACCAGGTGTCACAAAAAAAAATGATGACAAAATACGTTGTGCCGCTCGCACTGTTGTTTGACTAACAATTAATGTTGGATGTAGAAGTGATAAGCAAATTCATAAAAGAATTGCAAAAGCTTAAGTTTAAAGTTGTTGCAATATTTCTTGTTGTTGTGTTTGGTATGGCTCTATTTTCTGTACAGCCAGCCAAAACTCAGGAGCCGGTAACGTTAAATTTATTAATGACAGCACCCGACGCTGAACCTTGGAAACAAGGAATAATCAAAGAGTTTCAAACTAAAAATCCCGGTATTGAGATCAATATTATTGAAGGTCCGAATGCTACAAACCTATTAGAAGATTTATATACTTCAGCCTTTATTTTAGGAGATTCTCCTTATGACTTAATCAATATGGATGTCATTTGGACACCTAAATTTGCTGCTGCTAATTGGTTATTAGATTTGACAGATAAAATAACCGAAGCAGAATTAGCAGCATTTTCCCAAAAGGATGTAGAAGGGCGGCGTTACAAAGGTAAACTATATGCAATTCCTATGCGGAGCGATGTAGGAATGCTTTATTATCGGCAAGATTTACTTAAAGAAGCCGGATTTAATCCTCCCGAAAGTTTCGAGGATTTAGTCACAATATCCCAAAGTTTAAAAGAAAAAGGAAAAGTAGATTGGGGTTATGTTTGGCAAGGTAAGCAATACGAAGGATTAGCAGCAATGTTTGTGGAAATCCTCGAAGGTTTTGGCGGTTATTGGGTTAACCCAGAAACATTAGAAGTGGGATTAGATAAACCAGAAACAGTAGAAGCGATTGAATTTTTGAAAAGTACGATTCCAAGTAAAATTTCTCCTCCAGGAGTAACTACATATCAAGAAGAAGAAACCAGACAAATTTTTCAAAATGGTAATTCAGTTTTCTTAAGAAATTGGCCTTATGTTTGGCCTCTTGCAAACAAAGAATCTTCACCCATTGACGGTAAAATTGCTATCAAACCAATGGTACATACCAATAAAGGAAGCAGTGGTGCTTGTTTGGGAGGTTGGGCTTTAGGAATTTCTAAATCTAGCAAACATCCCGAAGAAGCTTGGAAAGCAATTAAGTATTTTACTTCCGAAGAAGCACAGCGAAAATTTGTTTTAGAAGCTGGATTTGTACCAAGTCGGCGATCGCTATTTCTCGATCCGCAAATTGTAGCCAAATATCCCCACTACCCCGAATTATTAAAAGTTGTAGATAAAGCAGTATTGCGTCCACCCATCGCTCAATACGCTCAAGCATCAGATATATTGCAACGCTATCTTTCCTCAGCGTTAACGAATCGAATTACACCCTCCGAAGCTATGAAGAAAGCAGCATCTGAGACTCGTCTGCTGTTGGGGAGATAGGTAATGGGTAATGGGTAGTTGGTAATTGGTAATTGGTAATGGGTAATTGGTAATTGAAGAATTAATAATTGAAGAATTAATAATTCCTAACTCATAACTCCTAACTCCTAACTCCTAACTCCTAACTCCTAACTCTTAACCACTAACAACTAACTCTTAACAACTAACAACTAACGATTAACAACTAAATATGGAAACAATTCGGAGTAGAGAACAAAAAACGGCTTTAATTTTGTTAATACCAGCGATGCTGTTGCTGTTGTTGGTATTTGGGTATCCTATTGCTCGCGCTTTTTGGTTGAGTTTGTTTACCGAAAATTTAGGAACGCAATTACAACCTGTTTTTTCGGGTTTAGATAATTACGGAAGGATGATGGGAGATAGCCGTTTTTGGCAGAGTTTTCTGGTAACAACTATATTTACTAGCGCTTCTGTAATTTCAGAATTGCTGTTGGGTTTAATAATAGCTTTGGTTTTAAATCAGCAATTCTTCGGACGTGGCTTGGTACGAACGACCGCGATTTTACCTTGGGCTTTACCTACTGCTTTAATTGGTTTGGCTTGGGCTTGGATTTTTAACGATCAATACGGTGTAGCAAACGATATTTTGCAGCGGTTAGGTTTTATTCAAGATGGTATTAACTGGTTGGGAGATCCAACTTTAGCCATGATTGCGGTTGTGGTTGCTGATGTATGGAAAACCACGCCTTTTATCAGTATTTTGCTATTAGCTGGTTTACAGTCTATATCTGCCGATCTATATGAAGCACACTCTATTGATGGAGCTACACCTTGGCAAAGTTTCCGGCAAATAACCCTGCCACTTTTAATACCACAAATATTAATAGCCGTTTTATTTCGCTTTGCCCAAGCATTTGGCATCTTCGATTTAATTTCAGTAATGACGGGTGGTGGCCCCGGAGGAGCAACAGAAGTTGTATCGCTATACATTTACTCCACCATCATGCGCTATCTAGATTTTGGTTACGGTGCAGCTTTGGTAGTAGTAACTTTTTTATTGCTAATTTTTGCAGTGGTTATTGCAAATTTACTACTCCGCGTATCTCGCATGAGTACGAATTAAGAGTTAGGAGTTAAGAGTTAGGAGTTAGGAGTTAGGAATTAGGAGTTAGGAGTTAGGAGTTAGGAATTA
>ERZ1740052.882-NODE-882-length-9959-cov-4.578049_pt1 | contig 9959 bp, 6 predicted proteins | sample MGYA00581750_ERZ1740052 | MGnify/ENA primary metagenome ERZ1740052 (study PRJEB43018, sample SAMN04849743) | marine metagenome | isolation source: floating plastic debris | place: Pacific Ocean | collected 2008-08-30 | study: EMG produced TPA metagenomics assembly of... | reverse complement strand
CGCTGACAACGGGTGTAGAAGTGCTCGCAGTCCTGGCTGACCGTCAGAAACAAACGGTATCGGACTTCTTCGAGGCCATCCCGATGCGGATTAGAACAACGATTCGGCGTGTCTGTAGTGACCTGTACAAAGGTTTTATCGGTGCAGCTCAAGAACAATTACCTTGGGCCAAACTTGTGATTGACCGTTTCCACGTTGCGAAGGCCTATCGTGACTGTGCTGATACGGTACGCAAGCAGGAAGTGAGACGCCTAAAAAAGACCCTATCTCAGACAGACTATGCGACTATCAAAGGAGCGATGCGGCCCTTCCGAAAATTGCCTGAAGACCTCAAGGATAAAGGGCGTGGGGTGCTAGAGCGACTGTTCGAGCACTCACCCAAACTTCAACAGGCTTACACCTTCCGCGAAGAGCTCACGCAAATCTTTGCTAAGGCTTACACCAAACCGGGTGCTAAATGCGCGATTCGAGCTTGGTGTAAACGAGTACGCAAAAGTGAGATAACCGCTTTCGACTCGTTTCTCGTGACCGTTGAAGCGCGACTCGATATCATCACCAACTATTTTATCGACCGACTCACCAGCGGAGTTGTCGACGGCTCTCACCCCAAGGCAAAGGCCCTGAACCGGCGACGCTATGGCCTCTTCAATTTGGACCAACTCTTCCAACGCCTCACCCTGGACACGAAGGGCTTTCAGCTGTTTGGATTCCCTTAAACGCTACATCTAGTGCTCACCACGGCAACTCCTGAAGAGCCTGAATTTTCTTACGGCGACTGGGTGAGCGCAGCCACATCAGCAATCCTGTAATCACCATAGTCAGTAGTCCTAGCGCATTCAGGAAGGGATAAATCAATTCCAGGTTGATGATGCAACAACAATAAAAGCTGCGTACAAGACTGGTTTCTGAGATTGTGAGCAAGCCATTTAGCTTCTTCCTTCAAGTGATTTCTACAATGCCCATCATGCCTTGATCCTCGTGGTCGAGAATGTGGCAATGGTAGACGGTGCGCCCGATAAAGTCTTCAAATTTGACTCTTAAGGTCACAGTTTCATAGCCACCAATTGCAACCGTATCTTTCCAAGCGCGAAGACTCTCCGGCTGGCCGTTGCGCTCTAGTACCTGGAAACGATTGGTATGCAGGTGGAAAGGATGATCCATGCTGGCTTTGTTGATGATGCGCCAGTCTTCTACCGTGTTAAGGGATACTTGAGTGTTGACCCGGCCCATTTTAAAAGATTTGCCATTAATAATAAATCCTGTGTCGTTTGTGGAAGCATCGTTACCGTGGTTAAGCACGAATTCGCGAGTTGCATCCGGCAAACGCATTGATTCGACTGGAATAAGCTGTTTCGGTAAAGGTAAAGCTACAGTACGTTGACGAGGCACGTAGCGTAGGGTGGCGATCGCGGTTGTTTGCGGCATCGCTAGTCCTGGAATCTGCTTAGCAGCATCGCCCATGGTCGCGATCATTTCACTGACACCGCGATCATACGGCAAACTTAAAATAGGGTAGTCACCTGAATCGAGCTGTCCTGGGATGAGCAGTTCGGCTCGCTCGCCCGGCGAGAGCGATAGGGTATCGAGTTCTATCGGTTCAGCGATCGCACCTCGATCAGTAGCTATCAAATGCCAGGGATGATCCCTCAGCTGAAGCTGATAAATCCGTGAGGCAGAAGCGTTAATCAGTCGCAGCCGCAATAAGCCCTTTTGAGGGATTTCAATAATAGGATTCTGCTGTCCGCTGGCTAGTAGAATCGAACCTTCTCGTCCCCATCTTTTAGCTAAAGGAGACAAAATTTCGGGAGATTTGACTAGCGCAGAATCAAAGTCTTGCAGCACCAACAAGGCTTCTTCTGCCTGCTGAATTTCGGGAATATCATCTAGGTCGCTGCGAATGATAATTGGCCCTGCTAAGCCCCCAAACACCTGCTGGGCAACGAGGCCATGGTAGTGGGGATGATACCAGCCGGTGATGGCTGGGTGGCTGAGTGGTATCTGAAATTCATAGGTGTAGCTGCTACCCGCAGCAACTTCTCGAAAAACGTTGTCGATTTCGGGTGAAATGTGCAGACCGTGGAAATGGAGGTTGGTTGAGGTGTCCAGTTCATTGAGTAGGGTCAGGCGAACGGTATCACCAGGACGTGCTTCGAGGATAGGGCCTGGGGCGTGGCCACTATAGCTGAGGCCGATTGTCTGACTTTGTGATTGTGCTGTGAGAGAAGCTTCTAGCACACCATTTTGGCTAGTAAGGCGCGGTAGCGATTGGTAAGGTCGCCCGCTTTGGCTGCTGCGATGGTCTGAGCGATCGCATTGGGTCAACAGAGGGCTAAGACCCACCGCAGCTAGACCCTGACCAAGATAGCGATTAAACTGACGGCGTTTCATCGGCATCTTACTTACAAATGTTCTGAAAAGACCACTGTTTCGCCACTATCCATGAAACCAGGCACCTCGTAGGAGTCAACACAATCCATAGGCATTATGCTAGCGAATTGTGAAATAGCAATGAAACGTATGGTGTTGACACGCTGGTTCTCCAGAGGGGTTAGACTAGGCGCGGATACAGGTCATGACAGGGGATGTCGATGACCGTTGCTGAGTGGTTTCATGCGTATTTTGCTAGCAGAAGATGAGCCTGATTTGGGTCAGGCGATTAAGCGGACGCTGACCCAAGAGGCTTATGTCGTAGATTGGGTGCTTTCGGGTGATGACACATTAGCCTATCTTGAGCATGATATTTCTCTGTATACCCTGGGGGTGTTTGACTGGATGTTGCCAGGGCAATCGGGGCTAGCCCTTTGCCAGTGGTTGCGATCGCACAAGCACGCCTTACCTGTGCTCATGCTCACGGCTAAAGATAGAGTAGAAGACCGCATTGCCGGACTCGATGCTGGGGCAGATGATTACTTGGTCAAGCCCTTCAGCATGGATGAGCTGCTAGCAAGGCTAAGGGCATTACGACGACGCCCCTCAGACTTTCAGCCCACACAAGTTCAGAAAGGGCCGCTGCTGTTAGATTGCGATCGCCGCAGGGCTGTTCTTTGCCCTGGAGAGGCCGCAGAACAAAGGCTTGAACTCACCCAAAAAGAATTTCAGCTTTTAGAATATTTCATGCAGCACCCTAATCAAATCCTGACCCGCGACCAAGTGCTAAACCAGCTTTGGGAGCTGGGTGCTGAGCCGAGTAGTAATGTGGTAGCTGCGCAAATGCGACTGCTCAGGCGCAAGCTGGGCAATTACGATCACCTGATTGAGACGGTTTATGGCATGGGATATCGCTTCAAAGTTGAGGACTAACCGGCCCAGTCCTTTAATAACCAGTCCTTCAACGAATGGCAGTCAGCTTTTTGATCAATCCCGACTGCGGTAGGCCCGACGGTCTGCCGGGGCGAGGGGGGGTAGGTTGGCCCTGCTGGGTATCGGCGTTTATTATGCGATCGCCCATGCCCATAGCGTCACTGCCGACCGCGAGCTGCAATCGGTCAGCGATACCGTTCACGATGCCATTTTGGCTAGCATCTCTCGCCCCGAAGAGCTGACCGGGCTGCCGTCATCGCTTTTGCCCGATCTGTGCGTAGAGCAAATGCCCGTGACAGTGACCGATCCAGTGACCGATCCAGCATCTTGCTTAGTGCCGGTTAATGGCCCCAGTCAGCAACCGTTGGGTACTTACCCCTCTGGTTACTACATTCGGATTGTTGCGCCTGATGGTCAGCTTTTCGCCACCGCAGGCGATCGCCCGGCAGGGCTGCCCATCACCGCACCGATGGCTGAACCGATGGCTGAGTGGCAGTCGCTTAAAGACGCGCAGGGCCGAGTTTATCATCAGCGATCGCAACCGCTATCTACACCAAGTCCAAACAGTCGAAACATAGACGGACAGACAGTAGACAACCCAGACCCAGTGTGGGCCTATTTAACAGTGGGCAGTGCCTTTCGAGAGTTTCATACCTATTTAGCCGCTGTGCGTTGGAGCTTACTGGTTGGCTTTGTGCTGGCAGTCACGCTGATTGCGGTTGCCAGCTGGTGGTTAGCAGAACTCGCCATGCGGCCTATTTACCAGTCCTATCAGCAAATTCAACAATTTACGGCTGATGCGGCCCATGAGTTGCGCACACCCTTGGCGGCTATCCAAGCCACGGTAGAGTCAGTGGTGCGATTGCCTCACTTATCTGAACAAGAGGCTCAGGAAACGCTGATGGTGGTTAGTCGCCAAAATAAACGCTTGACCTCGCTAGTGAGCGATTTACTGCTGTTATCTCGGTTCGATAGTGGGCGATTCGACAGCACTCAGCAACACAATAAACAGCAGTTCTGTTGTTTGCCGGATGTGTTGAATGATACTGCGGAGGAGATGACTGCGATCGCCCTTGCAAAAAAGAATGCTCTATCTGTTGATATTCAAACGCCTTCTAATCTAAGCGTTCTGGGTAATGAAGAACAACTTTATCGGCTGTTGTTGAATTTAGTTAACAATGCGCTGACCTATACCCCTGAGGGTGGGCGCGTAACGTTGACTTTAAAACAACAGAAAGAAGCCTTAATTACGGTGAGCGATACTGGCATAGGCATTGCGCCAGAGCATCAGGAGAAGATTTTTGACCGTTTTTATCGGGTGGATGGTGCGCGTGCAGGGCAGGCAGGGAATGCAGGGTTAGGGTTGGCGATCGCTTCTGCCATTGCCAAAGCTCATGGTGGAAGCCTTACCGTTATTAGCCAACTGGGTGAAGGCAGCACGTTCACTATATCTCTATCGGTTTCAACTTAACCTACTTCAGCTAGAGGTGAGTAACTATGCTTGGCTAATGAATGACTGAGGCGTGACAATAGTTATGTCTCTAAAAGGATGAAGCACAAGCAAATCAGCATCACCGCTGATAATGCTGGTAGCCTCACCACTTACAGCCAATTCAAGAAACTTGTTATCCTTCGGATCGCGACAGTCAGTTATCGCTACTGTCACTTCGATAAGCCTTGCTTCTCTGATGAACTTAGCTAGAAACTGCAATCGTTCGCGCTCTGAAATGTAACGTTCAAATTTGGGACGACGTAACACATCCTCAATTTCTAAAAGTGTAGAATCAGACACCAAAACGATACCCTGAGCAAAAGCTAAGTCAAACGCTTGGCGAGGAACAGAACGTGGCGATAATACAGCACTAACAACGACGTTAGTATCAATTACGAAGCGCTCATTCTTCGTCACGCAGCAGCGCCTCCAACATTTGAGGTGTCAGCCCCTGCTCCTCAGCCTTTGCTCCAATATCATCCATTATTTGCTGCAATGAAGCATCAGACTGGGTAAATAGCTCATGTACCCTTAAGCGCAAGAGAATCTGTATTTTTTGTTGTTCTTCTACCGACGCTTGGCTATAAGCCAGCGCTGTAGCCTCATCAACGGGAACAGGAATTATAGCGTTTGTCACTTGCTTATCTCTAATATCAGTGGGCCGCTGTCACTATTGTACGGTAGTAGAACCATACTGAACGCGCTGCTCTACGCAAGCCTTTTATTACGTCACGCCCGCATACAGTAAAGACTACATTCGGAAAGATGCTAGGGATGACTATTTGCGATTTCATCCTTATTTCATAATGGAAAGCTAATTTCTTAAGATAGACCGGAGGATTTTCTTCTGCAAAGCCTGAGTGAGCGTCAATTTACTGTGCCGATGAATCATCCACCTGAGCCAAACGAAATGCCTGTTCCACCTGATGAACTTCAGAGTGAGCATGAAGAATCTTCATCCAGGTTTCGTTGGAAACCACCGGGCAAAGCGCTGTTAGGCATTGGCGTATTTGCGGTTCTTTCGACAGGCATTTTGTTCATCACCCATATGTTTGGCAGCATGGCCGGTCACGATATGGGCGGCCATGACATGGGCGGTATGGATCATGGTATGGATGGCCACGATATGGGTGGCATGTCTCACGATGACATGATGCGCGGCGATGGTGCCTTTAACGCAACCCCTGTCACCGTAGAGGCGGATCAGCCTGCACCGCTGGATGTGAGTGTGAACTACACCGGGGCGATTTATCCCTACTCGGAGGTGACGGTGTACCCTCGCGTCGCGGGTCAGCTGTCTAACTATGAAATTTATCCGGGCGATCGCGTTGATGCCGGACAATTGCTCGCCAGCCTAGAAGCCACAGAACGCAACGCCCAAACTAACGAGGCCCAATCCCGTGTGACGGCGATGCTGGCAACGGTGGAAGCCAGTCAGCTAGAGATGGAAGAGCAACAGCGACAAATCGATCAGGTACAGGCAGATCTCGATTATTTGCGCTTGCAGCGCGATCGCTTTGCTCGCCTCACTGCCGAAGGGGCAACTTCCCAAGACCAATACGACCAAATTGCCTCCCAGGTCACTGCCAAAGAGGCCATGCTGGAAGGGGCTGTTGCCAAGCGCGATCGCATGCAGGCCAAAGTCGTCAGCGACCAGGCTCAAGTACAGCAGGCTCAAGCTCAAGCGGGCACCGCTACGACCTTTGAAAGCTACACCCAAATCACCGCGCCCATTGGCGGCATCGTGCAGGCTAGGATGGCTGACCCTGGCGTGGTGGTGCAGCCAGGGGTGGGACTTTTCAAAATTGGAGACTATCAGCAGGTGCGCCTGCGGGCCAATGTGGCGCAGCAAGATGCCAATCGTATTCAGCGCGGTACGCCGATCACCGCGCAAGTGCCCGGTGGCGATGCAGGCGTGATTCGCGGCGAAATCACCAGCATCTTTCCACAGACGGATATGACGACACGCACGGGCACCGTGGAAGCAGTGGTGGATAACCCCAACGAGCAATTGCTGTCTGGTCAGTTTGTGGATATGGAAATTATTACGGCGAGGCGGTCAAGCGCTTTGTCAGTGCCGCGAACGGCGCTGAGTGAATTTAATGGCACAGCAGCCGTGTGGGTGGTGGTAGGGGAGACTGCACAGCGGCGGGAAGTTAGCACCGGGATGAGCAGTGGCGATCCTCTTTCAGAGGGGCAAGGCCAACGCATCGAAATTACCTCTGGGCAAAAGGCGGGCGATCGCGTCATCACGTCCGGCCACAGCCGCCTCATGGAAAACAGCACCGTCACAGTGGTAGCCTTATGAAAACCTTTTTCACCCGCTGGTCTATCAAAAATCCAGTTGTTGTTGCCGCTATTTATTTGGCAGTGGTGATGTTGTCGCTGCTGACCCTATTTCTGTTGCCTGTGCGGATGATGCCCTATGTGGAAAGTCCGCTGGTGTCAGTCGTCACCATGGCCCCCGGCTCCTCTCCCGCAGAGGTAGAAACCTACATCAGCAAACCAATTGAACAGCGGCTCAGCGTTCTCGATGGCGTTCGCTTCATCCGCTCTAGCTCTCAGCAAAATAGCTCTCTGGTCACCATTCAATTTGGCTGGGGCGGCAATGTGGACAAAGCGGTGCAGTCGGTTCAAAGTGTGATGACCGCTGCCGAAGGAGACTTACAGCTTGATGGGATTAACTCGCGTACCTACTGGGTATTACCCATCGATCCGTTAAACCGTCCGGTGCTGACGTTGGCGCTGACCGGAGAAGGCTGGGATCCATTGCAGCTTAGAGAGTTTACTGACAACACATTAGTTGACCGGTTAACCCAGGTTGAAGATGTACAGGCGGTGTCTATTTTTGGGGGCTATCGCAGGCAACTTAAAGTTGTTGTAAATCGTCAGCAGCTTGCAGCCTACGGACTCTCCATTTTGCAAATACGCGATGCCATTGATGCCAACAACGTTAGCCAGGGCGCGGGGGTGCTGACCCAAGGCGATAGTGAAATCTTGGTGCGTACAGATGATCGCACCCTAAATGCCGCAGCAGTGATGGACTACCCCATTTTGGAACAAGGTGGCGGCGTGGTGTATGTGCGTGATGTGGCCAGTGTAAAAGATACCTACGAAGAGCGGCGCAGCGGCTACCGGTTTAATGGAGAATCGGCACTGGCCGTAAATGTGATTCAAAAGCCAGATTCTAGCTCGCCTAGAGTGATTGAGCGATTACGCGAGACTTTGGCAGATATTCAAGCAGAATATCCAGGACTGGAATTTCAGGAAGCCTACGACAATTCCTATTTAGTCAATCTCATTGTTAGCAGTACGTTCCGAGAGCTGTTGGTAAGTGTGGTGCTTGCAGGTCTCGTAATTCTCATCTTTCTAGAAGATTTTCGGGCCACGGCAATCATTATGATTTCCATCCCCACCAGCTTGGCCCTTTCTACGCTGCCGTGTATTCCTATTGGCATGTCGCTTAACTCTTCTACGCTGATTGGTATGATGATGGCCATCGGCAAGCTGGTGGATGATTCCATTATTGTGCTCGATTCAATTAATCAAAAGCTGCGAGCTGGTTTCATGCCGGTGCCTGCTGCGATTAAAGGAACAGGAGAAGTGTTTTTAGCGAGTGCGGCGGCCAGCTGCGTGATGATTGCGGCGCTGCTGCCGACGATTCTTTCTGGTGGACTCACGGGGCTGATGTTTGTGGGGTTGGTGTGGCCGATGGTGTTTGCCTTTGTGGCTTCGCTGCTGGTGTCTATTACCCTCATTCCGTTGGTGGCAGCTTTTACGCTCAAGCCGTACGATGCCAATTTAGAGAATAAGCGTCGCACTTGGACACAGGTATTAACGACACCTGTACGCTATGGCTTTGGCAAGTTAGAGCAGGGCTATGGCTGGCTGTTGGATGTGTGCTTGCGGAATCGAGAGATTACGTTGGCGATCGCAGGCGCATCTGTTGTATTAGCGATCGCCCTCTACAGCTTCATTCCCCAAGAGATGATGCCGTTGGGCGACTCAGGTCAGTTTATGGCCACACTCGAAATGGAAGCAGGCACCTCCTTCGCAGCGACCGATACCGCCGCTGCCAAGTTTGAAGAGATTATTTTACAACAGCCAGAAGTCGAAAAAGTCTCTTCCCAGGTAGGCTTTGAACTCACACGCAACAGCACCTACTTCAGCGGGTACAGCATGGGCGGTGTTAGTACGGCGTCTCTCACCGTCACCATCACCCCCTTAAATGAACGCCAAAGAGACATTTGGGAGATTATGGACGGCGTTGAAACCGAGGCCAAAAGCACCATTCCTGGCATTCGCCGCTTATCTCTCAAGGAAATGGGCGTCGATGTTATGGCCACCTCTGCCGCTCCCATTCAGCTCGCGGTCTATGGCGATGACTTAGACATTCTGCATCGTTTGGCCGACGGCGTTGCCCGCATTGCCGAAGAAAATCCAGCCATACATTTGGTGCATACCAGCTCGGCACTCACCCAGCCCGAGTACCGTCTCAACATTGACCGTCGCCGCGCCCAGGAGCTAGGACTCAGCATACAAACCGTCTCTCAGCAGGCTTACTACGCCCTCAATGGTGGCTTCACCCGGCGCTACTACAACCGACCTAACCTCAGACAAAATTCTATTTTGGTGAGATATGACGAAGGCGATCGCGCCACCGTGCAAGATCTTGCTAACACCCATATCACTAGCGCCACAGGTCAACAAGTCCCCCTCAGCACACTCGCCACCCTAGAGCGCCAGCAAGGGCCAACGCTGATTGAGAGAGTGAATGGTAAGCGAGTGGTGTACGTGAATGGCTACTACCGTAAAGATGACCCAGCGTCGATGGAACTCTCTATGGCCGTAACGATGCAGGCCGGGGAAGACCTTGATTTTCCACCCGGCTATGGCATCGACTCCATGGGCGACATGACTGACATGATGATTGAATTTAGTCGCTTGCTCAAAGGGCTAGTGGTGTCTTTAGCGCTGATCTATCTCATTTTGGTGATTCAGTTTGGCTCTTTTGTGTGGCCGCTGGTGATGATGCTCTCTGTTCCTTTGCAGCTTGTGGGCGTATTCGGCGCGCTGTTGCTAGCCGACCAGACCCTTTCTACAGTATCGATTTTAGGCATTATCATTCTCTCTGGTTTGTCATTGTCGGCGGCGTTTTTGTTGTTGG
>ERZ1740052.879-NODE-879-length-9968-cov-9.070917_pt1 | contig 9968 bp, 5 predicted proteins | sample MGYA00581750_ERZ1740052 | MGnify/ENA primary metagenome ERZ1740052 (study PRJEB43018, sample SAMN04849743) | marine metagenome | isolation source: floating plastic debris | place: Pacific Ocean | collected 2008-08-30 | study: EMG produced TPA metagenomics assembly of... | reverse complement strand
ACCAAGCTTGTTTACGAATAACTATTCCTGCTGAAGGGGGTAATAGTTTGCTTTTGGGGTCGTAGAGTAAGGGTATGTTACCTCTTTCGGTAATTGCTAGAAATGGCGCAATCCGCTGAAAATTTTCTGGTGGTTCAATTTCCCAATTGGGGTGAATTTGACTCGCAATCGCTCCTGCTTGGGGGTATTTTTGAGCAAATTCATAAGCTTTGGCTACCCAATTTGATACAGGATAGTTATCGTCATCGAGGAAACCGATAATTTCACCTTTAGCTTCTGTAACTCCAGTTTCGCGAGCGTATGCTGCACCTTGTCGGGATTCAAAGCTATATTTTAAAGGAAATGGATGCTGCCAATTTTCTTGGTATTGTTTGACAACTTCTGCGGTGTTATCGGTGCTGTTGTTATCGACAACTATTATTTCCCAAGAGATATTTTCGGTATGCAGTTGATTTTGCAGTCTTTGTAAAACTTCGGGTAATCGACTTGCACCGTTGTATGTGGGGATAGCTACGGTAAAGTTTATGCACTCTGTCATAGCGCTTTAAGTGTTGGTGTTAAGGTTATGTGTTCTAAGGTAGATGAAAATAGAAATATAAAACTGCACCCGATGTATTAATTTTCGTCTTTCGGGTACAGTTTTTGGTTCTGTAATTTTATTGAAATATGGAATTTTATATTTGATGTGTTGGATTTAGTTGTGTTTATTAATCACAATCTTCGTCTTTTGCTGTTCGTATTCCGCCGATTAATGTTTCTAAAATTACGCAGCGTTTTACATTGCTAGCCTCAGTAGGGGTATCGGGTTTAGGTATAGCTAGTAATACTTTTAAGCCTGTATCGGAAGAAGTTCCATCTGCTGATTCTAAAATTCCTATATGGTTAAAGGTAATAGTTTGTGGTGGAATTGCTGGCGGGTCTTCATCAAATGGAGCGCTATAAGATATATTATTTCCAGTCTTTTTAGTATTGCTACCATCTAGATTTGTACCAAGTAAAAATTTGTCTGTGTCTACTCCTGAATCTCTTCCCAAATTGCGCCAATCACTATCATCAAGAGGTCTATTCGCAGGGTAAATAGCTACTTGAGGTTTATTATTGTCGGTTCTAAAACTAATATTATGAGACAATTTACTATTTTTTGCTTTCCCCTGTGCTTCTCGCACTACTGCTAAAACAGTATCATTAGCTTTGTTAAGTCGTTGTCTAGCGACAAACCCAAGCCAGCTTGGTGCTGCTATTGCTGAAAGAATACCGACTATAACTATCGTTACTAGGACTTCTAGTAAGGTAAAGCCTTTAGTTGGTTTATTAAGATTACCTGGATAACGCTGTTGATTATTTTCATCTTTTTCAAGCGTTATTCTTAAGCAATTTTGCTGTAGTAAATTTGAAAAAAGCGTACTTTTCATCAGTTTTTAAATAGATTTTTAGAAAATACTTGTATAAATTTTCAAGCATTTTTATGTTTTGATTATGAAATTTATAATTTATTGATTTTACTCTTTAAATATTCCTAAAATTCCCCTTGCTTTGACTTGACTGCTGGCTGTTGGAAAATAAGATTGGCGATTTTTATTATAGTTTGTATCTCTGTTATTTATTCGGGCATAAGCGTTACCTCTGATAAACACTTTTGCTGATATTCTGTCAACATCAACGCAAGCGTAGAAGCTGCCATTATTTAAATCATTATTAGTCGAATAACTATGATCTCCTGAAAAAGATGGAACCTTTTGTGCTGCTCTTCTACTTGCTTGTAACTCATCTGGAACTCTTTCTACGTCAAATACATTAATGCAGTCAACAGGTTTTAATTCCGGGTATTCTGAATCATTTCTAGGGCTAGCATCAATATAATCAACTAGAACAGCAGTATTACTAAGTTCGTATTCTCCATCGCCTTTTGTCCAGCTATTCATTTTCTCTTCAACTGTGCCTGTAATTGCCGGGTCGTCAACTGTAAATAAGGCAAAACCTGGGTCAGGGTCTGTTATGTATTTAGGTATTGGTTTAGGTGGTGTACTATCATCGAATCTCACTTGTCCATTTGAATCTTTCTCAAAAGGTTCATCTGGATCATTAATACCGCCTTTTAATTCAAATTTGGCAATACGAAATTGGTTCGACCATATGTTATTCGGATTGTTAGTTGAATTGCTTTGAATTAGATAATAGGCTACTAAAGAGTAAACAAAACCATCATTCGTACCTTCAAAGTAATCCCTAGTAACAGCAGCTTTTTTAAATTCTCGTTTCCAAAATACTAATACGGGCACTTTATTTGCATCACCTGCATAGGGAAGTTCGTCTTGTATTGCGTCTATACCTCTCGCATCATATATGTATATAGCTTGCTTCAAATCCTGAGCGATATAATCGAGAGCGGTTTGAATTTCTTGTTCTGAGTTAACTTTGGCTTGCTCTTTGCGGTCGGTATCTAAAATATTAATCATAAAACCTAGCAAAGGTGTAATCACCAAAACTGCCAGAATCATTGCTACCAAAAGTTCGATAAGAGTAAATCCGCTATTTTTTTTAGCTATATGAGAATGCTTTTGCTTGAAATGAGATTTAAGAAGAAACTGAAATTGATTCATCATATTAGGTGTGGTTTTTTACTATGTTTTATTAATCAATACAGTCGTCATTTGAATTTGTATTATTACTATCTTTCAAACGAGTACACCAGTTTTTAAATGTTGTTTGTCCTGGAACAACTACATCGGTTGTGATTTGTACTAAAGGTGCTTTACGTTTACCCAATCCACCAGTAAAAGTTGACTGTGTTGCTTTTCCTTCACCGGCATTTTTCTCTAAAGCTTCGTTATCACTAAAAGCATCTGCTCTATAGACTCGAACGCCTAATTTATAACCTTCTGCAGCATCTGTTGATTGTGGATTGAAGCCAAATGCTTGCACGATCATGTCTTTTGATTCATTTTCGGTACATTTGCCATCACCACTACCGTCAACGCAGTAAACTTTATATGAAGTCTCGTCAGGTGAAGAACAGTAGCCTTTTTTATCCCTAAGATCGTCAAGGTCGTCGCAATCTAAACTTGTTCCGGGAGCTTCGACTCTGTCATTGGTTAATACATCTTCATCATCTTCATTAACTCTGGAAATAGGGGGTGCGGGAATATTTCCAGAAATTACGCCATCGATATAAGCTCCGGCTGCTAAGGTTGCTAACTCTACACGTCTAGATTGAACTCTTGTTGCAGTTGAAAGAACAATTGTAGGAGCAATCGCAGTCATTAAAATGCCCAGTACAATAACTGCTACTAAAGATTCGATAATAGTGAAACCGGCTGAATTATTTTTAGTACTTAGTTGCTTGAGTTGACGTTTAAGCATGATTTGCATTTTTCTATTTAACTAAGAAGAAACAAGAAGTAGGGAAGAAAAAATTTCTTTTTAATATCTCGTTTCTTCCCTATAAAATTCACTCAAGAAATCAGGTAAAACATTTATTAATTTAAATCACTTGATTTCTGTTGACAGAATTGAGCAGGACGTTGTTTATCTGGAACTGCATTATTCCCAGTAATTTCAATGCCATCATTATCTATATTTATGGTTTTGGCACAGAGTAAAGTTTTTACCCATTTGTCATCTCTATTTACTTCTCTAAAGAACTCATCAGGCTCGGTTGTAGGGGGTAAAGTAAAGGTTTGTGCAAACAGATCGGGTAGCTGAGATAGTAAACCTACATCAAAACCCCATTGACGTGAAGGTGGTGTATAAAATGGCGTTTGACCACCAGTAGTGTTGGTTCTATAAAGTTGTGGGTAATCATTACCAAAAATACTTGTGCCTCCATTTCGTATAGCTTGCCAAGGTGTACTTGCATAAGCACTACGTTTGTATTGGATAAGCGAGCCACTTAGGTTGTGATTAAACTTGTCAGTATTATTACCAATAGGGTGCCACTGCTCTAAGTAACGCACAAAGTTTTCTAAACCACCATTTGTCTCGTTGACGGCTGCGGGAGTATCACCACCAACTATGGCTAGATTTGTTGTTGTGCTAGTAGCTTGCATTAACCAATTTCTGTCTCTAGCAAGACCCCTATTATTAGTATTAGGTAGGTTATCTCTATCTGTACCAGGGCTTGCGTTATTATCATCAGTCCACTGGTCATCTGGCATATGGATTTGCAGCACTGGTACTAGCAGCGGTTGTTGTTTTAAATCTGTTCCAGCTAGGTTTAATGCTCTACCATTTATTGTTTGGTAAAAAAGATGTCTGTTATTGCCGTAGTTAGTATCTCCATTTCCAGGTAAACTGTCTGTCTCTTCAGTCGTCCGGAACCATAGAGCCTTTTCTACTGTTGTTGGTAAACCAACAGTCCAAGTTCTTCCAGCAACCGGGTTTCTCGGAAATGCCTGGATATTACCTGAGCCATCAATACCTAAAGGAATTGGCTGACCACTATTATCTAGTATAAGGTTCCCGTAAGTAGCAGAAGTTGGATCGGCAGTATCGCGAGCAAAAGCGACGCGGCGAGGAAAGCGCTGTAAGTCAGGAGTGGCTAACTCATCGGCTGCTGTTGTACCTGCTCGGTGCGTAGCGTTACTGTAAGTGTTTCCTATTTCATCTGTTGCTTTCAGTCGGTCTTGTGGTGCTTCCATTAAATCACCATCAACGGACCAGTCACCAGCTTCACAAGTATGAACGGGAGTTTTTGGACAAACTTCCATTAAGTATTCACCAAATGTTACTCGCCGTTGAATTGGGGTAACAAAGTTATTAACATAGGAACTTGCTGATTGATTGCCAGCAGTATTAGCATCGAAGTCAAGTCTAGGAGAGTCCATAGAACTACTTGGTTCAACCCAATTTGCATTGGTAAGGAAGTTATTATCAAAGAAACCTAGTTTTCTACGAATTACGCTAACGCTTATTTGCTCTGTTTCAGAAACACTGGTGTCAGTTTGATCTCCATCACCATTCAAATCGACTCTGAGAGTTGTTTCATCTAGATCATCTGTTGTGACACCATTGTCATTAAAATCGTAAGTTCTGAGAGTATTACCCGCATTATTTCTAAAGTCAAAGTCCCCTTCATTACGAAAACCAAAGCGGAAATTATCAGAAAGTACGCTAACTGCATCTGCGATAACTGAAGCAGGTCGCCAGGTATCTCCTTGATCGCAGTTGGGAAGTCTTGGATCATTTATACGACAAGCAAAGTTAGCATCGCGTTCTGGGTCGCGTGTATAAAAACTTGTCCAATCTATAATTCCGTCATCATTTCTTAACTCGTCTTCAAACTCTTCAACTGGGTTAGTCCGATCGCCTCCTTTTGCATGAAGGTTAAAATCACCTTTAACGTATGCAGGAACGTTAGTTGCTAAGATTAAACCTTTTTCTGCATCTCTGTAATTATTGCCGTTTCCTCTATCTAAACGCTCGCCATTAATCAGCATAATTCCGTTGGGACGACGAGTAGGATCCACTCTGTAGTCAGTTGGACTAATTAATTTTCTTGTGTCAATATTGCTTTTTTGAGTATCGACGTTATCTTGACCGGTACCGGGTTGAGCGCTCAAATCGGGAAGAGCATCATCACGGGTTGCATATATAATGCCGCTGTTAGGTAATAAATATTCTTGTGTGGGTGTAGCATTACCAATAGTTTTCTGACGGAGCTGATCCATATCTAGAACCGTAACCCGCACTTCCAAGGGCTGACGCTGTTCCAAGCTGAGATTGTAATCTGTATTTACAGCCGGATTGGCTACATTCCTAGCATTTTCGATTGATTTAACTTGTCTGGCATCTAGGAAAGATGTTTCAAAAATGGCTCCATGAGGTATTTTGCTGTCGTTAGCTGTCAATGTATTATCAAGAATTTCAATAGCACAAACTGCTGTATCAATTGCCGAATTATCAGAAATTGAAAGAGTTTCACTATTTGCAAATTTTGACATAGCGCTTCTCAAAGGTTCATTCACGAAGCGCCCGTTGGGATATACTAATCTTGCCTGATTTTCGAGTTGTGTCTCATAGTTAGATATGGCAGTACTTCTGTCTCCGTCATAGGAAGGATAAACAACACCATTATTGGATTTACCGTCAACTCCTGGAGTAGCATCTGGATTTACCCACGAATTGTTAGCAGTAGCATTATTTTGGGCTGTGGTTGCATTTGTAGGGTCGTAGTAGCTGCTAACACAAGCGATGGGTTTCTGATCTTTACCGTGATTCTCCTTATAGTGATAAACAGCAGTTGCTCTCATTAATAGGTCACCTCTAGAGGCTGCATTATTAGGATTGCCCATCGGCATAGAATCCGGCCAAACAATTATCGGTGTTTTTGCATTATCGTTATTCAAATTAAGACTGTTAACCCAAACTCGGTTTGGATCACTATTAGCTGTATCTACAAAGTCTGTATCCCAACTAGGAGCCTCCAATATACTCGTAGTTCGCGGATATTCCGTACTACCGTCAACATAAACACCCGCTCCAGTGACTACACGCATACCACCGGTATTATCTAAGGGACTTTTTGGTAGCTTGGTAGCTTCTTGCTCAAAGAAGTCATCTCGTTTGGTAGCACCGTCAAGACTAACTAACTGCTCGACTCTAGTTTTACGAAAACGAAATTGATTTTCCGCGTCGTTCTCAAAAAAATCATCCCATTCATCTTCGGGTAAAACTTTTTGCTCAGTCTTTGTTCCGACAAAATCGTTTGAATTTGGATCGTACCACTTAGCTGGTAAATTATTTCCTACTAAAATGCGATCGCCAAGAAATTGTTCTGGTTTTCCTTCTAGTTTGTTTGGTGCTGTAGCAGGTAATCTATTAAGGAAAAGGTTTAATCCTGTATAATTTACTGTATTGTCACTGAGCTTGAAAGGATAAATCCACTCCTCAGGTCCTCTTAAACCCTTAACAGCTCCATTTGCATCGAAACCATCATTTTGAAGAGCAAAGCTTGCGTTATCAGGATCTACAAAAGGAACTTTACGTGTACGTTTTTTAAAGTAAGCTTCTAATTCCTCGCGACGTATATCTTCAACTGTTTTAGTATTGTTCTCATCTTCGACTTTAGCTTTAATACTTTGCTGTACTTCTAGCGGATCTTTGCTGTAATCATCAGAATCGCTTCCTGCAAGTGCTGCATTTACTTGTAAATTGATTCTTTGAGCGAAAGCTTGAGCGTTATAAGCTATTTGTGCGGAAGTATTGGTAGTCGATATAGTATCATTATCAATATCTTCGTGTTCGGTATCTGCATTCTCCTTATCAAATAAGTCTACTCGAACGGCGCTGGGGTTTCTTGTACTTGTAGTAAAAATACGACCATAACCAAGATTGCCGCCAACTATGACTTTGCTGAATTCTGGTTCGTAAAAACAAGAATCCGGACTGCTGACTTGGTATAAACGAACTGGGTCATAATATGTTGCTGTGATTAAATTACTATTGGTAAAAACTCTTCCGTTTAAATTAAGTCCAGCACCAGGGGTAATTTCTAAATCGTCTTCGTAAACAACCGCATTGTTAACAATTGGAATCCGCTCTTGGTCTTGCTGATACTCTACAGCAGAGAATCCTTGATTGCCCTTAAATGTTTCGTATTTATTCTCATCAATAACGAAACTTTCATCAGTAATCGGTACGGTAGCAACGTAAACAAAAAAGCTTTTCTTTAAGTTTCCTCCAGCTTTATACCAGCCAGAATCACCAATCAAACTCGCGCTAGTACCTTTGGCTCCAGCACAGGCTCCGCTCAATGAGCCATCATCCATAGGTGGTGTTCTTGCATCTAAAGGAGCGCGAGCGCGGTCAAATTTACCGTCAACACCCCGACTCGGGCTGCGGAAATACATTCCATAAAGTGTAAAGCTATCAAATTTACCATTGTTATCCGTATCTACAGGAAACCTCCACGCAGTATTGTTAACTTCTGTTCTTTCTAATTCTGGTTCATCATTTTCATCTTCATCATTTTCATTAAGGTCTATACTTTGATTGTCATTGATATCATATTTGAGAGCTATAGGAGTTTCATCTCCAAATGTATATTCAGCAAGCTTTTTTTCCTTAGTAAGAGCAGTATAAAGAGAACCATCAGATGGAGTTGAACGCGGTAATGTCGGGTCATCTAATAACTTATCAATCTTCGCCTTAGCCCTATCAATTGCAGGTAATGCAGCATTTAAGACGACTTGATTCACCCTCACATTACTTACATTCTTAGACCGCTCAAACGACCTAAATAAAATCGCAATAGTCAACAACACAACTACCAGCGAAACCATCGCTACAGTAGGTAACACAAAACCGCTATTAACAGAATTTCGTCGCTTCTTAGTAACTATGAAATTTCGTAAAAGCCATAAACTTCGTTTTTTTACAGTAGAGGAAGATTTACGGATAAATTTTCGATAAAACTTTTTAATTGCCCTGACTAACTTGCGTTTTTTCGACATAGCTACTTTCCTATCAAGAGTTGTGATACGAATTGTGAGATTAATTACTTTTAAAGTTTTTGAGATTAATTTCCATCGCTTTTATAGAGAAAATAATGATATTTTGTTATTCTCTAATTCTGTGTTTACGAAAAAACGATATATAAATATAGCCAACCTAAACGTCTTTTGGTTGGCAGCGACCAGTATCAAAATGTTTCACAAATCAAACAAGAATGCTATTTTGTTTTTGAATTTTTTTTGTGTTTTTCCGGTCAAAAAAAATATTGTCTGAATTATTTAATTTATACTCGACGGAGAAAAATAAAGCCATAGCTTCATAAAATATTTGCGGTTTTTTTACGGAATTTAGTATTAGCTCAAGACAACTTTATGAAGTTGTTATTAATGGACTAAAGTTATAGTACCCAGTTGGAATGGTAAAGTTATCAGCTAGAGAAAAAATATTGTGGTTTTGTTTTGAAGTGGTATGTTGAAGTTTTAACGCTGAATGCTTTGAGAAATAATATTTAGCGTTTATAGGTCGAGGTTTGGAACCAGAAAAAACATTTTGCGACTGTTTCCACATCCACCCGGGGTTGCAAACCCCAGGCTAATAGCTAAAGTCCTCTAAAGAGGACTAAGAAGGTTTTATTCCTAAACAGTTACCGTGTAATAACTTTGAAGTGGCTTGTTAAATTTTTAGTCCATTTCAATGGACTTGTGCTATCAGCTTGGGGTTTGCAACCCCAAGCGGGTATGAAAGATTATCGAGCAAGTTCATTTCTTTACTCTGTAAGTAGTTTTAAATCCCACATCGTAGTTTTTACATTAGAAGCTAGATGGTGCGTGACGGCATTTTGTAAGGTATTTGGTTAAGCTTCATAAGTGATTCGAGCCGTCACACACCCTACGAAATATAAAAATAAAAATAGTGGTCTGTTTCATTAATTTTGACTGGTGTAGAGACGTAAAATTTTACGTCTCCCAAGGGTTTTGGGAAAAATAAATCCATCAGAACTAACGAAAAGAACCACTATATCTAAAAAACAAAGCCCACATACATAATCTATGTGGGCTTAATATCTTGATTGATTGGAAAGGTAATATTTTGATTACCCACGGTTGAGATTTACACGCGATTAAGATTGATTCCAGCTTCTTTAGCCATTGCATTCAAACCTTTCTTCTCTAAAGTTTTGATTGCTTTGGTAGAAAGTTTTAATCTCACCCAACGATTTCCTTCAGCCCACCAAACGCGTTTGTTTTGTAGGTTCGCTTGCTGAAGTTTCTTGGTGCGACGGTGTGAGTGAGATACTGCATAACCGTTATTCGCTTTTTTACCAGTCAGTTGACATTTACGAGCCATATGAAGAATCTCCTATTTTTTTACGTAATTTTCTATTTTATATGGTTAATGGTTAGTTGTTAGTGGTTAGTTGTTAATGGTTAGTGAAACAACTTTCACCCGAAGGGTGTGGATCATCAACTATCAACTAACAACTAACTCTTTACTATTTTGCTGCTTGTTTTGTCAGC
>ERZ1740052.877-NODE-877-length-9996-cov-6.313550_pt1 | contig 9996 bp, 7 predicted proteins | sample MGYA00581750_ERZ1740052 | MGnify/ENA primary metagenome ERZ1740052 (study PRJEB43018, sample SAMN04849743) | marine metagenome | isolation source: floating plastic debris | place: Pacific Ocean | collected 2008-08-30 | study: EMG produced TPA metagenomics assembly of... | reverse complement strand
ATGATTTAGGAGTTAATGCTATTTGGTTTTCTGCTCCGTATGAACAAATCCATGGATGGGTTTCTGGTGGACAAAATGGAGAATTTAGACATTACGCATATCATGGTTACTATGGATTAGACTGGACTGAAATGGATGCTAATTTTGGTACAGAAGATGAATTTAGAGCTTTTGTAGATGCAGCACATAATCGTGGTATTCGTCTGGTTATGGATGTGGTAATGAACCATGTTGGTTACAATACATTACACGACATGCAAGAATTCAATTTTGGTTGCGCTAACGATAGCTGGAAAGGTTGGAGACCTTCAAACGGTCAAAATTGGGCAAGTATTCATGATCTATTTATCAATTATTCCAACGGTTGTAATAACTGGGGAAATTGGTGGTCTGGTGATTGGATGCGTGCAGGACTACCTGGATATCCTTCTCCAGGAGGAAGCGAGCTTACGCAAACTTTAGCAGGTTTACCCGATATTCTTACCGAATCTAATTCTGAAGTTGGATTACCTCCTATTCTACTTAGAAAATGGTCTCCTAGCAAATTAGCTCAAGAACAATCAGAATTAAATGACTTTTTTAACAGAACAGGATATCGTAGAACTGTACGAAACCACTTCGTAAAATGGTTAACTGACTGGGTTAGAGAATACGGAATTGACGGATTTAGAGTTGATACTGAAAAACATGTAGAAGGAGAATCGTGGAGAATCTTAAAAGAACAAGCTGTAATTGCTTTACAAGATTGGAAAAATAATAATCCGACTAAGAAAATAGATGATTTACCATTCTGGATGGTCGGAGAAAATTTTGGCTACGGATTTGGAAGATCTCAATATCATATTGATAATGGCTTTGATGGTTTAATCAACTTTGATTTTCAAGGAAGAGCTGGAAACATAAACGATTTAGAAAATATTTATTCTAGTTATGCAAACTCAATCAATTCAGCTTCAGATTGGAATGCTTTAAGTTATATTTCTTCTCACGATACTTCTTTATTTGACAGAGGTAACTTAATTAATGGAGGAACTAGTTTACTATTAGCTCCTGGATCTGTGCAGATTTTTTATGGAGATGAAACTGGAAGATCAGAAGGTCCAAGAGGTGGTGATCCACACCAAGGAACTAGATCTTATATGAACTGGAATAATATAAACACCAATGTTCAAAACCACTGGCAAAGATTAGGACAATTTAGAAGAAATCACTTGGCAGTTGGTGGAGGAACTCACCAAAGATTATCTAGTAGTCCTTATACGTTTTCAAGAACACTAAATGATGATCGAGTTGTAGTTGTTGTAGGTGCATCAGGTAATACTTCAGTAAATGTATCTTCTCTATTTCCTAACGGAACCGAATTACGTGATTTTTATACAGAATCAGTGTCAACAGTATCAAACGGAACTGTAAATTTCAATGCACATAGCAATGGAATCATCTTAATAGAAGAAACAAATCCTACAAATCGTCCTTCATTAGCAGTTACACCTGAAAGTAGTTATGATCCAGATGCTATCACGATGACTGCTTCAGCAACAGATAAAGAAGATACAAGTCCGACGATATATTACACTACTGACTTAAACTTAAGTACAGATAACTTAAACAATTGGACAGTTTATACTGGCGATGTAACTTTTACTGAAACTGTAGATGTACAAATCATAGCTCAAAATGCAAACGGAGAATTATCTTCTGTAGTAACTAGAAAATATTCTATTGGTGAAATTGATGGATTTACACTGTATGCTTTTTCTGATTGTAGCGAAGTTCCTAAAGTTTATTACTGGTTAGAAGAACCAAACGTATTACCAAATGTAGCTTGGCCTGGAGTAGAAATGACTCCTTTAGGTGAAGGTTGTGAAGGCTGGTACAAATATGAATTACCAGGGATTTTGAGCACAAATTACATTATCAATCAATGTGGTGGACAAACAGAAGATTTGTTCTTAGATAGTCAAATGCCTGTTCCATGTACAACAGGAAATCAAGCTCCGAGTTTATCTGTAAGTCCAGTTGGTGGCGAATACACTATAGGAGAAACAGTTCAGGTTAGTTTAACTGCTACAGATAGTAGTGATTCGAATCCTATAATTAGATATACTGTAGATGATTCTACACCAACAAGTTCTTCACCAATTTATAACAGTCCGATAACTATTACTACGAACACGACTGTAAAAGCAATCGCGTTTGATGCAGAAGGTTTAGCTTCTAACATTATTTCTGAAACATATACTTTTACTGAACAATCAAGTGGTATGACAGTGTATTATAAAGGAAATCTTACAAATCCAAGTATTTATTTCTGGAATACAAATCCTGCTTCTTTAACTACATCTTGGCCAGGAGAAAACATGACAGATATTGGAAATGGTTGGTTTTCTTACACTTTTGATGGAGTTGATTGTACCAACTTAATTTTCAGTAATAATGGAGCAAATCAAACTGCAGATTTACAACGCTGTGGAGATGGTTGGTATTCCAATGGAACTTGGTATGATGAACAACCAAATAGCAATGATTTAAAAGTATATTTTAAATCGGATTCTTTTAGCGATCCTGAAATTTACTTCTGGAATACATCTCCATCAAACTTGACTACATCTTGGCCTGGAGAAAGTATGCAACCAGAAGCTAACGGTTGGTATAGTTATACTTTTACAGATACGAATTGTGCAAATGTAATTTTTAGTAATAATGGAAATTCTCAAACTGCTGATTTATCTAGATGTTCTGAAGGTTGGTATTACAACGGAACTTGGTACGATCAAAATCCGAATACACTTTCATCGAGAAACATTACGCTTAACAACACGAAATTTCTTTCAAATGAAATGCTGATTTATCCTAATGCATTAAATGAAAAATCTGTAGTAGAAGTAACGAATTCTGATGATAACACGCTCATTAAAATTGAGTTCATCAATATATATGGAACTTCTCAAACTATTGTTGATACTAAGATAAATTCAGGAATTCATAAATTCAAATTAAATGAAATCCAAGATAGATTAGCAAGCGGAATCTATTTCTGTAGAGTTACTCTAAATGGGAAATCTATGATTAAAAAAGTGATTAAAAAGTAAACACTTGTATGCTTGTCAGATGGAGCGGATAGTATATCTTCTATTCCGCTCTAACTGACTTTCATTCTTATACATGTTGATCTATTAAAATTGTGTTTCCATCAGGATCAAAAAACACAATACTTGCAGGACCAGTTGTAGTTTCATCTGTTTCTTTTTCTAATTTGATGTGATTCTCTTTTAAGTGTTTTTGAATCGTTCTTACATCATCAAATTCTTCTAAATTATTTGCATTTTCATCCCAACCTGGATTAAATGTTAGAATATTATTTTCGAACATTCCTTGAAATAAACCAATCAACGAATTTCCATTTTTCAGGATTAGATAGTTTCGTTCCATTTCTCCAGCGAATACTGAAAAACCTAGTGTTTCATAAAACTCTTTTGATTTTTTTAAGCTTTTAACAGCCAAACTTATTGAGAAAGCACCTAATTTCATTGTAAGAAGATTTAGTTAATATCCTCTAATTTAGTCTTTTTTCTTTTTCTGTATAACAAAAATCCCACAACACCTATTAAAATCACTGGCCAAATATGTAATAGAGTTAACACTAAATTCTCTAAAAAAGTCCACCCAAAGGAAATCGCTCGCTTAAATTTACTATCAAAAGTTTCTATTTTTACTTTTGAAACTTTATAAGGAATTTCTTCATATAATTTTACATGAATTGTGCTTGACATCACTCTATTGGATAAGTATTTCAATCGACCTTGTGCTGCTTCAATTTCTTCCTGAATCGCCCCTAACTTCTCTTCTGCATAGATAACATCTTCTACAGTTTTAGCTTTCTTCTTTAATATGGTTTCATAACGTTCTTTAACTTGAAGTTTTGTTGCTAGTCTTGTTTCTATATCTAAAAACTCTTCAGTAACATCTTGAGTACTCACATTTTCATAATCTAAAACTTCAGCATAAGTACTAATTGAATCTAATAATACATCGAAATATGCTTTCGGTACTTTAATTGTAAAATTATTTTGCTTCTGATAAGAGGTGTTTTCATATCGTAAATTTGCTATGTAAGCATTATACTTTTCTAGTAAAATTTTTATTTGAGCAGTTGCTCTTTTTACATTTTTAACTTTAAGTTTTAACTCAGCAGTTTTAATAATTTTTAATTTCTGTTTTTCAATAGCTAACTTATCTTTTACTTCTTCTGAAGCAGCAGATGCTTTTAAATCATTTTCACTTGCATAGCTTTCTGAAACAGAAATATTTTCTCTGTAAGACGGAGATTTTTTACTACAAGCAAAAACTTGCAATAACACAAGAAATAAACAACACCATTTTAATTGGGTTTTGATTGAATAAACTTTCATAACTTTATATTTAAAATAATTCTTTTTACAAACCTATTTTTGTTGCTATACATAGCCTTGTAAAACACTTGTAAAAGCTTTGTAAACTATTTTACAAAACAAAAAAGCTATTAGAACTTTGGAGAAAACCGAATCTTATCACTTTGATTTACTTAAAAAAGAGCTTGTTGTTACTTTTTTAAAAACGCATAGCGCTCCAAAAAACATTGAAGATTGGAAAGGAGAAAATATTGTTCTTTTTCAGGAAGATTTATTTGATAAGGTGAAAGGAAAAGTCAGTGAAAAATGGTTTTACACCTATTGCAAGAATACTTCTGATAAGTTACCAAGAATTGATATTTTAAATTTATTAAGTAAGTATATTGGCTACGAAAACTGGAATGATTTCGTCACTAAAAATGGAAAAGAAAGAAGTTATGCAATTTCAAAAAGACCTCTACTCTTCGGAATTTTAATTCTTTTAATTAGTATTATCGGATGGACTTTAGTAAAACCTAAAACTAATGAATTTGTATTCTGTTTTGTAGACCAAATTACAGATATTCCAATTACCAAATCACATTTAAATATTACCGTACTATCGAAAAAAGAATCTCCTTTGTATTTTAAAACAGACAGTTCAGGTTGTTTTTAGATACAAAACTACAGCTAAACAAATCACTTTTGTTGTGAGTTCTCCTTACCATAAAACAGACACTATTACGCGTCGTATTGTGTCTAACAGCAATAATAAAGTTAGAATTGCTTCTGATGATTATTCTTTAATGTTAGACTATTATGCGAATAATAATCTGAAAGACTGGAAGGTTCGTCAACAAAACTTAAATAATTTAATTGCAAATAATGCTAAAATCTATCGTTTTTACGGAAATGATTTGGGTGTAGAAGTATATTCAAAATTAAACTTTATTCAGCTGATTTCTACTCCAACGAATACTTTAAAGAAAATTAAAATTCTTGATAAAGTTATTGAGCATGGAAAAATTGTTAAACTTAAATTTATTGTACAATGAAACAGTTAATCTACATAATTTTAGTTTTACTATTTGTGTCTTGTGCGAATAAAGAGATGAATAAAACCTATGATTTCACTACTGAAAGTTATACTGAAACTTCTGCATTAGAAATCACAAAACATGAACTCTTAACAGAGAAGTTCAATCAGTATTTTGATTTATTGAAATTGAAAGCCAATCATCCTGATTTTGAAGAAAATATAATCACTCAACTACAAGAATTATCTCAGAATAAAATATTTAAAATCAATTCAGTTAAAGAGGCTAAAATTGAAAATATTCAAGTAACTGATCAAATTATTGTTGTATCTGATTCTATTGAAAAAATTAAAATAAATTATGATTTGGTTACGCCTAAATTAACCGTAAAGGATTCAATTTACGCCTACAAAACCTCTTCCGAAATAACTATAGATGGTATTAATTTTCCTAGTTTAAAAATTAAATTCTCTAAAGAATAACCTTATTTCTTCGCGTTTTTTATCACTGCTCTCATTAAAAAATAATATGCTGTATTATATAAAACAACGCTTAAAATGATAAAAAACAATGACGTTCCTGTAATTTTTTTAGAACCTGATAAAGCATCAGAAATAATAAAAATTATAATAGCCAATAACATTTCCCTATTTCCAAAACCTCCTCCTTTTGTTGTAAATACTGAAAAAGCTGCTGATAACAACAACAATAAACCTAAAGTTGTAATAATAGATAAATAATAAAACAGACTATCTACATATAATGCGTACAATACAATTCCGAAAAAAGCAGAAGTAATTCCCAACACCTTAAAAAAGGTGATATAATCAATTTTTGTATTTAAATCGAAAATTAGCTTCAGCCAGGTAAAGCGTAAAGCAATTAAACTTAACATTCCTAACAAGGTGTAATCATCTAAAGAAAACAAAACGCCTGTTAAAACAATAAAAAATGACAATACCCAAAAACTTAATTTGACCTGTTTTTTAGAAAAATACCCATATAATACAACTGCAATTAAGCTTAAAACTCTTGGTAGCCATAACAAATCTTTAAAGCCAAAAAAAATAGTAGAAACATCAATGATGCTAAACGAAATAAACAAAGCAAAAAATAAATGCTTAGGGTGCATTTTAAGGAGATTTATAAGGGTGAAAAAGATAAATATATAAAAATCGTAATCAAATATCTCTTTTTAGCTTAAAAAGCTTTTTATAAGTTAAACACCTCCACAACCATTCTAATGGGCCAAATTTAAAATAGTACAACCATATTTTACTGGTAACAATCTGAAAAACAAAAACTAGTAGTGCTATTAAAAAAGTTTGTGAGGGACTAAAAGTTTCATACAATGATAAACCTACAGAAGAAAATAATATCAAACCAATAAAACTATGCATTAAATAATTCGTTAACGCCATTTTACCCGCGTACTTTAAAGGAGATAATATTTTTCTGAATTTCGTTTTATACCATAACCAACCTATCATCCATAAATAAAACAATCCCATAATTACATCTGAGACGACCATCAATTTTATAAAAAGTTGCTTTACAATATCAATTTTATAGACATCTAATTTTACCAATACATAAAGAAATAATATTCGATATACATTAGAAATAACTGTTATAATTAGTACCGGCTTTTTAATGTTAATTATAAAACTTTCTAGAGATTCATATATCTTATTTTTTCCTAGATACAATCCTAATAAAAACATTGATAAAGCTATTGGAGCAAGAAACCCGATTAACATAGGAAAGTTCGCTCCATATTCTAAAAACCGTAATTGCATACCTTCAAAATAAGATCCGTTTCTTATTATATTTCTTACTGATTCTCCTGAATGGTTTATTAAAAATTGGCTAGAATCATAACCTATAACATTAAATAATTGCTCAAATACAAAATCGTAAAAAGGAAAGAGTAAAAACAACAATGATAATCCTAAAATCAATCGGTTAGATTTTTTAATAAAAAACACCGTTAACAAACCCAGAAAAGCATACATATTTAATACATCTCCAGACCACAGTAAACTGATATGTAAAAGTCCAAACAAGAATAAAAAGAACATTCTCCTCATAAAAAAAGCAGTGCTTATTTTTCCTTTTTCAGCTAGTTTAATGGCTTGCATAGAAATTCCTAGGCCAAATAACAAAGAGAAAATTGGAAAAAACTTAGTATAAAAAAATAACTGTAAAACTTTCTGAGTAATAACATCAACACTAGATGTCCATTGAGTAGCGAATTCATCTTGATTTAAAAATGTAGAATTCATGATCACGATATTCACGACAAAAATTCCGAGAATAGCAAACCCTCTATAAACATCTAATAACTCTATTCTTTTTGTTGTAGCAATTTTTGAATCTTGTAGTTTCATTTTCTTGGTTAATCATGTGACAAAAAAAATCCTACACTGTTTAGGCATAGGATTTTTTGATTTTATATTTCGCTATAAAGAAAATTACATTTCTAAAGCTTTCTTAATATCTCCGTTCATTAGTAATTCTACAGGATTTTCTAAAGCCTCTTTAACAGCAACTAAGAAACCTACAGATTCTTTACCATCAATAATTCTGTGATCGTAAGATAAAGCTACATACATAATCGGACGAATAACAACTTCTCCGTTTTCTGCAACTGGTCTGTTTACAATATTATGCATTCCTAAGATTGCACTTTGTGGAGGATTAATAATTGGTGTAGATAACATAGATCCAAATACACCACCGTTTGTAATTGTAAATGTACCACCTGTCATTTCATCAACAGTAATTTGACCTTCACGAGCTCTGATCGCTAAACGCTTTACTTCGCTTTCAACACCTCTAAACGTTAAGTTTTCAGCATTTCTAATTACAGGCACCATTAAACCTTTTGGTCCAGAAACCGCAATTGAAATATCTTGAAAATCGAAAGAAACCATTTCTTTACCATCAATCATGGAATTTACTGCTGGATACATTTGTAATGCTCTCACACAAGCTAATGTAAAGAAACTCATGAATCCTAAACCAACTCCGTGTTTCGCTTTAAAAGCTTCTTTATATTCGTTACGTAAATCGAAAATTGGCTTCATGTTAACTTCGTTAAACGTAGTTAACATAGCTGTTTCATTCTTTACAGAAACTAAACGTTCTGCAACTTTTCTACGTAACATCGATAATTTCTTACGCTCAGAACCACGAGCTCCCATTCCTGGAGTTCCCATAGATGGAACAGCTTTTACCGCATCTTCTTTAGTAACTCTTCCGTCTTTCCCTGTTCCTTTAACAGTAGCAGCGCTAATTCCTTTTTCAGCTAAAATTTTCTTAGCTGCTGGCGACGCAGTTCCTGTTGCATATGTATCTTTTGCTGGTTCAGCTTTAGGAGCTTCTTTTTTCTCTTCAGCTTTTGGTGCATCTTCCTTCTTCTCTGCTCCACCTTCTGGTTTAGCAGCACTCATATCGATATGACAAACTACAGCACCAACTGCTACAGCATCTCCTTCTTCTGCTTTTAAAGTGATAATTCCGCTTTCTTCCGCTGGTAATTCTAACGTAGCTTTGTCAGAATCAACTTCGGCAATTGGTTGATCTTTTTCTACATAGTCTCCATCTTCAACTAACCAAGTTGCTATTTCTACTTCTGTAATTGATTCCCCCGGAGAAGGAACTTTCATTTCTAAAACCATCAGTATTAATTTTTATATCTGAAATTTATTTTATTCTTTTTTATTTATCAAAAACTTTAGCAATAATTGCTTTGTGACGCTCTTCTGAACGCTTTTTAGAACCTGCAGCTGGAGCAGCTCTGTATGCATCTGAAACGCATTCTAATCTTGCATGCTCAAAACGCTCTAACATATGCGACCAAGCTCCCATATTTTTAGGTTCTTCTTGTGCCCAAACATAACTTTCAACGTTTGGATACTTATCCATAACTTCTTTGATTTTGTCGTTATGCATTGTGAATAATTGATCAATACGAACTAAAGCAACATCTTCTCTACCTAATTCATTACGTTCAGCTAATAAGTCGTAATAGAATTTACCCGTACAGAATACCATTTTCTTAACTTTAGCTGTATCAATTGTATCGTCGATTACTTCTTGGAAAGTTCCCTCTGCTAATTCTTCAATTGTACTCACTGCCGCCGGTAAACGCAATAAACTCTTAGGAGTAAATACCACTAAAGGTTTTCTGAACTCACGTTTCATCTGACGACGTAAAATGTGGTACATGTTTGCTGGTGTAGAACAATTTGCGATTGTCCAGTTATCTGTTGAACACGATTGTAAGAAACGTTCTATTCTTGCTGATGAATGCTCAGGTCCTTGACCTTCATATCCATGTGGTAATAACATTACTAATCCGTTCTGTAACTTCCACTTGTCTTCTGCTGAAGAAATATATTGATCGAAAACGATTTGTGCTCCGTTAGCAAAATCACCAAACTGTGCTTCCCAAATTGTTAAAGTATTTGGTGCAGCCATTGCATAACCATAATCGAAACCTAAAACTCCGTATTCTGATAAATGAGAATTAAAAATTGTTAACTCTCCTTTATTTTTAGGATTTGTGTTTAATAAGTTTAGAC
>ERZ1740052.873-NODE-873-length-10026-cov-10.517200_pt1 | contig 10026 bp, 7 predicted proteins | sample MGYA00581750_ERZ1740052 | MGnify/ENA primary metagenome ERZ1740052 (study PRJEB43018, sample SAMN04849743) | marine metagenome | isolation source: floating plastic debris | place: Pacific Ocean | collected 2008-08-30 | study: EMG produced TPA metagenomics assembly... | reverse complement strand
TCAGATTCCCGAATTTTCTAACAAATCGAGAATCTAATTTTTCTATTAAAGTTGCAATGCTTTTAAATTAGCAAAATAGTGATTTGGCTTTCCTGGAATTTGTGTAAAGCTTAAAGTACCATGCCAATTCTTTCCTTTCTCATCTTTAAATGTCCAAGTACTCCAAGAATGTGAATTATTTTGTTCGCTATCAATTTTTTTCCAATTAGCTTTCTCTAATTGCTGAACGTAATGATTGGTCAAGGTTTTACTATCAAGTTTAGTTTTGAGAATAACTTCTGACTGATTAGAACCTCCGTAAAAATAATTATCTTTCGATGCTTCAGTATCTAATGGTAGTGTTAGTGCTGGAAATAGTGCAATATGCTCTGGATAATCTGTTGAAGGTTTTTTACAAGGATGATGCTTTACTTTTTCATCTATTGGATTATAAGTCAGACTTACTGTTGAGGAAATTTCTTTTTTTTCCTTGATAGTCAAATTAAGAGATGAAAATAAATTGGCATTTTTCTTGCAGAAGTTATTATATCTCCCAAATTCTGACCTTGTTGTAACAAAACCCCTATTGTAACCCGGATGTATCGGTTGCTTCCAAGCTTCGGAAAGCAGTTTGTTTTTATAGAAATCAGTTACTTGTTCCACCGACTGAGAAACATCTAAAACAATCTGAACACTCCCTTTACTGTTAACAATACTTCCTAATATTTGTGAATCGGATGGAATCGGAAGTTCTACTGGCATTTTTTCTGGTAATTTACCAACTATTACTTTGGTATCACCACCATGAATACTAAGCATACGCTCCACAAATTCACGTAATCCGGGTTCTTCATTGTTTGTCTGCGCTATGGAAGGAGTGAGCGTGAAAGTTCCAACTAGAACTATTAACAATGAAGGCAAAAACTTAAAGTAACGTGGCATGATTTAACTCCTGATTGTTGGGATGGAAGTTGTAGCATTACTTATTACGTATCAAGGTGATTAATTATGCAATAAAAAATTACTTCATCACACCATAAAAGTAAATTCATATCTTGCACATAGACGAGAAACCGGGTTGCAAATAACTCAACCAAAAAATAATGGTTTGGAGGTTTGGACTGAAGTAACCCGGTTATGGATTGATTTTTTTTCATCAAGTAACTTCTACTGACAGCAAGAAGAATAACCATATACAGAATTCATTATCTAATTGGCTCCGGTTAGTAGCAGCTTCAAAAATCTCTCCCGATTAAATCTTTTACCCGGCTGCTGATTCCCGATGCCCTGGCGCACCACCACCAGATTTTGCTCTGGCAGCACAAACATAACTTGACCACCTGACCCAATTGCCATCACCATTGAGTCAGAAGTGGCATGAATTTGTTGCATTGGGGCACCCGAAGGCGTGAAACCATCCTTGTTCAGCCAAAATGTCATTCCATAAGCAGGATTCGCCGTTGTTCCTTGAAAACACTGATTCAATAGTCTCGAATCCAGCAGTTGTCGCCCCTGCCACCGCCCGCGATTAAGAATCAGAACCCCATATTTTGCCCATTCTCTAGCATTAATTACGGCACCAGACGGGAGATTGGGTTGCCCATTTTGATTTGTCCAGCTATCGTACTTTAAGCCAATCGGTTGCAAGATGCGTGAATCTAGGTAGTTAAGGGGTGATTCTGCCATTCCCCGTGCTGCAAGTTTGCGGCGCATCACTTCTCCAAAAATCTGAAATGGAACCGGACCATATTGGAATCGAGATCCTGGATCGGCAGTTAATGGTTTCCCGATCGCCGACTCATAGCTGGGGACATCCCCAATATTTCCACCCGTAATGCCACTAGTCAGGTTGAGCAGTTGACGGATAGTAATTTTGGATTTTTGTGGATGGCGTTTCCACGCAATAATTGTGTTAGCAACGGGTTCATCCAGGGTTAGCAAATTATCCTGCACGCCTAAGAGGGCGATCGCACAGGAGAAGGATTTGGTGCCACTAGCAAGGAAACGACCTTGTTCTGGGTTTACTCCATCGGCGTAATCCTCAAACACAACCTGTCCTGATTTCATAACGACCATAGCCCGCCCACCATTGGCTTCGGAGTACCGAGCAGCTTGACGATAGCGTTCTTGCTCCAAGTTGCTTTGAAGTGGAGCCTCGATACCTTTAATTTTTAGTGGAGTTTCTCCCCTAACAGGTTGCTGCGCTCCTATAAGCAGTAAAAATAGAAAGATACTGGCAAGCTTTTTCATTTTAGAGATACTACTCAAAACTCTATAATTTTTAAAACGAATGAAACCTCAAAAATATGCATTTTTTTAGAAATATTATGGAAATAAATTGCGATGACAACGCTACAATCCTGCTTTGAGCGTGGTTATCGCAACTACACACGTTATTACAAAATCTGTATTTTTATACTACAAGAAATATAAAAGGTTGTATGACCTTACTTCAAGCTACAAAAAGTGTGAAGCAATTTGGAGTTAGTCATATCCCACATTTTCATCGTGTTGTCATAGCTACCGCTGACTAATGTTTTGCCATCGGAACCGATAGCTAGGGAAGATACGTTGTAGAGATGAGCTTCCAAAGTACTAATTAATTTTCCAGTACGAATATTCCAGAATTTAATAGTATTATCATAATAGCTACCGCTGACAAGAGTATTCCCATCAGGACTAATAGTAATACTATAAACTCCAGGGGTTTGATTGTTGAGGGTGCGAATATTCTCACCAGTGCTAGCATCTTGAAGTATTATCGTACCATCTAAATAACCACTAACAACGGTACTGCCATCTGGACTAATAGCAATGGAAGTAACTGGAATTGCATCGTTGTCGTATACCGTTTCCTTTTTCAAGGTACGAATCAACTTCCCAGTCTGCATATCCCACAAGATGATTTCATCACCAATATTACGACTTACCAAACGATTGCCATTTTTGCTAATTGCAATATCTGAAACAGGAAATAAATGTTCTAATTTATGAAGTAATTTGCCAGTATTAATATCTCGTAATTTAATTATTTCATTGCTAGCGCTAATAAGTATAGTACCATCTGGGCTAACAGCGACAGAATTAACTCCACTATCGGAGAATGTACGGATTAATTTTCCAGTTTGGACATCCCATAATTTAATTGGTTTATCATCCCAGCTACCAGTAACTATTGTCTTTCCATCTGGACTAATAGCAATAGAACTAACCCATTTATCTTTAATTAGCCGATTTATTTTACCAGTATTTTTATCCCATATGTTAATAGTATTGTTAGAATTTAAACTAACTAGAGTTTTATTATCTGGGCTGATGATAACAGATTGAAACCAATCAGAATGTCCTTCAATTGTACGAATTATTTTTCCTGTTTTTGCATCCCACAATTGAATATTATTGCTATTACCACTAATAATAGTATTACCATCTGGACTAATAGCTGCCGTAGTAACTGAACTTGTATCACTTATGAGTGAACCACCCGGAGGATTTTTGGGTAATAAATCTGATAAATCCGATTGTTTAATAGGTTTACCAAATGTGCGGATTAGCTGTCCTGTTTTAATATTCCATGATTTAACGGTACTGTCCCAAGCGCCACTAACTAAAGTATCTCCATCTGAACTGATAGCTAATGATTCTATCATCCCAGAATGTCCCTTAAGTGTACGAATTTCCTTTGCTGTTGCCATATCCCAAACTTTAATGGTGTTATCATAACTACCACTAAAAAGGGTTTTACCATCTGGACTTATAGCTACAGAAGAAACTCCATCAAAGTTTCCCTTTAATGTGCGAATTTCTCTGGCAGTCTTAATATCCCATAATTTAATTGTTTTATCAGAGCTACCACTAATGACGGTAGCACCATCCGGGCTAATAATTGCAGAATTAACCCACTCAGAATGCCCCCTGAGTCTACGGATTAATTTTCCTGTAGAAATATCCCATATTTTGATACTTTTATCCCAACTACTACTAACCAGCATTTTATTATCTTGACTCATAGTTAGGGAAGTAATTGAGTCGGAATGCCCTGCTAATGTACGAAGTAAATTTCCAGAAGAAACATCCAACAATTTGATAGTACTATCACGACTAGCACTAATTAGAATTTTACCATTAGGACTTAATAAACCGCTATATCCCGTGCCTTTAAATGTACGGAGTAACTTGCCTGTGGAAACATCCCACAACTTGACAGTATTATCACGACTAGAACTGATAAATTTTTTTCCATTTGGGCTAATATCTACGGATTCAATAGAATCAAAATGCCGTGGGAATTGGCATCTTTTAGCAGAGCTTTCTACTTGTGTTTTGTTCATCTCATCTGAACTGTTGACTTGTGCAGCAACAGGTGACACAAACTGAGCTAGAGAAAATAGCACAGTCCCTGCCGCAATACTATAAGCGATTTTAGATTTGTAATTTTTGAAAATAGCCATTTTTTAACTCTCTATATATTTTTGGACTTTGGACAAAAAATTTTATTCGCGAGTGATACTCGCGAATAAATTAGTAAGGCATGATAAACTACCTCAGTTATTTTCATAACCAAGTAAAATTCATCATAAAGCAGAGTAATTACGCAGATTTTTGATTTTCAGGTGTTGCTTTAGACTGCTTTTTGACGACAGGCTGCTTTGTTCTTCGCCTTTGAATCTGACCTTGAGCCCGACCAATTGAATTTCCTCGGGTTTTAGGAGAACGGGCAGGTGTCCCAATCTCCGAAATAATTCTTTGAAAATCCCTTTGCACCACAGAAGGGGTTACAATCTTATCATTATTTTGTTTTAAATAACGCTCCCAGGGCTTTGGTAAGTGTGTTGCTAAATCCTTTGCAGCCCATAACTGTACGTAGGCTAATAAGACGAACTGTATCCAATTTTCCTCGTGTTCTACATCTGGAGTTTGAAACTGGGTCATCAACAAGCGCTGCTTTCCAAATCTCAGCATATGTTCAATGTCAAATCGTTGTCTATAGCAAGAATAAGCAACTGTAAGCGAGATTTCTTCACGTTTGTTGCCCATGACAATTAACCACATGGGTTTCCAGACAGTAGAACAAGTATCGTCAGTGACATGAATTCTAATAAGGGTAAAGGGATGATGATACATTTTTTGGTACTTAGTTCCCCTCATTAACATTTGATGCCAAGCTTGTATGTTTACGTTTAAAATACGACCTTTGCGAGTGGTCTGTTGTACAAGGGTTGTTTCATCTGGAGAGTGCCAAGTTTCGGCATCACCTAAATCAAATCGTTCACCGTATTTTTTTGGACAGCCACGTTTTTTGTTTAACTCTTCAATGGGTGGAGATTGGTAGAAAACTCGATTGCTACGGCATCGAGCTATCACTACTAAATTGTCATGTTGTGACTGTTCAAAAAGGAACTGACGTTTACTAAAAGCAGTATCTCCCACCAATACAGATAGTTTTTTATACCAAGGTAGTGATGAATCTGACATTACCACTTGAATTTGTTTGCTAGCTATATCAACACCATTTGTCTTTAGAGATACTCTTTCTCCAGATAAGGGAACTGCCCAAGTTCCATCGTTGTCAGTTACCTTCTCCGGTAAAATTGAAAGCAGAGAGTAAGAATGACCAATGTTGATAGGTTTGTTACCTTTTACTGTATTTGGTTGATAAATATAACCGCGGTCAGATAAAGTCTTTGCATAAGGACGTGGATGGGGTGTTGTATCAGTTGCAAACAAGTAGAAAGGTCGTTGTTGTGGTTTTTCAATCAACTGAGATACTGTTCTAATTAATTCAGAAGATGTATTAAGTTTATCTTCATCATCATTTTTATCTGATTCACTTGTATTAAATGATTCTTTTATTGCTTTATAAATAGAGTTATAACTTCTTTGAAATGAAGGATTTAAAGATAATTCAACAATTGAATTTGCGTCTGTATTACCCGCAAGAGCATCCAATAAATCCATGCAAGCATCGCTACACGAAGAGAAACATTTGTAAATTTTGTTTCTAAAATCTTGAAATTGCGCTATTAATTGATTGTTATTTAATTGAGGCATAGCCATCAGTATATACTTAACACTTTGTAGTTGATACTACTATGTGTTGGGACTGGTAGCTATCCTTTTTTTATGCTTGAATTTAATTCGCGAGAATTACTCGCGAATTCTTTTTTTGTCCAAAGTCCAATGTCTAATGAAAACGCTTGAATTCGCTTATACAATTCTATATGCTCAGTATTCATTGATTGGGTACTTTTGCTAGCCAACTCTTCAGCGTCCACCATGATTTAAACCAGTACCTCCTTTTTAAGAACTATTATGGAAATAAATTGTGATAACAACGCTCTTCATAGCGCTTTGAGCGCGGTTATCGCAGCTACACACTTTGTAACAAAATCTCTATTTTTTTTCCTTACTTCTTTCCTCCTAAAGTAAAGGAGTCGAAAAAACACTTATTATCTATAACGAAGACTCAACACAAAATATTCCAAAATCACTCAAAAATTTGTTAATAATTGCCATAACATTGCTCTAAGGGAGCAACTCCACCCATACTGCACAACAAAAATTCAACTAAATAAACCGGCAGTAGCTACGACTGTCATCTGCATAAAAAAATTACAACCAAACTTATACATATATGTAATGCATAGCTGATACCACAACCGTAATTGTTGTCAAATCGCAGAAGTGGAACATAGTTAATTTTAATTAATCTGTGGAACTAATCTGTTAATCTCTACGTATTACAAATATACTACATTTTTATTCTGACTCAAGGAGGAGGCAATATGCCATCAAAGGCAGAGCCTTACGAAACACTATTAGTTGACCGAGAATATCGTAGTTTAGTTGAAAAAATAGCCCGCAAGCACACTCGTGGTAGTACAATTTCTTGGGAAGATGCGGCGCAGACGGCTCATGAAAAAGTTCTTGGGGCATTAAGAGCGGGTAAATTTTGTCAAAAGCGAATGCAGCAGTTTTACCCTTGGGCTGCAACCGTAGCACGTAATGTCATCGTTGACTTGATTCGATTTGAGCAACGACGAAATTGTCAAAGTTTACACCAAACAATTGTCGGAACTGATATGCCATTGTTGGAGACGATTGCAGACAAGTTTAACTTATTAGAGGCTGTAGAACGTAGTAATCTGATAAGAGTTATAATCGAGACAATAAAAAAGCTAGACGAAAGCTATCCAGAACGCCGATATCTTCTACTATGGCAAGGATTAGTGCAAGGTAAAAAACAAACTTTACTTGCTCGTGAATTAGAAGTTACACAAGGTGAGGTTTCCAGAAGACGAAAAGAACTTTTACAACGTCTTACACAAGAATTAGGATTAGTACAACCACAACCAGTTGAGCAGCAACAGACTCGTAATCTCCAAGCCGAGCGCAAACGTTCTTCCCAACAGTGGTAGAAAATTAGATCAATTTATAAAGATTAGAAAAACTCATAATATAATGCAGCTCCCAAACGTTAACACTAATAGAACATACCATCATAACGAAAGACGACAATAATCTTTCCTCGCTCGGAAATATCAAATCATGCGTACAAACTTCAGTAAATATACATTTGGTAACAGCCAAAAGAAAGACAGTTTTAAGCCACAACCCGGAGAAATCTGGGAGGTTAAACGAGGAGTGTATTATCCTCCGGATTCCTCACAATACCAGCAAAATAAGCTTTACTCAGATGTCGCAGCAAAATTTTTAGTCGGAGATTCAACTCGTCGTTTCGTAATGATTGTTACAGTTTCTCTACCACAAACGCCAGTAGAAACTTATGAGCAATTAGTTTCGGTAATGATGCTATCATCACAAACTAATTTGTTGAGCGATGTAGATTTACTGATTCCTAAAGATATTTCCGGGTTAGAGCAGGATGTATTGGCAGAAACTTGGTTGGTATCGTCCATGCTATGTTGTAATTTATTGCAGCCAGTTGGCAAACGGCTATCGCGTCAAGTTTATGATTTATTGCTTGATGTCGGAGATTATTATCATGGCTTAATCAATAAACCACCAGTAATATCAGAAATAACTGCAACTGGGTTACAAATAGGAAGTAAAAAAGCCTCCGATAATAAAGAAATTCAAGCTTTTCATCTCTGGGAAGTTGCTTGGAGCGATGTATTAAGGGTGCCAGTAGCAGCTTATAATACTTATGAACGGGCAATAAAATTTACAGAAGCGGTATTTAATGAAGCATTAGAGGTAGAACGAGATTTATTAGAGGTTAATAATTCCGATCAAGTTAACTTATCTTCTCTAGACTTATTTCCTTCACGAATCAATCTTAGTCGATGGTTACAAAATATATTTGATGCAGATTGGCAAGAATTTTTGCAACCTACTTCTTTCGTTATAGCCACTAGAAGCGCTTCTGAAAATAATCCGGAACCAAACGAACAGGAAATTGCAGCATTAATTCAACAACTTTCTCTTCAAAACGAACACCAACAAAGAAAAGCAGCCAAAAAATTAGGAGAAATTGGTGTTGCTAATGCTTTAGTTACTCAAGCTTTAGTAAATCTGTTGCACACCACCCAAAACGATGAAATTTTGTGGACTACTGTAGAAAGTTTACGACACATTGACCCGGAAAATCCCGCTGCTGGGATTAGAAGGGTAAAGCAGATTGATTTGGGAATGCAGGTAAAAGGTGTTGCTGTAGCGTTAGCTGTGTCGCTTGTTGAGAAAGAGAATCAGCGAGTCAGCGTACTTTTACAGGTGTATCCAACTGTTAACAGTGCTTACTTACCGCCCAATTTAAAGTTAATGTTGTTGGATGAGCGGGGAAATTTGTTGCGAGAAGTTACATCTAGAGATGCAGATATTTACATTCAATTAAAGTTAAACGGAACCCAGGGAGAAGAATTTAGCGTTAGAGTCGCGCTAGGAGAATTAGGTATTACCGAAGATTTTACTATTTAGGTTTCAAGTATCAAAGTACCCCGTAGGGTACTATAAAAACTTCACGGAGCAGGTAAAATAAATCTGCTAGCTAATAACATACTTTTATCATGCCCTCGGATTTCTCAGGGAAAAACCTTCAAGGTCACTCCTTCAAGGGTCAAAATCTTACAGGTGCAAATTTTAGAAAAGCGAAGATTCAAGGTACCGACTTTACTGATGCTATTTTGCAAAAAGCAGATTTTAGTCATGCTCAAGCTGGATTGCAATCCTACTCGGCGACTTGTTTAGTAATCGGATTATTGTTACTTTCTGTAATATTAGGATTGATTGCTGCAATCGGTGGATGTTTTGCTGGAAGGGCTATTTCTCAAGATATATTAGCTAGCGGATTGTGGGGAATAGTCCCAGCTTATACGATAGTTTTGATAGCGGCTTTAGTTATTTGTAGTATTATCATCAGCCAAGGTTTAGGAACAACATATATTGTTACGTTTTTGAGTTTAATAATTATTGGCGCTGTAGCTTGGGCTAACTATAGAATAAGCAATAATTTTTCTCCTGTAGTAGCAATCGCTTTAACTGTTACTTGGGGAGGTGGAGGAATTATTGTCCAGACTTTGTTTAGTGCTGTTTGCGGGGTTACTTTTGCAACTGTATTGGGTTTTCGAGCCAGCGCTTTTTTTGGAACTAGTTTTGGTACGATATTTATCGTAGTGGTAGCAATAAAGACTTTTAATAATTTAGTAGCTCAGTCGAGCAAAATGGTTGGTTTGGGACAGGCAGTTGTATTTGGAGGATTAGCAGTTGTCGTAATTGGGTCGGTGTTAGGTAGCTGGGTTAGTTGGCGATCGCTCAATGATAATAATACAGATAGTAAAACAGAAAGTTGGATTTGTTCAATTGCGATTGCAATTTCGGGTATGGGGGGAACAAGTTTTCGCGGTGCTGATTTAACGGATGCTAATTTTAGTCATGCATTTCTTAAAAGTAGCGATTTGAGAAATGCTAAGCTTACCCGTACTAATTTTCATTTAGCAAAAAAGCTTTCTTTAGCTAGAGTTGATAATACAATTTTAATTAATCCAAAAGTAAGAGATTTAGTTGTGACTAAAAGAGGTGCAAATAAAT
>ERZ1740052.870-NODE-870-length-10031-cov-9.938553_pt1 | contig 10031 bp, 8 predicted proteins | sample MGYA00581750_ERZ1740052 | MGnify/ENA primary metagenome ERZ1740052 (study PRJEB43018, sample SAMN04849743) | marine metagenome | isolation source: floating plastic debris | place: Pacific Ocean | collected 2008-08-30 | study: EMG produced TPA metagenomics assembly... | reverse complement strand
CACAATTTAATTAAAACCCATGATGATGGGGCAGTAAATTTATATCAATCGGTAAGCGATTCAACCCAAATCCTAACCCTACAAGAATTTTGCTACCTATTAAATTAAGGAAATTATCATGACTACTGAAAATACTGCTGTGGAAACTCAAGCGGATGAAAGTACTGAGAATGAGAATACAATCGCGGAGGATAATCAAAAGAAGATTGAAGAAGAAGTAGATAATTCTGGTGACGAAGCAAAGGAAACCGAAAAGGATATTCCTATCAAAATTTCCGAAACAGAAACTCTCAATCTGAAATACTATTTAAAAACTGATAAAAAGGACAAATTTTTTGTAGGGGTTAGCCAATTGAGCGGTAAGGATAATCCTTAGTATAGAGGAAAAACATAAAAATTTCGTTGCTTTTGGTAAAAATGATGATGAAGATGTAAAAGTAAGTTTACCCATCTTACTTACGAGTATTAAGCCAGACATTGAGATTTTAGATGCTTTAGCAGAAGTAACAATTACTGTTAAAGATTTGCTGATTGTTTACGACAAATCAGTCGATACCGAAAAGAAAATCAAAAAGAGCAAATGGTTAATCGATACAAAAATCAAGATTGAAGCAACAAACTTAGGTGAACTTCTCAAAGGGGATTTGAGTAAAGCGAAATTAACAGATGATTCTCATTTAATTTATGCTTCCCAAGATTTAAACAAATCAGATGTTGAAGATATTAATCTGAAAATATCTAACAAAGATAATCATTTAAAAATTGCTGATGATGCGAAAGACGATACAGTAGTTATTCCTCAAGAAACTAAGATTACTGGAACATTAGAGGTAGAAGTAGGTTCAAACACTAGCAGAAAAGTTAATCTAGGTTATTACTTCAAGATTGACAAAACAAATACAAGCTTAGTTGCTTTTGGTAAAACCAAAAATAATCCTTCAGTAAATATCAAAGATTTGGTTTCTGTTGTCGAACCTAGTGCTTATGTTCCAGAAAGTCTTTCTAATGTCAATATCGAGTTAAAAAACCTTTTATTAGTATACGATAAATCAGTCAGCAAACCTGTGAATAAGGTTGAGTCTACAAGTGAATCTGATGTGGAAGCTAAAGGTGAAAAAACTACTGAAAAGAAATGGTTGATTAAAGGGGATGTTAATTTAGATAGCGGGGATTTAGGAGATATTTTTGACGGTAAGTTTAATCAAGATAAAGTAAAAATGGATTGTCATTTTACCTATGCGTCCCAAGACTTTAATAAAGAAGATGTCGAGAGTATTAATAAAAAAATAACTGATGAATCCGGTAAAATCAAAATACCAGAAAAAGTCAAAAATAAAGATAAAGATAAAACCGAAAATAAAAAAGAAGAAAATAAGGATAAAAAGAAAGAAAAAGATAAAAAGAAAGACGACATAATTATCATTCATCAAGGTAGCAATATTTTTGGAACTCTTGAATTAGATATTGATAGCGAAAATGGTAATACCAAAAAAATCGAATTAGACTACTATTACAAGAAAGAAAAAGCTGGTAAAAGTGTCATTGCTGTTAGTAAAGGAGAGGTAGAAAAAAAACCTATTAAAGTAAATTTAGGAGCATTAGTCAAGAAAATTGACGACCATGCTGACTTAGCAAATACTTTATCTGAAGACACAGTAACCTTTGAATATTTTACCCTGGTTTACGATAAACCAACAGAAGATAAAAATAAATCAAAATGGCTGATTGGTGGTGATATTGATTTAAAAGCTTCCAAGATAAACTTGAAGGATATTTTAGGGGATAAATTCAACAAAGCCGAGTTTGACGATAACTTCTTACTGTTGTATGCTTCCCAAGATTTTACTAAAAAAGAAGTAAAAAACATCAATAGTAAACTACCCGAAAAATCAAAGGCGATCGCCATTGGTAAAAACGCTAAAGATGACACGGTAATTATCAGTAAAGGAGTTTATATTTATGGTACGCTCAAATTCGATTTGAGTGAGACAAAAAATGTCGAATTAGACTACTCGATTAAATTGGAAAAAGAAGATAAAAATTTAGTCGCTGTCAGCCCCCATACATTAACGGTAAACCTAGGAACAATCATTAAAAATATCGATAAAGATTCTCCTTTAGTGGATAAATTTTCCAACGAGGAAATAAAACTAAATTATCTCCTGTTAACCGATGATAAACCCAACCAAGGTAAGAATAAAGCCTTAATTGGGGGAGATTTAAATATTGGTATTCCAGATTTATCTAATTTACCTTTATTCGGCAAAATCGTTAAAGATGTTAAATTACCCATAGGCACTGATTTATTACTACTTTACTCTACAGGTACTTTTAACAAAGCAGAAGTAGAAAAGCTCAACGCTAAATTACCAGATAAAGCCTACGGAATTGAAATTCCCAAAAAAGCAGAAGATGATACAGTTGTCGTCAAAAAAGGTTTTAACTTCTTTAGTAAATTAAACTATGCTGATACTCCAGAATTGAAGGTTGCTGACGATAAGGAGAAAGATAAGCAAAAAGATAATCAAGAACTAACAAATGTTCCTACTTTATTACTTGTAGAAAACAAAATTGAGGAAGAAACATCTACCTCAATTCCGACAAAATGGCTTAAAGTTCAAAAGAAAATTGGTCCTTTAGAAATTGATAAAATCGGAATCGGTTTCGATGTTGACAATGTTGCGGTTGTCTTCCTAGCTAATGGTAAGTTAAAAGTCGGCGGTTTTTCCCTAGCACTTGAGGGATTAAGTATCAGTGAAGCTTTAAAAGGTGGTTTACCTACAGTCGATTTACAAGGAATTGCTGTTGACATTTCCAAAGCTGGCTGTTTTGAACTTGCCGGTGCGATGGTTAAATATAAAGATAACAAAACCAACACCACCGAATATATTGGCGAACTTAAAATCCAAGTAGGAGCTGGAGGTGAAACCTTAGAAATCATGCTCCTGGGTGCTTATAGCGATTTTCAAAATCAAGCATCTTTCTTCGGTTATGGCTTCGTCGGTTTTCCCATTCCCTGCCCCCCCAGATATCATATTTGAAGGAGTAGCACTCGGTTTAGGCTACAACCAATCTTTTACTGCTCCTGGTGTGGATCAAATTGAGAATTTTCCTCTCGTCTCGGAAGTGATGAATCCTCCTAGCAACGGTGCTGCCGGGGAAAACGGTAAAGCAGGGAAAATCCTTAAAGAATTAGAAGCGCTTAATGACTATATTCATCCTCAACTGAGTGCTGACTTTGGAGCAATAGGAGTCAAACTCAATGCATTTCAAATGATTGACGCTTTTGCTTTATTAGTTTTTGCAGGGGGTAGTCATTTTGAACTAGATTTATTAGGGATGGCACAAATGTCATTCCCTTTAGATGAAAGCGCTGTTTCTCCCCTAGCCTTTATTGATTTAGCAATGGAAGCCGTCATCGATCCATCTGCTGGTTATTTCAATTTAGCTGCTCAATAATCCTCCCAATCCTTTATTTTCGATAAAGAGTTTCATATTACCGGGGGGATGGCATTCTATATGTGGTACCGGGGAGAAAATGCCGGAGATTTTGCTCTCACCTTGGGAGGTTATTCCCCTCGATTTAACGTACCCGCTCACTATCCCCAAGCACCTCGTTTGGGCTTAAACTGGCAAGTTTACGAGCATCTCCAGATTCGAGGAGGAGCTTATTTCGCCTTTTGTCCCCATGCTTTAATGGCTGGTGGAGATATTAGCGCAGAGTTTCACGAAGGTGATGCCTATGCTTCTTTTGATTTTAATTTAGATATTCTCATCAACTGGAAGCCTTTCCATTATGATATTTACACCGGCATTGATGTAAAAGCTGGTTATGGTATATTTGGACCTTATGAATTCCATCTAGGCTTACACATTTGGGGACCTGAATTTAGTGGTACGCTTACCATAGATGTTCCGTTACATTCCTTCACCATTGGCTTCGGTGCAGCTTCTCCTCAACAACCACAACCAATTGATTATTCAGAATTCAAGAAATCTTTCCTTCCCAGTGACGACAAAATTTGTACTGTTACCGTTAACAAAGGATTGGTAAAACAAATTCCCCAGAGTGATGAAACGCTCATAGTAGTCAATCCCAAAACACTATGTTTGAAAACTCATTCCCTCATCCCTTCAAAAACCGCAACTATTGGGGGAACACCTCAAACTCTTGATAATCCTAATACTTCCTTTGGCATCGCACCGATGGATCTTTGCTCTACGAAATTGGAAACTAGCCATAAGATTACGGTAACGCGAGAAGGTGGAAGCAACGTAGAAAACGTAGAAAACGATTTTGAATTTAGCCCCGTTTATCAAAACCTTGCCAAGGGAATGTGGGGTACCCAGATGTCTTGCGAACTAAATGAATCTCCCCTAATTGATAACGTACTTTCTGGATTTAAAATTACGCCGAAAAATCCAGTAACACCAGGTACAAGCCATGACATTGATGCAAGTAAATTGGAATTCGATGATTTAGGAGAAGCAAAATACCAATGGGAATCAATACAATCCTATAAAACCATAGAACCAAAATGTAGCGAATCAGAATTACTTGCTGCTTTAGGGATGAGTTAAAAACTATATTACACTATCTGATTTTGCGTCAATAATACATCAAAATTATCCATGTCTAATAGCACTTCCTTTCAAAATCCTTTAGCTGATAAAATTGAGTTTATTTCCTCCCATAAACCCAACTTACAACCAGGAACTTATAAGATTGAAATTCAACAAAATATCAAAACCAAAAACGGTTTATTTTCCGAAAAAACTTACCAGAAAACTACTAAAATTGCAGTTTATGGCGAACGTTTTTCCCTTAATCCTCAAGAAATTAAATCGGTATTTCCCCCAGCAGCAAGTTTAGGAGAATATTCTAAGGCCTTACCGAGTATTGTAATCCATCGCAGTACTTTACCTTGGGAACGTAGCGCTATTGAAGGCAATTCCGAACTACCTTGGTTAGTATTGTTGCTATTCGATGAAGATGAAGCCAAAGATATCGAGAGTCAATCAATAAAGCTTGCTGATTTAAAAGAAACTCCCACCAATCAATTTCCCACTTTTGAGTATGAAACTTCGCAACACCCCGACGACATAGTAACGGTTATTGATGTCAAAAAAGACTTATTACAAGCCATTATGCCTTCCGTAGAAGACCTTAAATTAATGGCTCACGTTCGTCAAGCTAAAGATGGAAACCATAACCCAATTGGCGATGAATTTGCTGTTATTATAGGCAATCGTTTACCTAAACCAGGAAAACACAATACAGTTCACCTTGTTTCAGTAGAAAACCGCTATACAAACTCAGGATTTAATTATGATGGCATGGGAGATAAAATTCGTTTAGTCACCTTGAAAAGCTGGCAATTTACCTGTGCCAATGACGAAGAAACCTTTGACGGATTACTCAAAAATTTAAAGACAACACCGAGTACCCTACGTTTACCAATAAACAGCAAAGCAGATGCAGAAAAATACCTTTCTCAAGGATTCATTCCTCTTAATTATCAGCTACAACAAGGTACGCAAACTGTTTCTTGGTATCGTAGCCCTTTAATTACTGGAAGCAACTCTCACAAGATAGATTTACCAGTCAAATCATCGAATGAGTTACTACAAACTAATCCTCATAATAGTTTGGTGGATGTTTCCTATGCAGCAGCATGGGAATTAGGACGTTTGTTAACTTTGCAAAGGAAAAAAATCTCAGTTGCTTTATCTAATTGGAAAGCCACTCATCGGCGAGAATTAGCAAAACAATAAAATACTACAAATCTCCATTTAAATTTACTTCTGTCTTCTACTAAAACAGATGCTGCTCTAACAACCGATGCCGATATTGTAGAACAATGGTTTGACCAATTAAAGCTTCTTAAACAAATTCCCTTTAACTATTTAGTGCCATCAGAATTCATGCTACCCCCAGAATCGATTCGCTTTTTTCAAGTAGATCCTCTCTGGGTAGATTGTTTGTTAGATGGAGCTTTTAGTATCGGCAGAGTTATGAATTCCGATAGTAAAATAGACCAAAAATTAGGTGAAATTCAGCCAAAATGTCTTGATTGTTTGACAGGATTTCTCTTAAGGTCAGATTTGGTTTCCGGATGGCCGGATTTACACATAGAACATACTCCAGAAAATTGTTCATTAGTACGTAAAGATTACTTATCGTCACATATTTTGTTCTGCTTATTTTCAGGAAAAATAGAAAGTATCACAATTCAACATAAACCCGAAGGTCTGTTTTTTGGTGTCGAAGACGATGGTAACAATAATTATCGCAAACAACAGCGAAATGCAGAAGGTTATAATAACGGTAACTACGTTAATATTTCTTGGCAAGATGCGAATAATAGAGTAATAAATTTTCAAAGTTTATCAAATTCCCTAAATGCAAATAATAGTGCGGAATTTGCAATGCAGATGATTGAAGGTGTAGGAAAACGCACATTTGAGAACTAGGTGAAAGGTGAAGTTATACCAATTCTGTATGAGGTTGCGCTTAATCGCTCTCAGTCTGGAAGACTGGAGCTATCGAAACAAAGCCCGTCTGCACGGGCTGAATTAGGCGCATCTTTATAAAGAAATGGTATTAGTATTTAATTGCTAATAAATAAACCTGCTTATTCAATTTCCAAACACATCAAGACATATTTGAGGTAAATCTAATGAACAAGCTCGGAAAGAAACTTCCAAACTGAACCATTTGTATTATTAGTACGATACTTTTGGCTCTAACAATGCTCACTTATCAGGTTGCCTCTGTTTGGGCTGGAAATTCCACTATTAAGGGTAGCGTAACAGTATCAGATATAGAATTCGGCTATAACGAAACCAAATATGGTAATGCAGGTGCAGGCAATCGTGGAATTAGAATATACGTAAAAGAAGGACGAGATCAAACTTATAAGTTTGACCCAAACCCACACGGCGATAGGTGGTACAATAAATACCAAAAAGATTTCTACAAAACTGCTGCTGAAGACCTTGGAAATTACTATGTGAGCCACAGCAACAAGTTTCCACGCTATGAAAAACATTCTGTTGAGATACATGATGTAGAATACAATTTGATTTCTCCTTAAACAGAGTTTAGCTTGGCAGATATGGCTCTAAGAGGATGTTTTGAAAGCAATAAATGATACTCAAAACTTTTGAGATCCCCCTGAATCCCCCTTGGAAAGGGGGTTCAAGTCCCCCTTTTTTAAGGGGGGAAGGGGGGATAATCTGAAAATTGTGATAAAAACTATACTTTTCAAACATCCTCTAAGAGGGTGTTTATAAATTCGGCAAAAATCTTAATTTGTCTCACCATTGGGTAGTGATAATGTCATGAATAATCTCTCAAGAATGCCGCAAACCCCATATTTTCTTTCCTTTTCACTCCACTCAGAATGACAGATTTTTTTATAAACACCCTCTTATAGGAGATGCTTGTTATCTTTTATCAAAAGACTTATAAATAAAATACAGTTTTAGCAACAGCCGATATCAGTTATTTTGAATTTTAATAAAAAGACGGAGAATGAGCTAGAAATTCTGTAAACTAACCATATTTATATAAAATCAATAATTCATTTTAACTGCTGATAATAGATATCAGCAGTTATCGTTTTACGGCTCACGCCGATGAAGTTGTGAAGTCCGTAAAATCAAGGATAAAATGAAAACTGCACATGAAATAACTACTGAGCTAAAACAATTTTATGGTTCAGCTACTCTCTACAAACACCAGGGCAAACGCATCTAAAATTAAGCTAGGTGCGGCATAGCCGCACCAGCGCGATTGTGCGATAGTCCGAAGGACGACGCTTCGCGTATCGCCAAAAAATGGTTTGGATCTGATAATACAATCTTTATAAGTAACTAAAGTATAAAAAGTATCTATTATTAGAGCTTCAAATAGCAAATATCAGTAGAAATGAATATCTAGTAAATATAAAGTATTGGTGATTTTTATTGTTGAACTTAAATACTTAAATTTAAAATCTGAGTTAGATAGCTATCATCTGTCTTCAGCTAAAAATTGTTTATTTTTAGTTCCAAGCTTTTTGCTTTTTTCTTGACCTAACAAATTAACTGCAATGTGACGAAGGACAGCAAAATTCTGTGAAAAAATGGGCAGGGGCACCCCAAGAAATTTTTTATAAGAAAAAATTTCTTGGGGACCCCGGGCAGGCTTTAAAACAAGTTAACTCGTTGGTATCCGGCATTTTAATTTTAAAATTTAGATGCGTTTGCCCTGGGGAAAGATGTCTTCTGGTATAGCTTGGATTTCGATGTGAATTAACAACCACATTTCTCTCCCGTCAATATGCCAAACTTTAACTAGTTTATCTGCATATCTTCTTCCCTGTTCTGAGTCTTTAGCAATTTTTTGAAATTCTTTGTCGAGGAATTCATAAGGACGGTTCCAGTCTGCTTCTCTAGAGATATTGTACTGAATTGGGGAACCACTGATTCTTTCAGTTGCTTCTAAATCTAAATCCTGTGAAGGTGGACGGGATAAACCTGCATCTTCTAAAATGGTTCCAATGAATCCTACTTTGGTGTAAAGAGTAATTGTCTCGGGATAGAGTCGAACAACTGATACTTGAGTATTACTTTTCCCATCAGTATTCATTTTCTGTAGGAAATCTTCCACACGTTGGGAATAATCAGCCATTACCTGTTTGACTTGCTCGGATTTACCTAAAACCTTTCCTACAAATGCAAAATCTTCTTTCCACTCCCCGCTATGGTTGAACTCTACTACAACGGTAGGTGCAATTTGAGAAAGCTGGGGATAAATTTGAGCAGCACTTAATTTAATCCCCATAATCAAATCGGGCTTGAGTGCTAGTAGTTTTTCCAGATTTATCGCATCTGAGTCACCAAGATCCACAATACCTTTTGTTGGTATATGTGGTGTAAAGTTATTCAGAGGTGCGCCCTTCACGGGGTGACAAGACAAGTGAAAAACAGTCACAGCAAGGAATAGATGCAACAAGGAATGCTAAAAAATTGGATGAATAATGATAAAAAAATGAAAAAATCATCATATTAGAGAATGAGAAACCGCGAAGCGGTTTCTCATTCTCTTCTATTGGCAGGTTAATTTGTTTTTCAACAACTTGATTGAAGAAAAGGTTTGTAACTAATATTAGATGATTACTTATAACAAGTAAAAAGATGGTTGATAGTCAAAAATTATATATTTTGTAGCATTGACATTGCCCTTAATCCTTTTTGATAGAAAGGAAGTTTATGACGATTAATATTCATCATATATTGAATAATATCTATTAAAAATTCCCAAGCAATTACCCATAAATCTCCGTAAATACCTAGCCAAAAATTACTATGTCTTCGTGATGAACGTTTGGCTTCATCTAGTCTAGAGATATATTTTTGAATTCCATTGTTTCTAATTAATTGACCTTTTAAAGCTGACATAGTATAAGCAATAGCAATGAGTAAAATCAAATTAGTTAAACGGTGATTATTAGCCTTAGTTCCTTCCAAATTATAACCTCCAGTTTTACAATCCTTAAACATTGCTTCTATACCCATGCGATGACGGTAAGTTTTAATAATTTCTTCAAAATCTTCTAGGTTTGTTAGTAAGAACCAAGGTTCTTTTTCTATTTTTTGATTATATTTTCTCTTCCAATATGCTGCTAAGTTAAAACGACCAAATCCTTTATTTTTAGTCATATAAATATTTGAAAATAAAATTTTAGTTCCTGGTCTTATTCCTAATTCCGCTAGTTTATGATATTCTCCTTTATGCTTTTTAAAGTGCGTAGTCTGCTTCTGACGAAATATAAAATATATTTTCCGAGGTAGTTTTTGAATTTTTAGCCAATAAGATAGTTCTACACCATGAAACTCTCTATCTCCTAAAAATACTAATTCGTAATTTTTAAATAAACGCAAAACTGGTTTAATTATAGCTTGCTGTTCTCTTAAATTCGTACTACCTTCTTTCTCTAAAAGTTTCCAATATATTGGTATAGCTCTCTTTTTATAAATTACGG
>ERZ1740052.868-NODE-868-length-10038-cov-13.574376_pt1 | contig 10038 bp, 5 predicted proteins | sample MGYA00581750_ERZ1740052 | MGnify/ENA primary metagenome ERZ1740052 (study PRJEB43018, sample SAMN04849743) | marine metagenome | isolation source: floating plastic debris | place: Pacific Ocean | collected 2008-08-30 | study: EMG produced TPA metagenomics assembly... | reverse complement strand
GGTGATCAAGGTCCTAAAGGTGTAGACGGTGATAAAGGTGAAACTGGGGACAAAGGTCCAATCGGAGATCAAGGTACTAAAGGTGTAGATGGTGATAAAGGTGAAACTGGCGACAAAGGAGCTACTGGAGATAAAGGTCCAATTGGTGATCAAGGACCACAAGGTCCTCCGGGAGACCCTACTACTGACGATCAAACGTTATCGATAGTTAGTAACCAATTAACAATTTCAAATGGTAATACTGTAACCATACCGAACAGTGTTTCTGTAGTTAATACGGTCAGTCCTCCTTCAGGGTTAACAGGAAGAACAATTGCACTTCATTCTGCATCTGGAGCTAATAGTACTATAACGGAAACTGTAACTACTTTTTCGCAGGATGATACTCCATCTTCTTCTGATCCAAATGCCACAGGGGAGATTACATATAGAAATGAAAATGGAAGTACTCAAACTGCTCAAGTAGTTAGTTCAGATGCTGATAATAAAATTAAGGTAGGATCTGACGGTGGTGCTTATTTTGCTGGACCTGTTATATATGCTGCTGGTAAAGTAAATGCTAATGGAACAACAAATTCTGGTGCGATCTACAATGCTTCTATAACGAAACTTACTACCAATAATGGTGGCGGTGGTACCGAAGGAGACTATTTAGTAACATTTGACACTGCTCTACCTAATGCTAATTATATAATTCAATTGACTATTCCTGATTGTGGTGGAAACTGTCCTGGTAATTCTAATGCAAACTATGATGATCCTGGAATTACATATTATGAACAAACTGCCAATGGATTTAAAGTAAATATAAAAGATAGTGACAATGGTACTGCACAAGGAGATGATATCGATCTAGATTTCATGTTTACAGTTATCAAGTTACCTTAAGCCTAAGTATGGTAAAATTCATATAATTTTATAAATTATGAGACACTTTTTATTTTTCTGCTTACTGTTTATAATATCATTTTCACTTTCTAGTCAAATTGATGCCGACTCTGTAATGGGTGTTCCTACAGTAACTGATAATACTGAAATGATTTCTATTACCGGTGCCAACACAGGCTCTCTTGTTTATAATATTGCGCAAAGAGGTTTATATATGTTCAACGGAACAAATTGGGTATCTTCAAATGGCAATAATTGGTTAACGAATGGTAATATTGGTACAAGTAATGCTAACTTTTTAGGAACTATTGATGATGTAAAGATGCAAATCCGATCCAATAATTTACCAATACTTGAATTTGGTAGAAGGTCAACATTAGGTTTGGTTCAGGGATATCCTGATTACACAGATGGTAGCCAAGCATTAGTTCATGTGAAAGGAGACGGTAATCTTTCTGCTCTTCAATTTGCAGCCTCTGGTGCTGCTTTTTACAAACCTATGTTTTTCACTACTGCTAATGGCAGTTTTAGATTAAAAGGTAGTTCAGGTGTTACAGATTTGTTTGAAATAGGATCTGGTGGTCCATCAAATGATGGTCGATTAGAATTTATTATAGGTGATGATGGTGCTGAGCCTATTATCTTTAAAAGATATGATTATAGAAGAGGGCGATTTCATAAAGAATTATTCAGAGTTCAGGGAAGTAATAACTCTGCAGATGCAAAAACTAGGTTTGGTATAAACATTAATACTAATGAAATTCCTGTTGATAGTGATTACGATGATCCACAATCTGGATTTAATACAGCAAACTCCACTCTACAAGTTGTGGGTTCGGTTTCGAAATCAATTATCACTACTACCGCTAATTTAACACTAACTGAAGATCATTACTCGATTATCATTAATGGAAATCACAGTATCATTTTGCCCAATGCTAATACATGTCGTGGTAGAGAGTACCTTCTGAAGAATACAACTAATAATAATGTATCCGTTTCAAATTTTATTACCAGCTCAGGTTCAAATGCAACAACAATAAGTTCAAACAGTACATTGAAGCTTCAAAGTGATGGAGGTAACTGGCATCAAACAAATAATGGAAACTCTAACGGTAGCTCAGGTAGTAGTGCTTCTACTTTAACTTATGTAGATAAGTTCAATAGTTCAAACTCAACACTATCTATAGATGGATTCAATACTAATGGTGTACAAATTCCATTAAATTCAGTAAGAGTTTCAAGTGGTACATTAAATAACTTAACTAATGACCAAGTACAGGTAACTGAAGCAGGATTATATGAAATATCATTTTCTGTTTCTATACTTAAAAATTATAATTTTAATCGACCTTCATTTGAAGTTGTAGTATGCGAAAATACTAATCCAATAGCCAATACAGGAGCGATAATTACGTTACCTGGTGGCGGAAATACAAATAGATATGCTAATGCATCTAGAACTGTATTATTAAACTTGAATGCATTTCAGAGCTACGGTATAAAAATTAGAGGAAAAGATTTAAGCTCTACCAATGCAAGTGTTATTATTAACGGTAATGCTACAGGTATGACTTTAAGGAAAATTAATTAACCCAATACAGCTAAGCTAATGAATCGTTTATTATTTATTTTATTTTTTATTAGTATAAATATGCTTTCAGGACAGATAGATTCTAATTCTGTTATGGGAATCCCTACAGCAAATAATAATGCCGAAATGAATGCTGTTACTGGTGCTAATCAAGGTTCAGTGTTATATAATATTGCTCAAAAGGGCTTATATATGTTTGATGGTACTACATGGATACCTACAGCTGGAAACACAGGAAATACTGTTGGAGATATTAAATATGGAGTACAAACTGTTGATCATTCTGGCTGGTATATATTAAATGGTCGAAATACCTCTAGCCTATCCAATAATGCAAGATCAGCAGCCAATACATTGGGCTTTAATTCTACCCTTCCAAACGCTAATAATAGAGTTTTAAAACATCCTGGTACTGGTGAAAATATAGGAGACACTGGTGGACAAGTAAATACTACACTAACACGTGCTAACCTGCCTAATGTAAATTTTACAGGTACAACATCGACTAGTGGTAATCACAGACATACCATTCCAAGAAGAACAAGAACACTTAGAGTTTTCAACAATGTAGATAGTAATGTTACTTCTTTTGCCAATAATGGTACAACGAATACAAGTACGACAGGTAATCACAATCATACAGCTACCGTTAGCAGTGGTGGATCAAATCAACCCTTTGAAAGATATCAACCTTATTTGGTTGTTAATACTTTTATATATTTGGGGGAATAGTAAAATATTAATTTTAAACCATTTAAAAAGTAAATAACAAGTGACAAATTAAAAAAAATGTGTCTAATTTAATATAAGTCTTAATGGGAATTTGACTTTAAATTAAACACAATTACTCGGTTAACGACAAAACTAGGTCATAGTGGTTTATTAACCGAAATAAAGCGGCTCTTCGTCGAAACTAGTAAATAATATAAGTTTATATTAATTAGTTTTACAGAGTCAAAAAGATTAAAATAAAAACCCTACACTATTAGGTTTTCTATATAGTTATCGACAAATCTAACCCTAATTAGATGATGACTAGAATAACTTAAAACAAGATAGGTATGTAAGTTAAAAATAACCGATAAAAAGGTTAGGGAACATAAAAAACGGGAACATGAGATTTTTTTCATATTTCATGGCATTATTATTCATGCCATTATTTGCGAGTGCGCAAAATGCTTTTCAAAATTTCGGAAGTATTAAAATTCATTCAAATGCTAATGTAGGTTTTCACACAGATTTAATAAATGACGGTGACTTTGATGATAATTTAGGCTTAGTTGGCTTTTACAGCGATAATGAAGTTAGAGTTATTTCAGGAAATAATAGGCCTATTTTCAATAACGTAGAGATCGATGCTGTTAATGACTTAGAACTTGAAGTAGCTCTAGGAATTACAAACGAATTAGAATATGTTAATGGAAAGGTTATTACACCTAGAGATATGATTAATGTATCTTTAGATTTTATTACACATAATTTTTATGTTGGTGAAGATGATTTGAGACATACAGATGGTTATGCTTCTGTCCTAAGTAATAAAGAATTTATTTTTCCAATAGGTGACGATAACAGATTAAGACCTATGATTACACCAAAACAGCAGCAAAATGTAAACTTTAAAGGTGCGTATTATTTTGAAAACCCTAATACTCCATCTATTTCACTTTCTTCATTTACATCAACTTTCGATACTTCTGAAAAACAAATCTTTATTAATAACATAAGTAATCTAGAGTTCTGGGATCTCGATGGAGCTTCAGAAACTGTTGTAACTTTAACCTGGGATATTCAAAGTGATATAGAGTCTATATCAAACGATTTACAGTCTTTACGTGTAGTAGGTTGGAATAAACAAGAGAATAAATGGTTCGATTTAGGAGGTAATAATATTACCGGTGATTTTAATGAAGGCAAATTAACATCTTCTTCTTTCATTCCTGATAATTACGATATTATTACTATAGGTTCTCAATTACCTAATGGTAATATTGACGGAACGAATTTATTAATGTCTCCAAATGATGATGGAATAAATGATGCTTTAGTATTTGAAGGATTAGAACAATACAAAAAGAACACGCTATCTATTTTTAATCGATGGGGAAATGCGGTGTTAGAAGTTGAAAAGTACGACAATAACTGGGAAGGACTTTCAGAAGGAAGAGCTACTATAGATGGTAAAAAACAACTTCCTGTAGGAACCTACTTTTATATTCTTAAGTTTGGCGATGACAGCTTGGATAAAACATTAACTGGTTGGATATATATTAATAGGTAATTTACCACCTATTAATATATTCTAAATTAAGTATGCTGCTATTACTTTAATAATTTTTTATGTGGGATCAATATTGTGAGAATCAATATAAAATTTCTAATTATATACAATTATAATCTCCTAATTTTAAACTAAATCATTAGATAATATATAATTAAATTCCCTCTAGTTTACCTAGCTTCAATTTGTTTATAATCCTTCACTATGCATTAGATTTAGTTTTAATATATAAGCTTTATTTTAAACTAAGCTCATCCCTACTCACATCCTAAGAATCAATATCATTCTACTTCTCTTCTACTACCCAGGGCTACAAGAAAATACATTTGAAATGTAAATCATGATCCCAATACCTTAATGAAGTAGCTGAATCAAATATCTATTATATTACTTACTAGAAAGTAAATTATTTTACTCACTTTGTAAATCTTTTCGGTGAACATTCACGATATCTTTTGTGAATTATGATGATTTTTACTTTAATAAATAAAAAGTTAAAAAAATACTTTTTTATTCTAATTAATAGTAAATTATAATTTTTAAATCACTAGCTACATGAAAAATAGAATCTTTTCTTTCCTTTTTATTCTTATAAGTTTATCTGTTGTTTATACTCAAAACAAACCAATAACTGTAACTGGAAAAGTTATTGATAGCAATAATAAAATTATAAAGTATTGTAATATTTCTAACGGAACAATTGGAACTTCAACTAATGAAGAAGGTGAATTTATCTTTAATATTAGTCAATTCCCTGCTAAGCTTACTTTTTCACACATTAATTATGAAACAAAGCGTATAACAATTCAATCTAATGAAAATATTACTATAATATTATCTCCTAAAACTTACATTCTTAATGAGATTAGCCTAAATAACAAAAGTCAAGATAAAGCGATAACCTTAGCTAGAAATGCATATAATAAAATACAAGGTAAACTTTATGAAAAAAAATACGGAAAAGCTTTTTATCGACAAAAAACTTTGAACGATTCTGGTTATTATGAGTTTTCTGAAGTATTTTTTGATGCTGACTTTAATAGAAATGGTATTAATAACTGGAATTTAAATCAAGGTAGATATGCCTTAAAAGACGGTTTCGTAAACAATAGAAATTTCACTTATTTTTCAAGAATTATTAAATCTACTCAACCAGAGACAGACGATATCATTTTTCCGCTCCACCCCAATGCCGAAGGATATTATGATATAACCATAGATGAAGTAATTAAGTCTAACAATAACGAAATAGCTATACTATGGTTTAAGCCAAAGAAAGAAATTACAACGCCTATATTTGAAGGCGAAGTTTACATCGAAATGAAAACTTCTGATGTTTATAAAATTACTGGCGAAATTAGAAATGACGATATAGAATTGATTAAATTTTCTAAAAAAAATGCCTCTTACAAAGACTACTCTCTATCGTATGATATGAGTTTTATCAATAATTTTAAGAAAGGAATCGTGCTCGACTATTTAAAAATTGATCAAAGTTTTACCTATATCAATGAAAATAAGTCGCCTCAAAAAGTAAAAACATCTTCCCTAATTACTTTTTTTGAATACTTAAATTCTGATGAAAAAACTTCAAGTACAAAATTCAAAAATTATAAAGGAGATTGGAAACAGTTAGATGATGTAGCCTATGATAAAGAATTTTGGAAAGAAAATCCTATCGTAAAACGTACACCTGTTGAGGAAAAAGTTACACAAGACTTTGAGAAAAATTATGCCTTCGATGAACTTTTTATCAATAGTAGAAAACAAATAGCATCTCAACAAAAACTGATTAGTAATACGCCTTATATCAATGAGCTTAATGAGCTTATGAAGACTTACAACAAAAAAAACCAAATTGAAAAAATCTACATTCAAACCGACAAAGATATTTACCAACAAGGTGACACTCTATCCTATTTCGGATATCATCTCGATGGGTCTAGTCATCGCCCTATATTTAATCAGAATGTTGTTTACGTCGATTTGATTTCCTTAGATGACAAAAGAGTCATCACACAAAAAATAAAAAGAACCAATAATGGAACTATTTCTGGGGCATTATCAATTACTGAAGACATGAAAAGTGGTAGTTATAAATTTATAGCTTACACAAATTGGATGAGAAATTTTGACGCTGACTTTTTCTTTGAAAAAACAATACGAATAAATGAAGGTTCTAAAATGAACAAAGTAGATGAAGAAAAAACTCATATCACTTTTTATCCTGAAGGAGGAAATTTAATTAAAAACAAAACCTGTAAAATTGCATTTAAAGCTACTAACTTTTTTGGTGAACCTAAAAAAGTTCAAGGAAAAATAATTGATGCTCAAAATAATACAATTACATCTTTCAAATCTAAACTGCAAGGTTGTGGTTATTTTAATTTGAAACCTAAACTGGACGAAAAATACTTTGCCATATTAGAAAATGGTAAAAAATATGAGTTGCCAACTGTTGAAGATGAAGGATATTCTTTTAGTATTAATAATATTAATGATAATACAATTAATATCAGAATAGAAGCAACAAAGAAATATATAAATGATGAATTTTACTTATTAGGACATATGTATAGGGATCGTTTTTATCAAGGGAAATTTAAGCTTGGTAAACGACCTTACATAAATATTGAAATCCCTAAAACAAAATTACCAACTGGTGTTTTAGTTTTTAGCATACTAAATAATAACAAAGAATTAAAAGGAGAAAGAGCTGTTTTTGTAAATAATTTGAAACAACTCAACATAAATACAAAAATTAAATCTAAAAAAGATAAAATTACTGTTAGCACAAAAACTTTTGATTCTGGTAATAATGCGACACCTTCAAACTTGCTTATTTCAGTACTTTCTGAAGAAGATAAGGTAAAAAAAGACTTTTCAAAAAACATTACTACCTATCTAAATCTTGAGTCTGAGATAAAAGGTAGCATAATTAATCCAGACTTATTTTTGAGTGATAATAAGAGAGCCACCAAAAGTAAAGCTGACATCATTATGTTATCTCACAACTGTAGAAAGTATAACTGGTCTAATATGAAATTACCAACAGATAAGAAATTTCAAAAAGAGAACTTCATGAGTATCCAAGGAACTATAAAAAGTTTCTCTAACCAATTATTAAGAAATACTACTGTTAATCTTATTGCTAAATCTTTTAGAGATATAAAAACATATACTTCTACTTCAGATAACAATGGGAATTTTATTATACCCAACTTCGACCACGAAGGTGAAACTCAATTGATATTTGAAGCCATTATCAACCAAAAGTCAACTAATCAAATAAGGGTTGATTTAGCTTCGCAAGCTTCAAAAAATAAAACTGATTATAAAATATTTCATAATGATAATTCTATAGGCCAGCATAAATTTAATGATGAAATAAAAATTAAAAGGAAATTAGTTAGTGATGTTACTAATAACAATATTAAACTAGATGAAGTTATTGTTACTGGTAAAAGGAAAAAGAAAAGAGCTAAATCTCTTTATAACATCAAAATTCCTCCAAGTCGAGTTTTAGACGAAAAAGACTTGGAAAATGTACCCTCGTTAGTAGATGTCATTGATCGAGTTCCTGGAGTAAGAATAAGAGGAGATGCTAATAACCCAAGAATTTTACTAAATAATAGTAAAGTTCCTCCTTTATTTATCCTTGATGGTGCTCAAATTGATTTAGGCCAACCAATAACTAATATTGGATTAACTTCTGATGTACAGAACCCTGCTCCTTTTGCTAGCCCACTTGTAACCTTTGATTTATCTACTGTTGAAAGAATAGAAGTTTTAACAGGTAATGAAGCCACAATGTTTGGAACAAGAGCGATGGGTGGAGTAATACTTATGTATTCGAAAAGAGGTAAGAATATTTCTTCGCAAAAATCTAAACCTTTATCAAACTTTACCATTAATGCATTTGATTCAACTAATAAATCTAGTAAACTATACAATTCGAACCTGTATTCAATTACAGATAATAAAGAAATAAAAATTAAGAAAAAAGAAGAATTAAACATATACATTGAAGGCATATCTTCAAGCGGTATGCCTGGAAGATATATCGAAACGATCTCTAGAAAATAATTTCTGGCACGCTATTTGAAAAATGATTAACATATGCGGTAGTCGAAAAGCAATAAAAGAGTAGACATAACCCTAAATATAATAATCATGAAAAAAGTATTAATTTTAATATTAGCATTATTATCTGTTACAATATCTAATGCAGATAGTTTAAAATCAACTAGCAAATCAGGGGTTAATTCTCGCTACAATGACGTGATCAACTTTATAGAAAGAGGAATAGAATTTCATATTTTTCTAAATGGAGAATTCGATTTTAATACCAATACAAGATATAATAATGGTGTTAGGATAAAAAGAGATTACAATGGAAAGGTAAGAAGAGTAGGAAATGTTTTTATAAATTACGATCGAAGAGGAAATGTAAGACGAATAGGTAATGTATACATGAATTATCGTTTCGGTCAATTAACAAAAGTTGGTGGTTTACTTATCAATTACGATCGATGGGGTAATCCTTACTTCGAAGGTAGTGTAAAAAGAAATAGAGTATATTATGGAAATAACAATCCTAATTGTGGAATTGACATTGATGTTAATATAGGTAATATCTACGATTACGATGATGTATATTTCTACAGAAATAATTTCAGAAGAAATTACAGGCAAATAAGAGAAGACAACAATTTTTACTATTACAGAGCTTTACCAAATGCAACTAATAATAAAAGAGCTCACGTTATTAAAAGGAGAAAGCAGAATAAAAACAAATTATATCGAAAAAATAAAAGAAATAGAACTAATAGAAGAAAATAGTTTATTATAACTTTAAAAAAAAACTCGAACACATAACGTTCGAGTTTTTTAGTATCTGAATTATTTCATTTATTACTTTGAAAATGTCTTATAACACTAGTTTAGATAATATTTAACCTTTAAATCTATCCTTTGTAAACTATGACTCTAAAACTTTTAAGTGAAATTAACTACTCTCCTACTCAGACTAAAATAGCTTTCTCAATAGTAATAGTTATTCTTACATCTTTCCATAGTCATTCCGAGCATATGTTAGGACAAACCTTCGAATTCTTCATGAAACTTACTACTTTAATTTTCATATGAATTTGTACTTAAAAAGATACTTAAACCTCTTTATTACTATACTCGTGTTTATGGTGACTTACTAGTTTATGATTTTGATTCTGTTAGTGAGTCTAGCAATTTACTGAGTTCAAATTTATTTTCTGAT
>ERZ1740052.866-NODE-866-length-10061-cov-19.792025_pt1 | contig 10061 bp, 9 predicted proteins | sample MGYA00581750_ERZ1740052 | MGnify/ENA primary metagenome ERZ1740052 (study PRJEB43018, sample SAMN04849743) | marine metagenome | isolation source: floating plastic debris | place: Pacific Ocean | collected 2008-08-30 | study: EMG produced TPA metagenomics assembly... | reverse complement strand
TTGTGACATCGGAGCAGGTTATGGAATTTTTGGATGAATCTGCTGTTTGTCAGTCTCCACCTTTATTAGTTGTTGAAGTGGTTAGCCCGGAATCGGTAAAGCGTGATTATCGCTATAAACGTTCTGAATATGCTGCTTTAGAAATACCTGAATATTGGATTATTGACCCAATCGAATCAAAAGTCACGGTTTTACTTTGGGATGAAGGTTTATATGAAGAGACGGAATTTCCTGGTATTCAAAAAATTATTTCTCGTACTTTTCCACAATTGTATTTGACGGTGGAGAAAGTTTTAGCAGCAGGGAATATTAAATAGATTAAATAAAATAATAGGATTTACTAAAATATCATAATACCTGCTGGTGCGTGACACTAAAAAAAATATTATTACTACGTTCAAAGATAGTCAAAGTGTCACAGCACCCTACAATAACAATATGCAAGTTGCGTAAGTTAAAAATAAATAAAAATTAAAATTATCTACTTTCTACAGCTGCTTTACGAAAGAATTTAAAAATTACTAATACGCTCAATAAACTTACCGCTGCACTGATAATAAACATTCCCGCATATCCTGTAGAACTGGCAACTTTACCACTCAACATTGAAGCAGCAACTCCACCGATATATACTACGGATACTTGAAATGTATAATCAGTCGCGGCAGTATGAAGTTCGCATTTATCCATCATTGCACTAAGTAATGCTGTGTAAGCCATGCCTTGAAATGCATTAGCGGTAATTGTGACGGCGTACAATATAGGTAAATTACTGACACCGTTAGCAGGAATTATATACAAAAGCGTTGCAATACTGGCTGCTAAACCAAATAAAATTAACGAATTAATTCTTCCTAATTTAGTAATTAAAACTCCCGCAATCAAAGCGCTGACAATACGAGCGCTATAGCTGACGATTCCCAACATTACGCCAATTTCTGACAGGGATAAACCTCTATCAACAAACAGGGGACGTAACATTGTACCGGACATCATTTCTCCAACCATATACAGTACAAGAACTAAAAGCCAAGGTAGTGCTTTGGGACGAGAAAGAAAGGTAATAAAAGGTTGAAGATAGGATTTAAATAAGTTCGATTTTTTAGGTTTATTCTTAACAGCTTCTGGATATAAAATTATAGGAATTAAAGTCAACAGCATTGTCAATGACATAATTATTAAACTGTATTTCCAACCGACTCTATCTAATAAAATTAATACTCCACCACCGCCAATAATTGCACCAAAAATATTTCCCCCGGATTGAATTGCATTTCCAATTCCGCGTTCATTTGGTTCGAGTAAATTAACAGCTAATGCATCGGTTGCTATATCTTGACTGGATGAGAATAAAAAAGCACAGAACATCAAAATAACTAAAGTATCAAAATTATTTTCAATATCAATAAATGCACATCCGAATGTAACTATTGCTAATAATAGTTGAAAGAAAATAATCCAACCGCGATAATGTCCTAATTTTGGTAAACTATAGCGGTCAATAAGTGGCGACCACAGGAATTTTAATGCTGAAGGAAGAATCAGAAAACTTAGGAAACCGATTGCATCAAGCGACATGTTTTGCTGTCGCATAAAAATAGGTACGGTTTGAATAAAAAAGGTTGTGGGAATAAATTGAGCGGTGTAAAGTGCAGCAAGAAGAATTAGTTTAGAAAGCATAAATTGTCAATTTATAAATATATTGTTGCAATTAATAACAGATTAAAAAATGACCTTACCCCGCCTCCCACACCCCTCTAATTAATAAGGAGAGGGGAAGGGGTGAGGTTTTAAATGTGGTGAATAGTTAACTCTTTTTGTATCACCAAAAGAATTAAATTACAAAGTAGCTTTAAATTGGACTCCGTATGTTACTGGGTCACCAAACCCTGCGGTTCCGTCTGGTACTGGGAATAAGAAACCAGAGGTTATGTAACGAGTGTCAAACAAGTTATTTGCATATAAATAAATGCCGTATTTCTCAGCTTCGTAACCGATGCGAGCATTTACGAGAACGTATGGTTCTTGCTTGATTTGATTATCGTCGTCAAAATAAGTAATACCATAACCCGTTAATCCAGCACGAGCATATAACCCTCCCGGACTGCGATATTGAGCTGCTAAATTATAGGTAAATTGCGGTACAAAAGGAACTTGATTGTCACTCAAATCTACTCCGGTATCTGAGTTTAAATAGTTTTTGTATTTACTATCTACATAACCAACTGATGCAATTAAATCTAATCCTGTTGCTGGTTTTGCTTTTAATTCAAATTCAACTCCAGTCGCTTTTACATCGATGTTGCTAACACTTCCAAAAAATCCGCTTTCGTCAAATTGCAATACTTGATAGTCGCTCACATCATTGTGAAATACCGATAAGTTAGCAATTAAACGATTATCCAACCAAGAAGATTTTAAACCCGCTTCGTAACTCCAGGTTTTTTCTTCTCCAAATCGTAATTCTGCTTCACTACCAGCACGGTAATTCAATCCACCAGGTCTATACCCTTTCGCGATAGTTGTATAAGCCATTAAGTTGGGATTAAGTTGATATTTCAACCCAAACCGGGGAATCAATTCATCGTTACTGACTTCTTCATCTCTAAATTCTTCTTGACGGAGTGAAGTTAAACTACCATCGGGGTTTATTGACTCATAGGTACTGTCAGAAGAAGCATCGGAAGTTTCGTAACGTAAACCAGCAAATACGGTTAATGGTTCGATGGGTTTGTAATCGACCTGTCCAAATACCGCATAAGTTGTCCGAGAATCGTCTCCGAAACGTCGAAATCTGCCAAATCCGGGAAAGTCGATTTGATTATCATCAACTGTAAAGTCGCGAGATTCGTAGTAACCACCCAATAACCATTGCAAACCTTCAGCAGTTTCTGGAGATTGGAACCGTAATTCCTGCGTCCATGTTGTTGAATTAATATCATCAATAATCTGAACTGCTCCCGTACTTCCAGGAACAACGTTTTCCTGACGACTGTAACGACGTGCTGTAATCGAAGTTGCTCGGAAACCTTCACCGTTATAACCAACTTTCACAGCTTGGGTATTGGTACTAAGCTTATTGAAACCTTCAGTTTCTAAATTAACTTCAAATGGGTCGTCTGGATTAATTTTGTTGTAAGTCGGATTACCATCATCGGTAAAACTGTTGTAGCTATTAAAAGATACAGTCCAATCTAATGTTGGTGTCCATAAAAGTTGCGCTCTACCTGCAAATCGCGCTCTTTCTCCTATTTTTTCACCTGTAGCAAGATTTTCAATAAATCCGTCTTGTCCTCTATAAGCTCCAGCAATTCTTAATGCTAATTTATCGTCAACTAGAGCATCGTTGATAGAAAATTGCAGTTCGCGGCTATCATATTTTCCATAACTCAAACCAAAGGTAACTTCTGGTTCAAAAGTTGCTTGACGAGAAATAACGTTAACTACACCAGCCGAACTATTTTTACCATAAAGAGTACTTTGAGGTCCTCTGAGTACTTCTATTCTTTCTAAATCGGTGAAAGCTAAATCTAAAAATCCGTTATAGTCAACCGGAACGTCATCAATGTAAAAAGCGACGCTATCCTGAGCGGTAAGAAAGTTCGCATTATTTACACCCCTCATGCTGTAGTTACTAAACTCAGTACCACCACTAGATGTGGGAGCAAAGCGAAAGTTAGGGGTATAGTTTGCGATATCTTGAAAAGAATCGATTTGAGCGTCTTCGATTTCCTGTTGAGGAATCACTGTCAAACTCAAAGGAATCTCTTGCTGTTCTTCCGGTCGTTTTTGTGCTGTGACTGTGAGTTCGATATCAGCTTGAGGTATGGAATCTAAACTTAAAGTTAATCCATTTTGGCTGTTGGAGATTTTTACACTGGGTGCATTTTCTACACCAGTTATTCGTATTTGTACTTTATTAACTATCTGTTTGACGGTTATTAGAGCAATTCCTTCTAGCGGATTTTTTGTCTGAAATTCTCCACCACCAGACAAATTTAATACTGCATTCTCAATATTTGCAATTAAAGTATTACCATCTATTCTTGTTATCGGTGTTAATAAATCTCCCTGGGGAGTTTTTAAAACAACTTCCAAACCATTACTTGTTTGCTGTGTTCTGACACCAGTTATCTCGATAATTGCAGGAGTTGTATTTTCCTGTGTCAGTAAATAAGAAGCGCTGGTTTTTGGAAATTTAATTTCATCTAATTGACGAATATTTGAAATTGATTTTTCAGTTTCCTCAACTGAAGTTTCTTTATCAAGACTAATATTTTTCTCTATAAGATTTTCTTCTGCTAGAGCTGATTGAGATAGGGTTAAATAAAATATACTTAGTATTCCTGCGTACCAAATTTTCAACTTCAAAATATCCTCACACACAACTAAATAAGTAAATATATACAGATAAAAAATTGCAGCATTATTTATCATGTCACAATTAATTAAGGTAATATTATTTACTTATTAAATATCTGTGTCAAACGACAGCTTGTCAAACAAGTATTGAGGAGTTGATATTGTTTTTTAGATTACAAATATAGCGGAACCTCACCCCTTCCTCTCTCCTTGTTAAGGAGAGGGGTGTCCTAATGAGGGGGTGAGGTTTTAAGTGTATTGGACTCAATTAAAACTGTTATAAATTCAATAATTTGTAGGAAAAAGTTTTGATATTTGAAGTTAGACAACAATAAAATTAGAATTTCGCTTTCATTTGTATACCATATATCACGGGGTCGCCAAATTCTGCGGTTCCATCTGGTACTGGGAATAAATATCCCGAAGTCAGATAACGAGTGTCAAACAAGTTATTTGCATATAGATAAATACCGTATGTTTCAGCTTCATAGCCGATTCGAGCATTTACAAGAGCGTATGGTTCTTGCTTGATTGTATTATCATCATCAAAATAAGTAAGACCATAACCGCGTAATTCTGCACGCGCATATAAACCTCCCGGAGTTCGATATTGAGCGGCTAAATTATAGGTAAATTGCGGTAGAAAAGGAACTTGATTGTCGCTTAAATCTATACCAGTTTCAGTATTTATATAGTTTTTGTACTTACTGTTTGTATAACCAGCTGATGCAATTAAATCAAGCCCTGGTGCTGGTTTTCCCACCAGTTGAAATTGGACTCCGGTGGCTTTTAAATCGATATTATTAATATCACCTAATACTCCATTTTCATCAAACTGCAATACTTGATAATCATGTATATCTTTGTGGAATAATGATAAACCAGCAAGCAAATAACCATTCAACCAAACTGATTGTAAACCTACTACATAATTCCAGGCTTTTTCTTCTTTAAATAGTAGGGTATCTTCAGTATCGGCTCCGTAATTTAATCCACCGGGTCTATAACCTTTAGCAATATTAGCGTATCCGATTAAATTGGGACTGAGTTGATATTTTAAACCGAAGCTGGGAATAAATTCCTCGTCGCTGACTTTTTCATTTTCAACATCCGGACGAATTGGACTTAAACTACCGTCAGGATTTACAAAATCATAAGTACTATCCAAAGATGAATTGCTAGATTCGTATCTTAAACCAGCTGACAGGGTTAATGGTTCCATAGGTTTGTAATCGACCTGTCCAAATAGCGCATAGGTTTTGCGATAATCGTCTCCGAAGCGTCGAACTTTTGGCAATCCTGGAATGTCAACTTGAGCATTATCAACGATATAATTCTGAGATTCGTAATAAGCACCTAATAACCATTGAAAATTCTTGGCAGTTTCAGGAGATTGGAAGCGTAATTCCTGCGTCCATGATTTTAATGTCAAATCATCAATAGTCTGTGTCGCTCCCGTAGTTCCAGGAAACAAGAACGCTTGCTGACTAAAACGACGTGCTGTAATTGATGTTGCTCGAAAACCCTTACCCTGATAACCAACTTTCAGAGCTTGAGTATTTGTATTGTAATTATTGTACCCTTCTGTATTTATATCAACCTCGAATGGTTCGGAAGCATCAAGTTTGTTGAAAGGGGGATGACCGTCGTTTATAAAGCTGTTAAAACTATTAAAAGATATTTTCCAATCTGACGTAGGTGTCCATAAAAGCTGTCCTCGTGCTGCAAATTGCGCTTTTTCACCTATTTTTTCGTCTGTAGCGGTGTTTTGAATAAATCCGTTTCGACCTTGATACACTCCAGCAATTCGCAACGCTAGTTTATCTTCAACCAAAGCATCATTCAGAGAAAATTGCAGTTCGCGGCTATTATATCTACCATAACTTGCACCAGCTATGACTTCTGGTTCAGAACTTGCTTGACGAGAAATAGCCTTAACTATACCCCCAGAACTATTTTTACCAACTAGACTACTTTGAGGGATTCCCAGTACTTGTATTCTGTCCAATTCAGGAGAAGAGAGAATGAATAAATTGTTGTAGTCAACTGGAATATCATCGATATAAAAAGCCGCTCTGTCTAGAGGGGTAAGAAATATAGGGTTTTTTAATCCCTGCATTGTAATATAGTTACCTAAATCATTACCCCGCTCGTACTTTGGGGAATAGTTATATCTAGCGATTTTTTTGGCGATATCTCCAAGATAATTGATGAGAAATTCTTGGATTTCCGGTTCGGAAATTACAGTCCAATATAAGGGTATATCCTGTAATTCTTGAGATAGTTTTTGTGCAGTAACGGTGGGTTTGATATCTGCTGTTTCTAAACCGGTTATATTTAATTGAGAAGTATCTAAGTTTATATTTTCGGTTTTTTCTGTTACTAAATTTCCTTTTTTATCAAGATTATTTTGTTTTTCTATGAGATTTTCCTGAGCATAACTAGGCTGAGGTAGAACGAAGCAAAATACGCTTATAATCGCCGTAAAAAAAAACTGTTTCATATTCAAATGACCAATTTTTGTAATCTAAGTGATTATAGTCGTATGTTAGATATTTTTTTAGTAGCTAATAATATTCAGTTAAACGATGATTTGGTACATATTATTCTAAAAAATATTAGATATGAGGTAATATCTAATTAAAAATTATTGGATTAAAAAAATATTTTTATGAACAGAATACTTCAGTTAAGGCTGATATTTTATTTTTAACTGATAATGAGTTTTGTTAATGTTCTATTTTGTTTAAGTTGATGCTTAAGTAGGTAAAATTAAATATAAAACCTCACCCTCAGTCCCTCTCCTTATTAAGGAGAGGTAAGCCGGAGACAGTGTCAAGTTTTGTCTTACATTTAATCATGCCTATCTACTTAACTTATGCAATTAAGTACAAATCTTTTAAAAATATATTAAACTAACCTAAATGCTTTTCTAACATCTTCGCAATCACTTCTGGTTGAATCTTGCGATATTCTTTTTTACCTAATTTCAAAATACAATTCGGGGAACTGCAACATTTTAAACAGCCGGTATGCTCTATAGAGACTTTGTCGTACAGACCTTTTTCTCGCAAAATCTTTTCTAATTCTGGCAGTACATTTAAACTGCCTCTTTTACGACAACCTGATTTCTGACATACAAGAATCTTTGGTTTCGCTTTAGGAGAATTACTTTGCTTTGGACAAGTTTCTATTGGTTTTATTCCGTATACTTTTAATTTAGTTTTTCCCGTGCGTAAATTTAGTTTGTTAACACCAAAAACATTTATTTTTTGTCCGTATTTTAGAAATGAAGCCGCAGACTTTCGTAAAACTTTAGGGAGTTTCAGCTTAATTTCGCCATTTTGAGTTATTAGCTTTAAAAATTTGGGTTTTTCGAGATTTTTTCCGTCAAAACCAAAAAATTCACCTTTTAAATTAAATTCTGATAAAGTTCGATAATTATCAACCATTTCGATTTTGGATTTTAGATTTTATATTTTGTATTTTTTAGGATTTACGACATTAAAAATGAGAAAAATCTTGTAGGATTGGCAACTTGCTTTAATGATTTTAGTTCGCTGACTTATGACCCTCTAAAATTTTGGGAATGGTGCGTTACGCTACTGCTAACACACCCTAAAATCATAATTTATTTTATGAGAGTCGTTTTGCTTCAACAGTTTTAGGTAAATCTTGCATTTCTGGCATATCTGGGAATTCTAATTCCCAACCGTTTGCTAAAGTTAAAACTTTACCAGCTTCCCCATCAGCTTGTTTCACAACTTCTTCCTCTAAATCTTTTTTCGGAACATATACTACTAAAGTACCTGCACCATTCTTACGTAGCATTACTTTCATGTTGGTCCCCTCTTTCTATAAGTTCTAATTCGTGTTTGCGACAACCAATTACAATATCTTTTTCCATGAAGCGGATTGCATAAATATAAGCTCTCTGTAAATATGTGCCTATACTTATGACATACCCAACTTCTCCAATATCAATTAAAACTTCTCCTAATTTCTTACCAGGATAAGTACCGTCGTTTTTAATTTCACTGATAATTTTGACTTTATCCCCTAGGTCATAAATTGGTGGTAAATCAAGTTCTAACTCATCTGATGGCATGGGAATATCTACCGTTTTGCACTAAATCTAATACCTCTTTAGTAGTAAGGCTACGTTTTTTCTTTACCGACTCTTGACGTACTGCTTCTAAAACAGATTTGGTTTCTTCCGGATTAAGCTTAATTCCATGCTGTTCCAGAACTTGAGTCACCGCATGTCTGCCAGAATGCTTACCTACTACTACACGTCTTTCCCAACCAACTTCTTCAGGGCTGAATGGTTCGTAAGTTGTAGGATTTTGCAATACGCTATGAGCATGAATACCTGATTCGTGTGCAAAAGTATTTTCTCCGACTATAGCTTTCCAAGGTGGTACGCTACAGCGAGATGCATCTGCAACCAATCTAGATAAGTCGAGCAGCTTTGTAGTATCAATACCTACATCTAAGCCATAAATGCGTTTCAAAGCCATGACGACTTCTTCTAAAGCTGCATTTCCCGCTCTTTCTCCCAAGCCATTTACTGTTGTATTCGCAGTTAAACACCCAGCTTCAATACCCGCAAGAGCGTTAGCTGTGGCTAAACCAAAATCATTGTGAGTATGGATTTCTACAGGAATTGATAGCGATTCAACTAGCTTTTTAACTCGATGATAGGTTGCAAAAGGGTCGAGAATTCCGACTGTATCGCAAAAGCGAAACCTGGAAGCGCCTAATTCTTGAGCGAATAAAGCTACATCCAGGAGGAAATTTTTATCAGCCCTCGAAGCATCTTCTCCACCAACAGAAACCCAAAGTCCATTATCTAAGGCGAAGTTGACGCTATCTCGAAGCTGTTGTAAAGTTATGCGCCATTGTCCCTGAAACTTAGTGCTAATTTGAACACCAGAAACAGGAATGCAAATATGTACGCGCTTTAACCCACAAGCAATAGAAGCTTGTATATCAGAAATTACAGCGCGATTCCAAGCTAGAAGTTTTGCTTGCAAATTCAAGTCAGAAATTGCTTTGATAGCCAGCGTTTCTTCTTCACCCATCGCTGGAATACCAACTTCTATTTCATGCACTCCTACAGTATCAAGAAATTTCGCGATCGCAACTTTTTCTTGTAAATTAAAAGCGACACCCGCAGCTTGTTCGCCATCGCGGAGTGTTGTGTCATTTATTAGGACAGGTGGTTGATTCATCTCCAAAAGATACCTCTTGCTAGGGATTGTTTTAGCACCCCTGAATAATTACGGCTTTAACTTTAAGTGAATATTAGTAAATGGCATTGGCAAGGAATGAATCCGGAATGATAAATTATGCATTACGAAAAAATATAATGATTATAATTATAGTAGTTATGATTATTCTCACAATTCTCGTAATCCCACATTCATCCTTGATAATTATTATTCAATCAATTCCATATTTCTGTATGAGAAAGAACCAGATTTTGGTATCAACTAAAAATTTAATTTACTAGGAATATCCGAATTATATTTGATTAACATTAAAACTCGACATTTTGTTGCCAATTTGGAAAACAGCAAATTAATTCCATAAATTAACCGATAGAGGACAGAGGACAATTCCTAAAGGCTAACTGATATAATGGGAGCAAGATGCTAATACTAGAACATAGCTGTACCAACTATTTGATATGGCTG
>ERZ1740052.865-NODE-865-length-10061-cov-20.976414_pt1 | contig 10061 bp, 3 predicted proteins | sample MGYA00581750_ERZ1740052 | MGnify/ENA primary metagenome ERZ1740052 (study PRJEB43018, sample SAMN04849743) | marine metagenome | isolation source: floating plastic debris | place: Pacific Ocean | collected 2008-08-30 | study: EMG produced TPA metagenomics assembly... | reverse complement strand
CAAACAGGAATGTATATACCAGTGTTGGGATCCGTTACTGATCAGCACCACTGGAGCCGTATCTACTGTCTTTCTAATTGGCATGTCAAAATTTATTTCAGGGTGTATGGCGAGTCGTAGTACTCAGACACCGCTGGAACGCACAGTCAATCCCGTAAAGAGATTATTTGGTAAAGTTCTTGATAAAGGCAGAGAAATAAGTGGCATAGAGAAGGTAGCTCCAGTGGTGGCCAACTTTAGCGGATATTCCGACGAGAGGCAAGGTAATAACAGTGACAGTGAAAGCAATTTAAGTGATCAAATTAATCAACCTGCAGCCACTGCTCAAACTTTACAAACAGAAAATCAAGACCATTCGGGTCAAGCTAACAGTGGTGATTTTTCATTAAACGCTGACTCTGAGGATTCATCCTCAGACGACGAGTCTGACCAAAGCTCAAATTTTGGCGAACATTTGGACCGCCCAACAGCCTTGTACAACCCAGCTCTTAATTCAACTGCAACAAAAGGGAAAGAAGTCAGTTGGTCGTCCGGTGACCAGACTTCACAATTCCCAGGCTGGTCAGAGGTTTTTGGCTCTGATCCAAATAATTCACGTGCATTCCAAAGTACCCCTAATCCTGCCCCACAAAAACGTGTGACACCAGCTGTCACACCTAGGAAAACAAATAAATCAGCTGACATAAAATCAAGTATTAAACAAAGCCCAATCATGAATGAAGGGTCGGTAGTCTTGTTGTCATTGCCAAAGGTAGAAAAGTTTGGAGACCATCCAGACCAGGATTGGGCAAATTGGGTCAAGGGTTTCCAGCGCACTTGTGCTGCTTTTGGTTTAACATTTTCCAGGATGGCGGCAGTCATCCACATGTATTTAGAGGACAAAGCCCTCATGGACTATGAGGAGTTGGAAAAAACAGAACTAGATTTGAGGGATTGGGAAGTAGTCTTAAGGGAGCTTGGTAAAAAATTTAAGGCTAGAAAAAGCAACTTTCGTAACTTAGTAGTAACGTTAGACAACCATCCAAAAATTAAATCAGGACAAAGCATTTCTAGTTACTATGGTGAGCTTGTCACAATCATTGATAAACGATTTAAGGATTTGCCTCTTGATGAACGTCAGCATGTTTTGAAATCAGCTCTGTTGAGAGGATTAACTAACCAGCACTTGCTAGATGAAATTGCCAAAAAAGGTGCATACTCGCTTGACCAAATTTTAAAAGTAGCTAGGAAATGGGAAACACTACAGACGGATAAAATAATAGAGGACCTGCAGGAAGACAAAGTCAAAATAATACAAGCACAAGCAGGCGAGCAAGCATTTCTTGAGGCAGCTAAAGCGCTACAAACAATGAATAGAGAGCAAATAGAAATGGCTCAAAGAAGCCAAAGCAGAAATTTACAACCAAGAAACTTTGGAGGTAACTTTAACAGAATGTCACGACCAGGATGTTGTTTTGTGTGTGGTGACCCTAGTCATTACAAGAGGGATTGTCCGCAATTTAGACCCAGGGGTGGTTATCAAAACTTTGGTAGGGGCTGGCGGGGTCCACCTTCTTATGGACAGCAATTTAGACCGCAATCAGGATTCCATCAGACCCATCAGGTGAACCATGTTGGACAGTACCCCAATGCTAGTGGTAACGATTTTGATGCTGGGTATAAGAAGGGACTTGAGGATGCTGCAAAAAAGGTTGCTGAACATGAATCTTTAGTTAGGAATGTGAATGCTGCTTGTGAGGAAAAGGGGGATGAATCCTATTGGTTCTTTAATGATTCCAGTAACGGTAGGGGTCAGGATTGGCAACCCACACGTAATAACAATAGCCAGGTCAACATGGTCAGTTCTTGGACTTTAACTAAGGTTAGCAGTAAGGGGTCAAATAATACCTCTCTCTTGAGTAAAGTAGGTCAGGCTATGCTAAGGAACGCTTCTTGGATTGCAAAAGTTATGCTGTTGATGATGATCATTACAAACACCCCTGGGGTGGGAGGTCAAGGTTTTGATGACTACTCACCTGAACATCCTGTGTTGTGCGATTCTGTCTTGGATATGGGTCAAGGTCAATTGTGGAAATGGCCCGAGCGGCATCAATGTAAATCAGTTGAGATGGGTAATATTAATCCTCAGAACATGACATTAAGGCTCTACAAAAGAAATATGATTGAATGGAAATCAGAAGCTTATCAATGCCAGAAATTTAAATCCAAGGTTTCAACAATTGTATCGTTCTTCACAGACAGCAAGTCTATCAATAAATCAACAGAGATGTTACCTGTTGGGCAGAGTGAATGCATAAACATGGCTAGAACTTTAACTTGTAGTGCAGGAAATTTAATAGGGGATCAAGGTGTATACATCACTAAGAATGAAGTCAATTATGAGTTTGATTGGTGTTGCAGTTATGATCATTTTGAAGCAACTAATTGTGCAGTAATAAAAACGCATGTATATAAGCGATTCGGTTCAGTCCTTGAATCCCCAGCAGGGGATGTCAGAAAGTGTCGATATGAGGATGAAGTTTGCACTTTAGAAGATGGAACAGTATTAGTATGGTCAGTTAACAACAATGCTAGCTGTGAATATTTGTATGCAACCACCCTAAAAGGGAAATATGCTGAGGGTTACTTCATTACAGACACAAATGATTTAGCTTTAACCTTCAAAAACACACCATTAGTAAAAGTTACAACATGCGACAATAAGGAAGGGGTGATATCTGATCAGGGTCTTATTGTTTCATTTGAAAATGCCATAAATCAACAAACAGTAGAGGCAGCAGTCAGTGCTGAGCTAGGGTTAACTCCTCAGAGCCAAGCATTATTTAATAATGATAAAGTATCTGGAACAGTAGCAAATATAGTAAATGGTATGGTTCAGGCTGTTTATGTTAAACTATCCCAGTTGATTACAGACGCATTTAGAAAATCCATCAATTATGCATGCCATGCTCTGGCTGAATACTTAGAAATGATTAAAGGTTTGATCCAGGCGCATCCTACAGCTACGTTAAGATACATTTTTGAAAATCCAAACATTTTTGCTAGAACAGGTAACGGAGTAATTGAAGTGTTTAGTTGTACTCAGCTTGATCCTGGTAGCTATAAGTTACTACCCATGAATGATACTTGTACAGAATGGATTCCAATACAGTTTACATATGCTAACACAACACACAAGGCATATTTAGATTACATAACAAACACAATTGTACCTACCTCTCCAGAAAGATCATGTCACACTACACGTAAATTGCCGGTCTCATTAGGCGGAGTAATCTCCATGTATGTAGCCAAAACTGGAGCTCTTGAGAAACCAGGACATGTAAATGTTCTCCAGTTGACCAAAGTTAATCTGAATGAATCCATGCTAGAAATACCAGAAGTGATATATAGATCAGCAACATTAATTGATTGGTCAGACATGATGCAAGAACATTCTTTAAATGATGTGTTGGCGGCAGCTGCTAAGCAACGACGAGTACTAAATGCCATGGGTATCACATGGGAAGGGGAACCTGGTGCAGCAGCAACAGAGAACTTGGAGCATATTTTTGAACGAGGTTTTTTCGGATTTCTGCTTGGGGCACATCTAGGATCACCATTTGAGGTTTATGTCTTCCTTGTTTGTCTATGGGTAACAGTTGTTACAGTCGCAAAATTGCTGCAATGCATTTGTCAATGCAGAAATAGGGGTGTTAGGGAAGTTGTCAGACAGGTTAAACCGGGTCGTAAGCGTACAAGGAACAGAGTTGTCATGGTTAACGCATCTGACTTAAAAGCTGGTGAACTTGAAGCAATAGAAGAGGAGGTAGCACCCTTAAGATATCCTAAATTGTATCCAGACTTGAGTAAAATTGACATGGTCAACAGCACCGGGGGAATCCTACATGTCCCAATCCAGTTGCATGGCATCAATGTCCTGGCCTTATGGGATTCTGGTAGCAGTATTTCCTTGATTGGGAGTGGTTTGGTTAAAAAACTTGATCTTCCCCTATGCAAAACTAACTTGAAGGCAGCTGGTGTTACTGGGGATAAACTTGTCTTGAGTGGGGAAGCAACTGTTAAAACTAAGTTAGGGCCAAACATACTTAATCACGACTTTGCTGTCATGGATAATGGTAAAACAGAAGTCATACTTGGTACTGATTACATGGAAAGGATTGGTCCATACCTAGTTGACATTGAACATCAACAATTGAAACTTAAAAATCTAGCAAGTGGTGAAATTACACCCATTGATCTCATAGTCAGTGGACAGCAATGACTAGGCCTAAATAAAAAACACATGTTAGTTCCAAAATGTTGTACAATCACTTTAAATGTTATAACTCATGAAGCTCTAGTAGGACATGTCTGTCATATACAGCCAGATCATAGATGGCTTGATTGCAACTTAAGAATAGAGGAATCAATTGATTACAATAGTACAGGGGAGATAAGAACACTATTGACAAATCATGGTGAAACTAGTGTAGTTATCCCTGAAGGTGCTTTTGTAGGGATCATAGAAGTTGTTACTAGTCCAGATGTAATTAATACAGTAGATATAATTGAGGACGAATTGCACTGTGTGCCACAACCGACAAAACTTGAGGAAACTGCTTGCTTTGCTTCTAAGGACTTAGGAAAAGATGTTGACTTCAAAAATTCAATTCTGGATAACCATCAGAAATGTAGACTTATTTCATTAATAAATGCTCACCCGACAGCGTTTTCAATGCACAATAATGATTTTGGTAGGACATCACTAATTAAACACACTATAGAGTTAGAACCAGGGGCAAAACCTTTCCACTCTAGGCCCTATCCAGTTCCACATCATGCAAGGGAGGAACTAAACAAGCAAATGCAAAAGCTCAAAGATGGGGGTATGATCAAGCAAAGCATGGGTAGCAGGTTCAGCAGTCCAGTTATACTGGTAGATAAAAAGGACAAGTCAAAGCGTATGTGTATTGATTTTAGAAAGCTTAATTCAATGACAGTAAAGGTGAAACAGCGGTTACCCACCATGGACGATGTTGCGACAGTTTTGTCTCGGAAAAAGTATTTCACCTCATTAGATTTCATGTCTGGATTTTGGCAGGTTGAATTGGATCCTGAGTCTGCAGAACTAACTACCTTTGTTCTACCTAATTATGAGATGTATCGTTGGACTGTTATGCCATTTGGTTTGTGCAACAGCCCTTCCAGTTTCCAGAGGTTGATGAATACTGTTTTTGTGGACTTAGTTGCTACTGGCAATTGTATTGTGTATGTTGACGATGTGTTGATAGCAAACAAGACATTTGAGGAGCATTTGGACACGTTGGAGAAATGTTTTAAGAGGCTTATTGAATGTGGGTTAAAATTGAAACTCAGCAAGGCGTCATTTTGTCAGCGAGAATTGACATATCTTGGTCACACTATTTCAGAGGAGGGTATAGCTCCTTCGGAGGACAACGTGAAGAAATTACTCGACTACCCTTCTCCACGTGATCGTAGAACTGTTGAAAGTTTGCTAGGTTTGCTCAATTATTACAGGAAACATATCCCTAATTATGCCAAGATTGCAGCTCCTATTACTTCATTGTTGAGGAGAAAGAACCAGAAAGGAGCACAACGAAAAATTGATTGGAGCGAGGAGGCTGAATCAGCCATGAGGTTGTTGATTAAGAAGATCACGGAATATCCCATCTTAAGATTTCCTATTCATGAGCATGGTTATTTGTATATCCTGACCACAGATGCTTCATCTATTGCTGTTGCTGGTGCTCTCTCCCAGATGCAGGATGGTCATGAGTATCCCATTAGTTTCTATTCAAGGAAGTTGTCAGAGGGACAGTCAAAGTGGTGTAGCTCAGAGCTGGAGTGTTTTGGAATTGTGGCTTCGGTTAATCATTTCAGGCAGTTCTTACTGGGGGTCAAGTTTAAGATCTACACAGATAACACAGGTTGTTTGGAAATTCTCAAGAAGCCGGATTTGTCAGGGAGACTTCGTAGGTGGGCTTTAATGCTTGGTGACATGGAGTTTACACTACATCATAAACCAGGAAAGATTAATCCTGCAGATGGTTTATCGAGAGTAGGGGCAGTACAGACCATTAAACGAATTTTAGGCCCAGATGATGTGAAACAGGCACAGAAGGAGGACTCGCATATTTCAAATCTCATCACATATCTTAGACTAGGCGAGTTTCCAATAGGTTGTACATCTACATTGAAACGCATGATTGAGAGGGAAAGTGTTAAGTTTGAAGTGCTCAAGGGTGTTCTGTTCAGGAAAAGGAATGAGAAGCGGTCTGTTGTGGTTATACCAGGTTGTTTGAAGGATCTTATGCTCAGGGAGTTTCATGAATCACTTGAGGGTATGCACTATGGTATACACAAATGCGTTGAAAATCTCTTGGAGGTGTGTTGGTGGCCTAAGCTTCGACAGGATGTTATAGACTATATAGAGGCATGTGAAAGTTGTGCAACAGTCAAGGACCCACAGAGGAGGACAAAAGTGCCGTTGAAATCTCAGCATGCTGACTATCCAATGCAGACAATCTCTGTTGATGTTGCAGGACCACTGGTTGAGTCCGAAAGGGGCAACAAATACCTCTTGTGTTTCGTTGATCATTTTACTAGATATGTTGATATGTTTGCAATTCCTAATCAGACGGCTGAAACTGTTGCGAGGATATTTGTAGAAGAGTATATCACTAGGTATGGAGTTTGTGAAAATCTACTTTCGGATCGAGGAACAAACTTCCTCAGTGAGTTGGTCAGTGAGGTTAACAGGCTTTTGAACATTAACAAGAAATCAACGACTCCATTCCACCCAGCCACAAACTCCGCAGTAGAACGAGTGTTCAGGGTCGTTAAAACTAAATTGGCACATTTTTGCTCTAGAGAGACTCAGAAAGACTGGGACCAGTACGTTCCATTCATTCGCTATGTAATCAATCAGTCTTGGCATGCATCTACTAATTACTCCCCAGCATATTTGTTCTATGGCAGGCCTTTGTTAACACCATTAAAGTTATTGCTGCCCAAGTCAGCACCTGAATCAGTAGAGGGTGATTACCCTGAAGTAATGGCAGCAAGGATACAACAAGTTTGGGAGCTAGCTCGTGTTTACATGAAAGCTTCTAAGGAGGCTCAAAAGTTTTATTATGACCGGGACTTAACGCCCAGCAAGGTCAGGGTTGGGGATAGAGTGTATAAACATAGCCCGGCTGGGCGTAAGGGTTTGTCAACAAAGCTAGTTCATCATTGGATTGGTCCTTTTTTAGTCACTAAGGTATCAGACACAAATGCTTGGATCAAACCCATCAGTAAACCAAATGACACACCAAAGTGTGTCCACTTAAATAACTTGAAAAAGTACAGGGGGCCTAACGTTCCACCTGAGGATAGTGAGGAGATAGATTTAGAGGATGTAGATTCTCATTCAATGCCTAACCTTTCTAATAGAGATGGTGATGTGGATGAGGTGCCTATTTTGACTAAGGATACTACAATAGCAGTTGATGGGGATAGTGAACAGCAGGTTCATCTTAGGACAGGGGATGGTCCATATAACCTGAGACGCAGGGTGGTTGGTCGACGAGACCCCAATGCAGTTTACTAGGACACAAATTAAGTTAGTTTAGAAGCTAGTAAAGGCAAGCATTATAGTTGATTTGGGTGTCAAAATAGCTTATACTTTACACAATCAGCATGTCTCAAGTGGATGTGCGTGCTTCACTATTTTCAAGCAGGGATGCTTCTAATTAGGTGGTGGTTCATAATTATTAGGATATTCATATATATTGCATATGCTTAGATAACATTGTGTGTGTTGACTTTGAAATGGGTTGGTAGAAAATAAAACTAGTGGTATGTTTTGAGTTTATCGCACTAATTCTTATTCAGAATATGTTTTAGGCGTAATCAATTACAAAAGTAGCGGTGTGGGTAATTATCCAGGTCAATTTAAGTTGGGGAATAAACATTAAACTCTAACTCAAAGCAGGATTAGCCTATAGCCTCTACCAATATTTGACCAAAAGTATTAAGACCAGCAGTAATATTATGCTGATTAAGCCAGTGCCATCTGCAAAGGAGAACATAATTATACCATACAATATAAGAGTTCACAAGTTAAATCATGCTCATTAATCGCTCTTTAAGTTTATATAGCTTCCAGGTTACTCAGACAGGTTTGGGAGTGGAAACTTACGTGTCATTCCAGCTGACTCGACGTGAGGAGTGGAGGTGATAGTCAGTCGCTCAGCAGCTGTCACGGTTGTTTCTAAAACAGTGCAAAAGAAATCTGTCGTTATGCTTTGTTATCATAAATTAGGCAAAGTTTACATAGGTAGTATTGTAGTCTTGGGCCATGTTTCAGTTATGGATGACAGTGACATAGGATATTAGTGCTTAGGTTAAAGCTTATGTTCATTATTCACTCACCTTGGGTAGATGGTACTGTTGTTATTGCCGGCTCAGTGGCGTTCACACAAAACAAAATGATGCCATTCTTTAGGCATGCGCAGAGATCTGTCAGACATATATCTACAATAGGAAAATAAGCACTGCTCTTGTTTGTCACTGAACATAGTAGTCACTGTCAACACAACAATGTGCCTGGCTGTAATGTTTCTGTGATATAATAACAAATGGTCGCTTGTAGGAGGTGCTATTGTGGGTTTTATATTTCAGCGCGTGGTCATTCTCCTTCTGTCGCTGCGCACTTGCCCACTATAACCAATGTGTGAAAGCCAACCATGTGCATTGTGATATAATTTATTGGTTACTAGCCAGAAATGAAGCTTCATCAAATGTTGGGCTTGGCCTTGCAACTGTTCAATATTTTATTTAATATTCTTTTTCAGTGGATTGGCGATGTTGGTGAGCTTGGGAGACTGCGTGCTGCTCCGGGAGAGACTTTATTGGGTTCCTGGGGGCGCTGGTTTGGTATCTCCATGCGCTGTTGTTTTCCGATCACCATCACGACCATGTGCTTGTCGCTATTACAACAATAATGTTGAACAATGTTGAACATAGAGGAGCCAGCATGATATTATCATATTGCGGCGATACAAGTTGGCAGTTAGGTCAACAACTGTTGTCAGCGAGGGGCGTAACTGGTTGACCCATAGGTATATCAGGGTTAGAAGCATCAAGCATGTCATTTGTTTTACAAATACAAACGTGCCGCCAGCGTACGCAATAACACCATCTGACACAGTCTTTAACCCAATGTCGCAGTGCTCCCACTATATTGTTTGTGTGAACGGCTCATGCGGGGTTGGTGTTAGCAGAACTTGGGTGTGGGTGCTCGGCAGCGTGACCCTGTGGCGCCTCTCTATCCTCTCTGCCCAGCTGAGCGGGACTGAGTCTGTCTCTGTTAACCGACGCCAGAGTTCACTTGTATACGACTGCTTAATGGCAGCATGTGTTAAATGATATTGAGTTTGGAAGGCCAAGGTCTGACTGTAATAGCAAATGCCAAATTTATTCAGCTCTAATTTGGGGCATTTAGTGTCACTTAGTGCTTGGAAGGGTTTCAAATCTTTGCAACGAGGAGCATTTGTTTGTCTCCTTGAGTGGGCCAGTGCTGCTTGCGTCTGTGTGCGTGTGGCGCTCGCTGGATGTGCACACTTGTTGTAGCACCTCCTGCATGCTAAGATCTAGATAACACTGTGATTATAATTTATTGTACATCCTCCATTATTAGATGGATGACCATTCTCATTAGACATCTTTGATTGGTTTTGATCATTTATAATATTATATTGTGGTACAGGAAAAATATCATTTTTCGTTTATAGCCAGTCACATTGGGGTGGGACTGAAAGGCCCAATGTATACATTATCTTAGTTTTTAATGCTTTATTGTTTTACTTACCAGGTAACATGATGAGTCTGGTGTTCACAACTGTCACTAGTACTACCTGCTTCTTACTAGCACTACCTCTGTCTACTCTGTTACTACTCCAACACTGATTATGATGATTGCTTCGTTACTGACTATGCTTCTCTGAAATGCCTGTTTACACACTGTCACGCTTGCTGCACATTATCATTCTTACTGTATTTGATGTACAATTGCT
>ERZ1740052.864-NODE-864-length-10066-cov-23.406852_pt1 | contig 10066 bp, 7 predicted proteins | sample MGYA00581750_ERZ1740052 | MGnify/ENA primary metagenome ERZ1740052 (study PRJEB43018, sample SAMN04849743) | marine metagenome | isolation source: floating plastic debris | place: Pacific Ocean | collected 2008-08-30 | study: EMG produced TPA metagenomics assembly... | reverse complement strand
CATCGCCATAGTTACCGTAATTATACGAACCCCAAATTGCAATTTTCATTTTTTTTAGGGAGTAAGGAATAGGTAAGAGGTAAGAAGTAAGAGGTAAGAAGTAAGAAGTAAAATAAAAAATGTATATTAGACTGAGTTATAAATTTCTGAGTCACAAGTTTTGACCTATTACCCATTACCTATTACCCATTACTCATTTTCATTAAACTGATGCTGTGTTTGATGATATTTCCAAAGTTTACCTTTACGATTTAATAACTCCTGATACCCTCCTTGTTCTACAATCCTTCCTTGTTCGAGAACTATTACTTTGTCCGCTTTGAAAATAGTAGAAAGTCGATGAGCAATTGCAATCGCAGTTCGTCCATAGGTTAATTTTTCTAAAGATTGCTGTACCAGACGCTCGCTAACTGAATCAAGAGCGCTAGTTGCTTCATCTAAGATTAAAATTTCTGGATTGCGTAATAAAGCTCTAGCAATAGCTATCCTCTGTCTTTGTCCCCCAGATAAACGTATTCCTCTATCTCCTAGTTTGGTATCAAAACCTTGGGGTAACTCTGAAATAAATTCGTCAGCATTTGCACCTTTTGCTGCTTCTAGAATAGCTTTATCATCTATATTTTCTAAACCATAAGCAATATTTTCTCGAACTGAAGTATTAAATATAAAAGTATCTTGACTTACCACTGCTATATTGTTCCGTAAGGAAGCAAGGCTATATTCGCGTAAATCAACTTCATCAATTAATATTTTCCCTTTTGTAGGGTCATAAAACCGTACTAATAAATCAGCTAAAGTTGTTTTACCAGAACCACTAGCACCAACTAAAGCTACTGTTTGTCCGCGTTCAATAGTTAAATTAATATCGTGTAATACTAACGGGCTACTGTCGTAACTAAAATCAAGATTGACAATTTCTATAGTTCTTTTTAAACCGGGAAACTCTTTTTTCCCATCCCTTAAGTAATCTTTATCATCAGTTCTTAAAAGTTCTTCAACAGCTTTTAAAGCTCCAGAATTCATCGCAATTAAACTCCAAGAGCTATTCATCTGAGCGATAATCGGTAGTAACCTAAATAACGCAAACAAGAAAGCTAACAAAGAAACTACATTCAGAATTCCATTTGATATCAAAGTAGAAACCGCAACTAAAATCATTGCTACCAAAATAGTAGTAGCTAAAGCTTCAATTAACGGTTGCAAAAGCCCGCTAATGGTACTAGCTTTTAACCAAGCGCTGGCAAACTTTTTTGCTACTTTGTGAAAACGCTTACTTTCAAACTCTTGAGTCCAAAATGCTTGTACCGTGCGAATACCACCGACAAATTCTGTAGTTTTTGCGGCTAATTCTCCACCAGCAGATGTCATTTCAAAGCTAGCTTGACGGACTCTAATAATCCAATTTGATGCTGCTGCTGCTAATAAGCTAAAAAGAAGTACTGTAACTAAAGTTAGTTGCCATGAAATAACAAACATCGCGCAAGTATAAGCTATAATCACGCAGCTTTTAGTGACAAAATTAATCAGTTCATTAAAAGCAAAACTAAGGTGACTAACTTCATTAGAAAAAGTATTTATTAATTCTCCAGAACGTTTTTGAGTATAGTATGAAAGGCTCAAGTTTTGAAACTGCTGAAATATTCCTTTGCGGAGAGTATCGACTAATCCTATTTCGCATAACTTCGCGCAGTAACGTCCAAAATAGCTAAAAACCGCTCTGACCCAAACAGTTAATAATATTAAGCCTGATATACGCCAGATACGCTCCTGGTAATCAGTTTCTATTCCTAAAAACCGAATATCAAACCACCTCATACCACTTTCTAGCGGAGGCTGATTTGGATTAGTTAAACCTTGCAGCAAAGAGGCTATTAAACCGATACCAACTGCTTCTAGCACCGCTGCCATAATTGTAAAAAATACGGCTATTATTGCGATACGATAAAAAGGCTGAAATGCCCGTAAAATAATATAGTTCCTTTGGGAAAAACTATTAGCAATAAAAAAATTACGAATAACAATTGGTAGCTTAATTTGCATGTATATCTAATTTTTGATGATTATATAGCCCGCTATGGAAACTCCATATAATTACAAACATAAAATTCGGCGGACAGGAATTAATAAATAATAAGAGTAATGATTATACATTATTATTTGTTAATTATACGTATTCTTAGTTTCCTTAGCCCTATTTTCTCTGCCAAATTTTATGAACGCTGTAACCTATCAAATCTAGACAATATAAAAAAGCGCCAAGCATTTTGTAATTTAGAATTCAGTTTAAATATCAACGTAATCAGCTGCCAAGATTTTCGATAAGGTTTATACTTAGCAAAAAATTTCAAAGCAGAAATCATATGTATCAACGTTAGATGATTAAACTTTGAACAAGTACTTGAACGTTGATATAAATGCAATGCAGATACTTCAGGCTGAAATAAAACTCTGTAACCATTTTGCCAAGCATCTACACATAAACTTACATCTTCAAAATACAAGAAAAACTGTTCATCAAACAAACCATATCGCTCGACATACTTTCCAGATACCATCATGAAAGCACCAATAGCCCAATTTATTTCTATGATTTTTCTCGGAGTAGGCATCCTAGAATAATAATAATCAAATGGACACAAGATATTTTGCAGCTTTTCACCTAATAAATACTTACATAGTAAAAAGTTAAACGTAGGAAATCTACGAATTGAAGGTTGAACTGATTTGTCAAGATACAGTAACTTAGGACAAACAATTGCAATATCTGGTTTGGAATTTAAAGTTGCTTCCAGACAAGTAATTATTTTTGGTTTAAATGTTACATCTGGATTTACTAGAACATAAGCTTTACTTGGTACAGCAGTAACAGCTCTATTATTAGCAACCCCAAAACCCAGGTTTTTTTCTCCTTTTTTACCTATAAATATATCTGGATATCTTTGAGTAAAATCATCTAAAATTTCGGGACATTTATCATTTGAGGCATTATCGTACACTATCACCGTGCCTCGTTCTGGGTAAAAATCTTCAACTGCTTTAATGCATGATTCAATTGCACCCCTTAAAGTTTTAGCTGAATTATAAGAAACAATTACAAAAGCTATATCACTTTTTTCCGTCATGGTAATTACACCCGTATCTACATCAATAAGATGTATTCAGTAACAGCATAATCAATATTTTGTAATTTATTTATGCAATAAATTGAATAACTCCTATGCGAAGTTATCTAAATTAATTTTCAATTTTAGTTAAAATTGTAACTTGTATTCGATGATTTTCAGCTTAAGTTTCCTATAAAGTAAAATCGTTTAGGATTAAATTACAGTCTAAATTGTGTATACATAGCATCCACCTAAAGTTGTATATTTTGCTGCAAATATGAGGGGAATACTTCTTGCGGTAAGAAGAACTATAGATTAATCAACCCACAGTATCAATATCAAGTGGTGAACTTTGATAATTTACTATACAAGCTAGTATAATTTCTTTGAATTTGGCTATTATCACTAATAAAAATTGAACTTTTATGAACTATACCGAGATTTTGCTGATAAACAGTTGACTTCAGTAAGCAAGTAAACTTATTATTTAGTCAATATGAAATACCAAACATAAATTATAGAGTAATAATATATATTATCTATAAATTTTTTAAGTGAGATAATTTGGATAGCCCTGATTAGCAACTTAGTTTATCAGAACAGTTATTACAGCGAGCATTACAGAGAAAATAATTTAGCATTATTTATTTAATTATTATTTATTTAATAAATATGGCAGGTTTTTTTACAAGTAAACTTTAGACTATTTGCATCACTAAATCTTAGGAGGTATATTTTTTGATATAAAATCTAAAATCTTAATCTAAAGTTTTTTGCTTAAAGCGAGGTTAATAGTGAAAATAATTACAGCAGCTACACTTGCAATTAAAAACTTAAGATATCATCAAGTTGGAAAATGCAATATATGTGGTAAATCTACTATTTTTATCTGCATTGATGCAGCTACAGTCCGGAATAATATGTACTGTCCTTTTTGTCAAAGTTCATCGCGAAAAAGACACGTAGCAAAATTACTCATTAATAAAGTTATTTCTAATATTTCGTCTCTTGCAGAAATCTCATCCAATAAGCATTTAGATAATTTAGATAAATTAAATATCTATAATGCTGATGTCAACGAAGCTTTTTCTGAATTTTTGCAGCCCAATACATCATATTATTGTTCCAGCTACATACCAAATATTGAAGTAGGAACAGAAATCCGTGAAAAAGTATTTTGTCAAAATTTAGAGGAATTGACTTTTACCTCGGAAAAGTTTGACGTAGTAATTACAGAAGATGTATTTGAACACATTAGGGATTGTGAGAAAGCTTTTCGAGAAGTATATCGTGTATTAAAAACAGGTGGATATCATATTTTTACTATTCCCTGCTTTTTTGATAAACCTACTTTAATTCGTGTGGACACCTCTGGAAAAGAAGATATCCATTTGTTATCCCCAGAATACCATGGAGATAAAATTCGCGGTAAAATCCTCGCATACAGAACATTTGGAATAGATATTTTTGAAACCCTAAAAAAAATTGGCTTTGAAACCACAGTGGATTTCTCTAACTATTTAGATAGACGCTTCGGAATATTCGATAGTTATGCTTTTTGTTCTAGAAAGTTAGAAGTTGGAAGTAGAGTTAGAAGTTAGAAGTTAGAAGTTATATATTACCCCCAATTGATAATCCACATCCGACCGATGAACAACTGATAACTGATAACTGATTATGAATCCTTTAATCCTGAGTACATTTGATATTAACGGTGGAGCAGCAAAAGCAGCATTTCGATTGCACAATGGACTCAAGGATATTAATATTAAATCGCGGATGCTAGTTGAATATAAAACCAGTAGCGACCCTAACGTTTTTGCATATACGAATAAATTAGACAAGTTACTCAATCAAATGCGTCCCACGTTGGATAATTTACCACTAAAATTTTATCCAAAACATGATTACGGAACTTTCTCTCCACAATGGTTTCCGGATTTCATTAATTATAAAATAAAGCATCTGTCTCCAGATATAATTCCAGACATCATCAATATTCACTGGACTTGTGGTTATCTTAAAATTGAAAGTCTTGCTAAATTGAAACAACCACTAGTTTGGACTTTACATGATATGTGGGCATTTACGGGGGGTTGTCATTACAGTTTGGGTTGTAACCGCTATACTAAGTCCTGCGGAAATTGCGTTCAACTTGACTCTCAGAAAGAACGAGATTTATCACAGTGGGTGTGGAAACGTAAAGCTAAAGCATGGCAAAATCTTAATTTAAAAATTGTGACCCCCAGTCGTTGGTTAGCTAAAGTTGCAGGAGAAAGTTCTCTATTCAAAAATTGTCCTATTAAAGTAATTCCTAACGGAATTGATATCCAAAAATATAAACCTATTGATAGAAAAATTGCTAGAAAATGGCTGAATCTTCCTGTAGATAAAAAGTTGATTTTATCTGGTGTTGCTAAAAGTAGTTCAAAAAGAAAAGGTATACACCTGCTTGAAAAATCGTTACAAAATTTAAGCAGTTATAAGGATGAAGTAGAATTAATAACTTTTGGTTCCTTACAACCAAGCGAAAAAAATAGTAAAAAATATAAAAGCAATTTCAAATGTCATTATATTGGGAATCTTCATGATGATATATCTTTATCGCTAATTTATGCAGCAGCGGATATTTTTGTAACTGCTTCAATTCAAGATAATTTACCTAATACCGTAATGGAAGCTTTAGCTTGTGGTACTCCATGTGTTGCTTTCAATATCGGAGGAATTCCTGATATGATTGAACATCAAGCCAACGGCTATTTAGCTCAACCTTTTGAAGTAGAAAGTTTAGCTAAAGGAATTGATTGGATATTGTCAAATGATGACCCTCAAAAAATTTGCGATCGCGCTCGTGAAAAAGTAGAGCAAGAATTCAGTTTAGAATTACAAGCACGACGTTATTCTCAACTTTTTAATGAAGTAATTAACTAATTTTTTTGTAGTTTCGCTATCTTAAGTATTTTAAAATTTATGGATAATATTATTAATTTTTATAAAAGCTTAATTACAAAAACCTAATTCCTAATTCTCCATTATTTAAATATTTAGCTGGAGCATAAAGTGAATAATAACGCGATTCAAGAACCAAAAACCAACTATTTTTTCTATACTTTAATATTTTATGCAATATCAATATTGTATCTCTTTCCATATAGCGAAGAACTTCCTCACGCTAAAATATTTTTACCCTTACTGTCAATAATTTTATTAATACAACTTTTTTTTTATAATACTCAGTTATTAATTATAGATATTTTACTGGTATGCTCAATTATTATTGTTACCTTTATTAATTTTTCCACATATCATCTATTTCGGTATAGTTTACCAATTTGTTTAATGGTAATAGGTTTTAGTGGTTGTCCGCAAATACGTATTAGACGAAGCTATTTAATCGGATTATGCTGGCTGGGTACTATTAGTTTAATCTACCAAATGTCAATATACAGAAGAATTGAATTTGATGGTAGTGCGAGAGTATCTTTAAGTAATGGAGACCCGAACGTATCTGGATTATTTATGCTATTGTTTTTCTTTATTTGTTGCAAAGCTAAATTTAAGCCAGGTATTATACTAGCTTCAGTTTCCACAATATTTTTCTTGAGTAGAAATTATTTTATCAGCTTACTACTTTATTTAATGATTAGTTTATGCGAAAAGAGATTTATTAAGATAGTTAGTCAAATCAATTTTTCGATTTTCTTTATAATATCAAACCTGTTTGGATTTTTAATTGGCGAATTTTTCTTAAAGTTTGTTCAAATAGGTTATGCATACAATACAAGTGCAAACCGTTTATTTTCATTTAACGATACATCGAATTTAGCTAGATTTGAGGCTAATCGTTTTTTGGTTACATCTTATCAGGATGATTGGACTTTAGCATTAACAGGTTATGCAGATAAATATGATGAAACATTTAAAAGCGTTGGTTCTTTAATTCATAATTCGTTTTTAGAGGTAATTGCATATATCGGAATCCCCCTAGGAATATTTTACTTTTGCGCTATTTTAAAAGTAGTAGGTGGATACTATACTTCGCAGAATTATAAGTTTATCTTTCCCTACTTATTCTTTTGCTTATTCTTACATAGCGGACTCCAAGGACTTACTCCCCTCCTTTTCGTCAGCGTTTTAGCAATGTCGGTTGAACAGTAAGCAGTGAACAGTGATCAATGATCAATGAACAATTATCAATCAATTCTTAACTCTTAACTTCTAATTTTTAATCAAAAATTCTGTCTAAGGCTACCCCCTCCCTCCGCTAACGGAGCGTGTCCATAAGGACATAATCCAAAATCCAAAATCTAAAATTCAAAAGGATGCATCCTAAAATATCGATTGTTACACCAAGCTTTAATTCTGAAAAAACTATTGAAAAAACTATTTTAAGCGTTATTAATCAACAAAAGATATATCCTTTGCAGTATATCGTAGTTGATGGAGGTTCTACAGACAATACTTGTAAAATAATCCAAAAATATGCTGACTATATAAATATATTTATATCCGAACCAGATTCCGGTGCTTACGATGCAATGAACAAAGGAATTAATCTTGCTACTGGAGAGATTATCGGTGTTATTAATTCCGATGATTGGTACCTTAAGAATGCAATCAAAATAGTAGAATCAGAATTCGATAAAAATCCAGAGATAGATATACTGTACTCACCCATTGAGAACTATTATCAAGGTGAATATATTGCTACTTTTATTCCAGGAAAATTAGAAAAACTATCAATTCGCTTTACCTTAAATCATCCATCCTGCTTCATCAAAAAATCGGCTTATACTGTAGCAGGTCTATATGACTTACAATACAAAATTGCAGCCGATTATGAGATGACTTTGCGTTTATTTAGTAGCGGATTTAAATTTCATTTTATTGAAAATCCTTTAGCAGCTTATTCTCTCAATGGAATGAGTTCATCACCTTTACCTTGGGATAGAGTAAAATTAATCAAAGAATGTTGGGAAATAAGTAAAAAAGCATCCGAGCATTTTCCAGAAATATCTGAGAATCAACGGACAAAAGCCTATATAGCATGGATTATAAATGAAGTATTTGCATTACCGGCTAGATACTTTTTTAAGCCACCAACTGCACGGAAAATAAAAAATATTGTTAAAAATATTATCAAAAAAACTACAGTCAATTCTGAATATGGAAAATGGTAATGTCCTATGTCTAAGATACTATTTATTTCTGCCCATGTTCCTACAAATTTATATCCTCAAGCGGGACAAAAAATAGCTTTGAGTAATTTAGATAAGTATTGTCATGGGTATGAAAATAAGAATAACAATAATACAAATATTGACATCATTATTATAGCCAATGAGATAGAAGTAAATGCTGCTAAAGATTTATTTGCAAAATACAAAAATAATCTTTTGAGCTATCCTCTAAGAAAGTCAGATAAAATTATAAACTGTTTAACTAACTTATCTATCCCTTTTAAATTTTCTAGCCGCTATCAAGCATCTATAGTTCAAAAAATACAGGAATTAATCAAAATAAATACTTATGATGTAATTCATTTTGAATATTCTCATGCTGCGGTTTATCTAAATATAATTAATGACTTAATCAAACATAAAAATAACTTCAATAATACTCGTACCATTATTAGTATACATGATATTGTTTCTCAATCTTTTTTAAGAAAATCAGAAAAAAACCTGATGATAGGTATTGAAGTAGCGAGATTATTCAAATTTGAAAAAGAGCTTTATTCTAGTGTAAATGAATTGTGGGTTTTATCAAATAAAGACCGGAATCTTCTAACTTCATTATTTGCAATTCCAGAAATAAAAATTATTGTCAAACCACCTGCGCTGAGGGAATTTGTATATAAAATTAAGCGTAATATAGAGACAATTGAAAACAAAAGCTTATTGTTTTGGGCTGCAATGAATCGACCAGAAAACGAGCAAGCAGCTATAAATTTTATTCAAAAGTGTTTTACAGACTTACGAAAAATTGACCCACAATACAAGCTTTATATAGTTGGTTCCAATCCTTCTGCAAAAATTAAACAGTTTGAAAACGAGAATATTGTAATAACGGGATTTATAGAAGACCCCAGTCATTTCTTTGAAAAAGCACAAATAGGTATCGTACCTTTACTTCAAGGTGCGGGAATCAAACTAAAAACATTAGAAATGCTGCAAGCAGGCTTACCCGTTATTTCAACTAGTATAGGTGCTGAGGGGATAGAAAGCTCAACAAATATATTTGTAAGCGATAATTTCGGTGATTGGTTAAATATTATTACAAGCTTAGCGAAATAAGCTTTTATCCGTGGTTTGAAAGCACAGGGTTTTAGTCTAACGACTCACTTCGCAAACAGCATGTTTCTTATAAAATTTAAAGCATTGTTTTGTTTCCCATTCCCTGTTATCGATTTTCTGCAATACTTTTAGTGAATACTAGCTTGATTTTGAGACACACAAATTCAATCGCTCAGAGAATAAATTATATATTGGTACACTTTTAAGTTAAAATTAATAACTCCGTTTGGTTTAGTGCAATATTTTCTGCCTAAATATGGTTCGTTATACTCTCGTTCAAAGTCCAGAAATCATCCTTACTGTTCCCGGCAAAGATTCCAATAAAGCTCGTGAAAAAGCAATGGATAAGCTGATGGAAATTATGGAAGCGGGTGATTTACCTACCGAGTTAGAAGAAGGATTTGGTCCTCAACAATTAATTGAAGTGAAAGAACCGTCAATGGATACTGCTAGCGGTGATGAAGATAAGATTATAGAAGCAGTTCAACTTTTGAGCAATCTTGCAACTCTAAAGCTGAAAGTTCAAGATACACGTACTGAAGCTTTAGAAGTACGTAAATTAGTAGATATCCTTTTTTCAGATGAATCCGTCAGCGAGGAAGAAATTTCCAGCCTCAAAGAAGGTTTTAAAGTTCTGAAAAACTTTGCTCAAGCTAATTTACGCTA
>ERZ1740052.863-NODE-863-length-10071-cov-10.359026_pt1 | contig 10071 bp, 6 predicted proteins | sample MGYA00581750_ERZ1740052 | MGnify/ENA primary metagenome ERZ1740052 (study PRJEB43018, sample SAMN04849743) | marine metagenome | isolation source: floating plastic debris | place: Pacific Ocean | collected 2008-08-30 | study: EMG produced TPA metagenomics assembly... | reverse complement strand
GGTAATTGGTAATTGGTAATTGGTAATTGGTAATTTTAACCGCTCGTTTTGTACGGGTGGTTTTTTATTGGTTATGGGTAATCAGTGATAAACAAATCATGACGTTTTATTTATTACAAATACACCTTATATAATCCCGCTTTTAATGAGATAATTACTTACTTTTTCGTTATTTCAGTATATATAATTTCTCAAAAATTTTTTTTAAAGAGAAAAATAGCGCAATTTTTTTTTAGTAATAGTTTCGTGGTATTATTATTCATAGAAATCATTTTTTATAATGGGAATATTAGCTATTTTAAAAATTTTGCACATATTCCCATTATATTAATAATACTTTTATATTTTTTATCATACTGTATTTTCGCCATTTTTAAAAATTTTTATTCAGTTAAATGAAAATATAAATCAAAATACCTTTTTATTTTTTTGCTCTAAGAGGATGTTTGAAAAGTATTATATTTAACACCAGAATCTCGATAACCTAACCCCTAACCCCTTACCTTGTAGGGAAGGGGAACAGAAAAATAAGGGTTTCAAAGTCTCTCTCCTACGCTTGAGAGAGATTACTCTCCGAGAAAACGCATTCGCGTTCATAGAGAGAGGTTTTTAGTAAGCTTTTAGACGCATCCTTACATCCTCTAAGAGCAAAAGTGATTTTGGATTGACTTTTATTGCTGAAAATTTAAAGCATCCTAGAAATCCCAAGTGTGTGGTGAAACTTTTTGGTTTACTGAAACTCTATTTTGATTTATTCTCCCAAATTAAATCTAATCTTTCTTGAGCGGTTTTCAATGCTTTTTGCGGAGACTCACCCAGCAAAGTTGCTTCAATTCCTCTACCCAAACTATCAGATAAACGACTATATCCAGCTATAATGGGTCGAGCGCGTGCTACTGGCATTTGTTCTAAAAATACTTGTAATTCGGGTTTTTTACTAGCAAATTCCTGATAAGTTTTACTCTGGGCAACTTTTTTATTAACTGGTAAAAACCCCGTCCCAATACTCCATTCTGTTTGAAATTGCGTACTTAAAACATATTCCAAAAACTTGAGTGCAGCTTTCTCTCTAGCTGCTTGTGTCTTCATTACATACATATTTCCCCCACCAATAGCTGTGGCTTTCTCCACATTAGCGGGCATGGGAAATACTGCATAATCCACATCAGATTTGGTAATATAACTCCAGGGTCCAGTGATTTGCATTGCTACACGACCGGCAATAAAATCATCTTCTTCGTAACCCCGTTCGGGAGCTGAAAGCTTTGCAGAACCGTCTGTTAATAAGTTTTGCCAAAATTGCAAAGCTGCGATCGCTTCTGGGTTGTTTAAATTTGGTTGATTGTTGTTGACAACTTCTCCTCCAGCGCTCCACAAGAAGGGGAACCAACAAAAGACTGTCCATTCTCCTTTACCTAGTGGTAATACTATTCCATATTGCTCGGGACGATTATCACCATTCCTATCTATAGTTAACTTTTTAGCAACTTGTCTGAGTTCTGACCAAGTTTTGGGTGGCTGGGTAATTCCCGCTGCTTGAAATAGTTTTGGTCGGTAAAAAATGCCTATATTACTTGTGTAAAGTGGAACTGACCAGGTATGACCATTTATTTGCATTTCCTCTAGTAAATTGGGAATAATTTCTGATTTTACAGGTAAATTTTTCCACCAATCATCTAAGGGAATAATGGCATCTAATTCTACCATTTGACCAGTGATTTGGGGGTAGAAAAAGAGAATGTCAGGGGGTACATTCCCTACTACTGCTGTCAATAGTTTCGGTAGTTGTTGGTCAAGGGTTCCTGCAAAAATAGACTCTACATAAATATCGGGATGAGTTTGATTAAATCTATCTACTAATTTATTAAACACGTCCCTATTTACAGGAGGATTAATTCCTTGCCACAATGTTAAATGAATTACGCCATCATCTTTGTTATTTTGGCTCTGACAACCGTAGATAGATAAACACATTATGAGGCAAATTACCGTGATATTAATTTGCCATCTAAAATTAGTAAATTGTCTCCATAAATTTCTCATAGTGGGTGGGAAAATAGACATTTTCATCCCTAATATATTTAGCTAAGTAAGTCGGCGTTGAAAATCGTAGTTAAGACCTCGCATAAGTAGCAAGTAGCAAGTAGCGATAAGGGTTTAAGGGTTATTTACCTCTATGTTACATACCGATACTTTATTTGTGCCGACCTACTTATATGAGGCAATTTCTGGCGTTGCTAAATTGAGTAATGAATTATGTTTATTTACATTTTGTATTAAACATGAAACCTTTGTAGAGATCTCCGCAATGCTACGTCTCTTTCAATGTGAAATCACATTTTCATATTTTTGTTCAGCAACGCCCAATTTTTTCTAATACATTCTTGGTAATGCTAGTTTCAGCTCTGGTGTAAACATAGGTTTCTGGCTGTTGTAGTTTATAAGTTTGGAACTTCTCTACTGCACGATACCAAAAATCTGTATCTTCACCATAGGAAATATGATTAAATCCCTTAAGTTCAAAAAATACGTTCCTTTTACCAAAAAATGTTGGTCCCAAAACACATTCTCGCAGATTAATAGTTTCCCCAGCTTTGAAATAGTCTGCAACAAAAATCTCTTCTTCGCTGAAAAAACCTCCTTCAATCAAGTCAATTTCTGGATTATCTTTCATATAGTCCAATCTTGACTCCAAATGATTGGGTTTATAGACATCATCACTATCTAGGAAGGTAATATAGTTACCAAAAGATGCTTGAATACCTGCATTTTTGGCGTATCCTAGTTGCTTATTTTGATGTTTGAGATAGCGAACATTGGATACTTTTTGTAGATAAGTGTTAACTACTTCAAAAGTATTATCATCGCTACCATCATCAACTACGATCAATTCCCAATCTGTAAAGCTTTGATTGATAACGCTATCAATACATTTATTTAAGTATTTTTCTCGGTTATAACTACACAGGATAACGGAAATTTCTGGACAAATATCGAAATTTATACTACTCATAATTGGAGATTTTAATTGCTATTTATTTTTCTGCCACAATACAAGTTGCTACAGGATAATCTGGGTGTAAAGCATCTAATTCTTCTGTAGTCAATTCTTCCGCTGCAATTCCATGATAACTAGCTATCACCGTTGTGGGATTTCCATATACATATAATTTATGTTGGGAAAAATCTCTAAATATCCAAGCAAATCCGTCAGGTAAAGGTCGCCAATAATCTTTGGGTGTAGCATGAATTCTAATGGAACTTGGCACCATGGCAAAACATTTACCACCAGGTTTTAACCATTTGTAAATATTCTCTACTGCTATCCAAGGAGCATAACAATGTTCTAAGACATTGAAAATAATAATTGAGTCAAATGTGTCAGCATCGATGATAGATGCATCATGAACATCCCCAACAATATCTACACCTAAACCCGCTTCTATATTTAGTACTTGATAGAATGTACCGGGATTCAGTTCGTAGAAATCTTTATCTTTGGGAGTTCCGCCAATTTCTAGAATTTTACCAACAACTTGGGGACGAATTTCAGCAATAAATTTGCTGAGATAGTATCTATCAACGGGATTTCCTCTGGTTAATCCAAATGCTTGACAAATAGGAACTGTTTTTTTTAAATCTCCCCAATCAATTGTCCCTGTCGCGGGAGATAATAAACCCAGATTTGCCAGCTTATCTACTAGATTGGTAAATTTTTCTAGACTATCAACTCCTGCTAAATCATCTACTGATTCACCACGAGAAAATAATTGTGGTAAAACTTGGTAAGTTTCTCCACTTAATCCGCCAAGCTCAAACTGTAAGTCTTTTTCAATAAAACTGCGAAATCCTTTACCAAAAATCGTTAGTTTTCCATCAGATAAAAGCACTATCGCATCTTGTAGGAGATGTTGATATTTCTCTACTTCAACCTTTACTTTCTCTACAATTGCAGCTAACCTAATTTTTTCAAATATGGCGTATGCTTGGGCAATAGAATGTTCGTGGACAAATATTTCCAGTACAGTTAACCATGACTTTTGAGGTACTATTTCCGCTGGTTTTTCGCTCCAAGCAAAAATTGTATACACATGAGAATCTTGTAACTTTAAAAATGTACTGGCTACGTATTTTTTAGACATGTAACTTATTCCTCAAGCATTCTCACTTATTGAGGATGAACAAATAATTACTAATTAGTAGTACTCGCGGAGCGAGAAGCAAGCTAGGTAATTAAAAGGATATTAACCGTTTAATTACCTTTAAATTATTGCAATTAATTATTAATTATCATGACTGGATGGTTATTTCAGCATACACCATTTTGGAACTTAGAGCGGCAATTATAGTAGAGGTATAGGCCGTGTTTTCAAACTATAAATACAATAAAATTAATGCGATAGCCCTAAAGTGCGACGCTCCGGGTATCGTTAACATGGCAGTATTATTTTGAGCAAGTTTTTCTTAGGGAGATCCAAAAAATAAAATATCCAGCTTTATCATTCCCTGTTGTTAAAGAACAGGTAGCGAAATCCTCATCCAAACAAATTTTCAGTAAAGAATACGTCACTTAGTAAAATATACGGACTACAAAGGGAATAGTAATTAGAAGAAGTTTCTTGAATACAAGTTTGATAACTTCTCATAATTGGCAACAATTAATGCAAACTGTGCTTAAAGATGAACTATTTACCAAAAGTAGCGGCTATATGTACAATTCTGGCTTTAAATGGCTGTAGCTGGGGCGATTCGGCTCCGAGCGTTGAAAAACCTGAAAAAAAATCTTGGCAATCATCGACTACGATATCGGTTGTTAACAACGATAGCGTTCAATTTATTTCGTCTCTCCCCGAATCGACTTCCAACCGAGAGTTATTGGTGGAAAGCTGGGATAGCTATCGTCGTCGATTTATCCAAAGAGACGGAAGAGTGATTGATTACGAAGCTAGCGATCGCTCTACTAGTGAAGGGCAAGCTTATGCAATGTTACGAGCAGTGCTTATTGATGACGCTGCAACTTTTGCTCTAACTTTAAACTGGGGAGAAAATAATTTACGCAGGCTTGAAGATGGTAAGCCTGTAGATAATTTATGGGCTTGGAAATGGGGGCGCACATCGGATGGAAACTGGGGTTCGATAGATGAGAATTTTGCTAGTGACGCGGATATTGATGCGATTACTGCTTTGATATTGGCATCAAGACGCTGGAATCGTCCGGATTACCTGGAATTAGCAAAAACTAAACTTGATGATTTATGGAAGTATTCAACGGTAGTCGGACAAGATAAGCGTTATTTATTACCAGGTCCTAAAGCTGCATTTGTAAAGGATTCATCGACATTTATTCTTAATCCTTCCTACTTCGCTCCCTACGCTTTTCGCTTATTTGCTCAAGTTGATTCCGAACGAGATTGGTTAAGTTTAGTAGATACGAGTTATGAAGTATTAGAAGATTCCACACAAATTAGTCCTGTAAATTTACCTAGTGACTGGATTGCCCTCGACGCAGAAACGGGAAAATACCAACCCTTACCTACTGATAGTCCGATAAAAAGCGTATATAGCTTTGATGCATATCGAGTTTGGTGGCGAATTGCTTTGGATGCAAGCTGGTTTAATTCATCTAGAGCCAGAAGCTATTTGGAAAAAAATATGCAGCATCCGCTTAATTTATGGCGCGAACAATCGAGCATACCAGCACGGATAAACCTTGAAGGTGAAGCTTTGGTAAATTACGAAGCCACATCTCAATATGCCATGCTCTATGCAGCAAGTAAGCTGATAGAACCAGAATTAGCTCAAGAATTACTAGAGAAAAAACTCCTACCCAGCTACCAGCAAGAAGTCTGGGATGATAATGAAGCTTATTACACTCAGAATTTAGCTTGGTTAGGGTTGCTATCTCCATCAGCAATTTCTCCAGAACTTTTGCAAAGTAATTAAGAAGTTATGGCGGTTTTCTTTGGAAAGCGAATAAAATGTTGACAGCAATACTTAAGTAGTCAATCTTATTACTTCACTCAAGTACTAGTAGTAGAGCAATAAACCTTTTTTAAAACATTTTCATACCCGATTTACCTAATAAATAAAAACACTGTGTTATGAAGCATCTATTTAGTTTCAAAACGATTAATAAAGCATTTATTATATCTTTTTGTTTGTTATCGGCTTTACCAACTGCACAAGCAGCTAGCCAAAATCAATTACAAAATTCGGAAGGTATTTTATTAGCACGAGCAGCTAATAAATCTAAATCTTCACCTACTAAATACAACGAAAAATATATTTTAGAATTCAATCGCAGTCCGATAGTTGGCAACCGGATGCGTTTGCGAGGAGTTTATTCTGAAGGTCGTTTGGGTTTCACTCGTCCTCGTGGCTGGGATGTAGGTACTGTCAAAGCCGAGATTCGCTTTCAACATTCGCCAGCACTGTACGCGAATCGCTCTAATTTAACAGTACTAGTCAACGACACTGCTGTAGGTAGCATCCCTCTCAATCGCAAGCAATCCCAAGTCGGTCGAGTACTAATAAACATCCCTCCAAAGCTGCTGCAAGAGTATAACGAACTTAAGATTGTAGCGCAGCAGAATAATACAGAGGGATGTAGCAACCCCAGCGATCCAACTCTATGGACGGAGATTCTACCAGACTCAAAATTAGTTTTTAACTACAACAGCAAAGAAATTCCGCTCAACTTTAGCAACTATCCTTACCCCTTCTTCGATAATCTCAATTTAGACACCAACCGCGTTGTTTACTTAAAGCCCCAAAACACCAGTCAATCATGGCTCCAAGGAGCAGCCCGTTTGCAAGCTTCATTAGGTAGACAAGCAGATTTTCGTCCCATAGACACAGATTTAATCTCCGATATCTCTGAAGTGTCAGCCAATCAAAGATTGGTCATCATCGGTACTCCCGCCGAGCAACCAGCCCTAGCCGATTTAGATTTACCTCGTAAAATTGTAGGTTCTCAAATTTTAGATGCTAATGGGAATGCAATATCAGAGGAGACAGGAGTCTTAATCCTAACCACAACTAAAAAAGGTAAAGTTCCTGTTTTAGTTGCCACTGGAAACGGTACAAAAGGAGTTGCTAAAGCTGCCAGGTTATTAGCACAGCCTTCTTCTCAGAGGATGGGCACCGGTCAAGTTGTACTAGTCAATAAATTAGAAGAAGCTACCACACCAGGGGAGAGAGAATGGCCGCGTTATTTACCAGAATCGAGTAACTTTGAACTAAGCGATATTAAAACTCAATTTAACGGTGATGCTTTTAGAGACGTTACCGTCCGTGGTTCTGCTGCTCCAGCAGTTGAAATAGACTTCCGTGCATTACCGGATGACAGATTTGTACGTGGTAGTTCAATGAACCTGGTTTATAGCTACGGACCGCAGATGAACCCCAGAACCTCTGCTGTAGAGGTTTTGTTAGACGGGGTTTTCATTGGTGGAGCGCGTCTAGATTCAGACGAAGGAGAAATGCGGAAAAACCTCAAGGTTGATCTACCAGCCAAATTGGTTAAGCCTGATTCAAAGCTTCAGGTATTCTTCCGGATGAATCCCAAAGAACCGTTTGATAAAGCAAACTGTATCAGTCCACCAGACCAACAGCTTACAGGTACGGTTCATTCCGATACCAGCTTCGATTTAAAACGGGAAAACTCTGTAGAGCTACCGAACCTGGAATTAATGCAGTATGGCTTCCCCTTTGCTGCACCTCAAGATTTATCTCAAACAGCGATTGTACTTCCACAAGAGCCAAGCAGTACAGACGTATTAACAATGCTGGCTTTCAGCGAACGTTTGGGAAGGTTGAGTCGTGCAGATGGAGTCAAGCTAGATGTTTATACTGCAAGTACGTTACCTCCAGAAGTACGTAAAAAGGAACATTTAGTCGCAATCGGTACCCGAGATGAATTCCCCTTACCCGAGGTATTTAAATCACCCGGCTTTAACTTAGGGAGATCCTTCGGACGTGGTTCAGCCCAAGCCAGCGTTACAGTTCCCCAAGATAGTCAAGGAATGATTAAACAAGTACTCAATGACAATGGCGATCGCGTCGTATTGGCATTGACTGCCCAGACAGATTCTGGGTTAGAAAAAGTACAGCAGGTCTTAAAGAAAGATCCGTGGTTCTTCCAACTTAAGAAAGATACGGTATTAATCAGCAGCGATAAGAAAAACCCGGCTGCTTACGACCCAAATGCCTATCAGCTAGCGTTTTTTGATAATGCTCCTGAAACTCGTCGCATTGAAGATACCACTCTTCTGAGCAAAATGACGCGGATACTCCAGGAAAACTGGTTATTAGTACCTGCGGGTATTGTGGGTTTATCTCTAATACTGTACGGAATTGTTCAACTGTATTTAAAGCGGGTTTCTACTGCCCAGAGAAAGTAAAACAATGAGTAATTGGTAGTGGGTAATTGGTAATTGGTAATGGGTAATTAGTAATAATAAAAATTAACCTGTAATCACTACTCACTACTCACTACTCGCTACTTCTTAAAAATTACATCACCTTTTAATAAAATAAATTTAAATACTGCTATGTCTACCTCAGCTCGAAAATCTTCTAAAAAGCGCCAGCGCTTTAGTTTAAGCAGATGGTTGATTGACTTAACACCCAGCTTTTTTGATAGCACTTTAGAAAAAGTAGGAATAAAACATTTTAAGTGGCTAATTCTACTGCTACTAGTAGTATCAATTCCACTAATCGTTACACCGCTAGAAGTTTGGCAGCAAGGAGCCATAGCTGTTTTTCTCGTATTACTAAGTCAGCTAGTATTGGGAGCGGAAGAACAAGAATCTTCTTCAGGATTCAGCCAGTATTATCACCTGTTTATGGTGTGGCTGAGTCTGATAACAACAATGCGGTATTTATATTACCGTCTGAGCTATACTCTTAATTTCGACGGATGGGTAAATAGTATTGCTTGTTTAACCCTGTTAGGAGCAGAATTGTACGCGATTTTTACCTTAGTATTAGCGTACTTTCAAACCTTAAAAATTAAAGAACGCAAACCCATTGATATTTCTACCATTCCCCAAGATGAATGGTTTAATGTCGATATTTACATTCCAACCTATAACGAAGACGTTGAAATTGTTCGTAAAACAGCATTAGCAGCTTTAACTTGCGATTACGCTCCCGGTAAAAAGAAGGTTTACGTTCTAGATGATGGTCGTCCTGAAAAGTATAAAGAAGGCGACCCAAAAAGAGAAACTTTCCGCATCAGACGAGAAGAATTGCAGCAAATGTGTGAAGAACTCGGCTGCATCCATATGGGAAGAGATAATAACGACCACGCTAAAGCTGGTAACATCAACACAGCTTTTCATAAAACTGATGGCGATTTAGTTCTAATATTAGACTGCGACCACGTTCCCTCACGACAGTTTCTTTTACATACAGTAGGTTTCTTTTACGACCCCAAAGTATCCTTCGTACAAACACCTCACTGGTTTTATAACCCAGATCCTTTTGAGCGTAACTTACTTACCGACGGAAAAATTCCTGTAGGTAACGAACTGTTTTACAAAGTACTGCAAAAAGGTAATGATTTTTGGAACGCATCATTTTTCTGCGGTTCTGCTGCGGTTATTCGCAAAACTCACGCTTTAGAAGTTGGAGGAATTGCGGTTGAAACTGTAACGGAAGATTGTCATACGGCATTACGTTTACACTCAAAAGGTTACAAATCCGTTTACTACGACAAAATCATGGTAGCGGGGTTAGCACCAGATACCTTCTCAGCTTATGTAGGTCAGCAAGTACGCTGGGCTAGGGGAATGGCTCAGATTCTCAGACTTGAAAACCCACTCTTCAATCCCAAGTTAAATCTAAATTTTGCTCAACGAATTTGTTACTTAAGCGCGACTTCCCACTTTTTATACGGTTATCCCCGACTGGTATACGCAATCATTCCCACCTTATTCTTGTTATTCGGGATTAATCCCATCCAGGGTTTGGGTTTAGAAACTTTAGCATATGCTTTACCTCACATTCTTCTCTCCCTAGCAACCAACCACATTATTTACAAACACGTCCGATTTTCCTTCTGGAACG
>ERZ1740052.862-NODE-862-length-10077-cov-5.261126_pt1 | contig 10077 bp, 11 predicted proteins | sample MGYA00581750_ERZ1740052 | MGnify/ENA primary metagenome ERZ1740052 (study PRJEB43018, sample SAMN04849743) | marine metagenome | isolation source: floating plastic debris | place: Pacific Ocean | collected 2008-08-30 | study: EMG produced TPA metagenomics assembly... | reverse complement strand
TTTTTTTTTGTGTGGTTTTCTGTGTGGGTGGGTGTGTGTGTTTGTGTTGTTTGTTGTTTTTTTTTGTTTTGTTCTTCCCCCCCCCCCCCCCCCCCACCACCCGCTGTGCCGCTTTCTTGAATATTTCGTCCATCTGCGTTCTCTTGCACTCCTCTGAAACTCCTATGGCAACGCCATCAGCCATACAATATCAGTTCATTTGAACTATAACTCTAGCTTCATGAAAACGCTAAAGTCATTATCTTTGTAGTCAGCGAAAGCGCCGCACCGCGTAAACCCAAATTGCTCGTAGAGCAGTGTCGCAGGGATGAAAGCCGCTGATGAGCCGGTTTCGAGATACAGGCATGCGTATCGTCTACGCCTAGCCTCGTTAAGGATAAAAGTCATCAAGTGGTTGGCGACGCCTTTTCTCAAATGAATTTTCGCTGTTCTCATCGACTTGATTTCACCCGATTGTGAGTCGAGTGCCTTGAGGGCTCCACAGCCCATCAGATCAGATCCTTCTCTAACGGTCCAAAAAGTGACGGACTTCGCTTTTAGTCCGCTTAAGTCAAGTGCAAAAACGCTGCCGGGCGGTGAATTTGCGTGCATTCCTGCTAGGTGCTCGCGTAGCAAATCGCGGACGTCTGCGCTGTCGAGGCCACCAATTTCTACATGCATAAGGCTTCTTCCCAACGCTGTTTCTATCGCCTAGATTGCAGCTTCTGGTATACCGCTCTGAGATCGACGTCGTGATGCGCGATCGCCACTAGCGTGTGATACAGCAAATCAGCTACTTCTCCGGCAATCTCATCCGGCTCATCGTCTTTGCAGGCCATCACCACTTCTACCGCCTCTTCACCGATCTTTTGCAGGATTTTGTTGTCGCCACCTTCAAAGAGCTTGTTGGTGTAGGAGTCGGGTTTGGGATTGAGCTTGCGATCGCGAATCACACTAAAGACTTGAGAAAGCGTATCCGCAGGCGGTGCTACGACCTGCGCTCCATCGGCATTTTCCACCTGGTGGAAGCAGCTCCGTTCTCCGGTGTGGCAGGCGATATCACCCACTTGCTCGATGGTGACCAATAAGGCATCACTATCACAGTCGTAGCGTAAGCCACGCACCTTTTGTAGATGACCTGATGTCGCGCCTTTATGCCACAGCTCTTGGCGGGAGCGGCTCCAGTACCAAACGTCTCCGGTTTCCATGGTCTTTTTCAGCGCGTCGGCGTTCATCCAAGCCAGCATAAGGACGGTGCCATCTAGGTAGTCTTGTGCGATCGCAGGCACCAGCCCCTGATCATTAAACCGAATTTTATCGACAGAAACAGCAGCGTGAGTCATGGGAAAAACGGTACTTTTGGCAACTTATATGCTAATTCACCACGGCACTCAACCCATCTCACCCGGTGGCTGAGCGGAGCCGAATGCCACATTCTTTAACATTGCGAAACAAAAAGGATCTCAACCCGCTAGGATAAAAAACACTGCTGTTTGGATGGTGGACATAGATAGTTCACCCCCAGTCTGTGAGCCAGAAAATAGCCAGAGAGCCAGTCACTGGCCAAAGGTAAGGTGGGCCGCGTCCACTTTATCCGTAATTAATCACTCTTTTTTTGTACTGAGGAGCGTGTTTTGGTTAGCACCACAACCCTAAAAACAACCAAGTCTGACGAGATTTTTTCAGCAGCCCAATCCCTAATGCCCGGTGGCGTAAGCTCCCCGGTGCGTGCGTTCCGTTCGGTCGGCGGTCAGCCCATCGTTTTTGACCATGTCAAAGGCGCTTATGTATGGGATGTAGACGATAACAAATATATTGACTACGTTGGCACCTGGGGTCCTGCCATCTGTGGCCACGCGCATCCCGAAGTGCTCGACGCTCTCAAAAGTGCCATCGACAAAGGCACCAGCTTTGGCGCACCCTGCTACCTCGAAAACGTGCTCGCCGAAATGGTGATAGAAGCCGTTCCCAGCGTAGAGATGGTCCGCTTCGTGAACTCTGGCACCGAAGCATGCATGGCCGTCCTTCGCCTCATGCGCGCCTTCAAGGGCCGCAACAAAATTATTAAGTTCGAAGGCTGCTACCACGGCCACGCCGACATGTTCTTGGTCAAAGCCGGTTCTGGCGTCGCCACCCTCGGCCTCCCGATTCGCCTGGCGTGCCCAAGGCCGCAACTGCCGATACGCTAAATGCGCCCCGGCGAAATTGCGGGCGTCATCCTTGAGCCCGTCGTTGGTAACTCTGGCTTTGTCACCCCAGATGTTGGCTTCCTCGAAGGCCTTCGAGAAATTACTAAAGATAACGACGCCCTACTGGTCTTTGATGAAGTGATGACCGGCTTCCGCATTTCCTACGGTGGCGCTCAGCAAAAATTCAACGTAACCCCTGATCTCACCACGATGGGTAAAGTCATCGGCGGTGGCTTGCCTGTAGGTGCCTACGGTGGCCGGCGTGAAATCATGGAAATGATTGCGCCTGCTGGCCCGGTGTACCAAGCGGGAACGCTTTCGGGTAATCCTTTGGCGATGACGGCTGGGATTAAAACGCTCGAAATTCTTCGTCGCCCTGGCACTTACGATCAGCTAGAGCGTGTCACTAAAAAGCTCAGCGAAGGGCTGTTAGAAGCTGCCCGCGACGCGGGTCACGAAGTCTCTGGTGGCAGCATCAGCGCTATGTTCGGTATGTTCTTCACTGGCAACACCGTACACAACTACGACGATGCTAAGACCTCTGACCTCGAGAAGTTCAGCCGCTTCCACCGAGGCATGTTGGAAGAAGGCATTTACCTAGCACCTTCTCAGTTTGAGGCAGGCTTTACGTCTCTGGCGCATACTGACGAAGACATTGATCAGACGATTGCGGCAGCACGGCGCGTGTTGGCGGATATTTAAGGGAAAGGGGAAGCACAATTTGATACCGAGGGGTAACCAATTGCGCTTCCCTAATCACCAAACTGGGTCGCAGTGAACAACATTTACGAAGACGAACTATCTGTACTAGAAGCTGAAATCGGCGGGGCAACGCCTCACGACCCGCTGGACTTGATTGCTTTGGCTGGCGAAGAGACTGAGCCAAAACCGGATGCCGATATTATGCTGGCGCTGCTGTATCACCCCGATAGCCAGCAGCGAATGCTAGGGGCACGAGCTTTCTGTGAAATAGACGATAGCCGAGCAACGCCTTTTTTGATTGGCTTACTGGGTGACCCTTGCCCGCTGGTACGGGTGAGTGCAGCGAATGCGCTGGGCCGCAATACGAGTGCCAATGCTGTAGAACCACTCATTGCCCAGTTCTCTCGGGACTGGAATGGGTATGTGCGCAAGGCGATTGTGTGGGCGCTGGGAAATCATCGGGATAGGCGGGCGATCGCCACTCTCAAAGACGCCCTAAAAAACGACATCTCCGCTGTCCGCCTCTGGGCTGCTAGTGCCCTGGGCCAAACCCCAAAAATTGACTACGACACGATGATCAAGGCCGTCCCTACTCTCATTGGTGGTCTGAGAAGAGACGATATTTCTGCTGTACGGAGCAACTGCGCCTGGGCCATTGGCCAAATTTGCGCAGAGCTACCCTCGAACGTTGTATATGCAACGGCTATTGATGCGCTAATCGAAGCATTCGCTGAAGACGAGGAATTTGGCGTGAAAGAAGATGCGCGAACAGCGATTTTGAGCGTGGGGGATTCGCGCGGTCTGCAAGTGATTGAGGAGATTGAGCAAGACGGCTATTTTTGAGTATCACAGTTGCAACTTGTCGTTCTTGCGTTACTTCAGCAGCCAGATTAGCTGAGGTTGCAATGTTAGAGAACCGTAGAGGATGGCGTTCTGCTCAAACTTTTTGCCTAGAGCGATCGCATCTTCCCTGCCAATACCCAACATAAAAAAGCTCTCCTCGGAGAGCCATTCTCCCAAAGGGTCTTTACCTAATGCCTTCAGATAAGGCCGCTCTAGCTGCTGAATCTCTCCTTCCAAAGCCACATTTCGTGCTTCATTCTTAGCTTCACTAAGCACTTGAGAGTAGGGATTCCAAGCTGTTATCAGTGCCCAGCTTATTTGATCATACTGCTGCATTAGTCGAGCGAGTTCACTATTAGGAACGCCAACTCGAATTACGACTGTTTGCTCATCTACAAAAACTTCGTACAGAGTCTCTCGATAGGCTTCTTCTAGTGCAGCTCGTTGCTGTGAAGTAAATTCTGGTGGGCTAAAGGTCATAAAGCGCTGACGGCCTTGTAGACTTCGCTTTGTCTGAGCCGCTTTGAAGTGGTGTCAGAGATTCCCACAAAATCAGTACAGTGCATACAGGTTTACCTGTATTGGCTCTCGTTTATTCATAAATGAATTAGCGGAAGACGTATACTTGGCAGCAAATGCTATACTCGCGCCACTGATTACAAGGGAGGTTATCCCAGCGCGGATCCATGTGTCGATTTATAGAGCTTTCAGTTACCTTGTCAGCGCAAGCTCGCTTCAAACGGAAGAATTCCAAAATAAGGTCGATGGCCTGTTTTTGACATGGCTGCGGAACCCAATTTCGTTTGGAGATTCTACTACGCATCAGAATAATCAAAGATTAGCTTACTTTCAGCGAGTCGCTAATTTGATAGTTGAGAACAAGCTCAGCATCCAAAATGACCGACAAGACATAGAGAAGTTTCTGAGATGGGTCAATCTTTGGGAAGAGCAAAATAAAGTAACGATAATCAGAAGTCTTAACTATCTCAAAACTCAGTATCCTGACCCACTCTTATGGGAAACCATTCAGTTTGTAAGCAGCCTAACCGAAGACGTTCCACAACGAGGCGTAGAGCATGACGATTGATACGCTTCATCCTAGGAGTAACACCGGAATTACGACAATGATCGATACGGCTCAGTTAATTGCTTTCATCACGTTGCTAGAGTCAAAGAGAATAGAATATGCACTTGTTGGTGGGGCAGCGCTACTGACGATGGATGACTGTCAGCGACCTACAGATTATTTTGATTTTATTATTGCGAAAGACGATATTGAAACGGTTGAAGAATTGCAGAAGGAGAGTAGCGATCGCAACTTTGGTCGCTACCTGTACCAAGGAACCCGAATTGATGCGCTGTACAGAGATAATCCAATCTTTGACTACGTAATGACCAACTGCCTGGACAGTGCAGTTATCGAAGGTCGCAAAATTACCAGGGCAACACCTGAAAGCATAATACTGCTGAAACTCTACGCACTGCCTAGCCTGTATCAGCAAGGGCAGCATCGTAGAGCAATGACCTATGAAAACGATATCTCTGGGTTACTTATGCAAGTTACAGACATCAACGCCGAAAGAATATTTAAAGTATTGGTAGGTGAGCTACTACCTAGCCAGATTGACGAATTGGATAATATCCTTAAAGACTGTCAGCTAAGGGCTCAGAGACGTCGGTTTCAGTGAACCCTTTTACGTTAAGTTTGCTAAATCTTTCTCTCACGAATGCGAGACCTATATATTAGCTAGATACTTGAATCTCTTGTGCAGCAGCCCACTGTTCAATATTTGTGTGGCTGATGGCGGCTGCCATGAGGTCTGGGATTTGGTCTGGGGTGCAGGCGAAGGTGGGGCTGCCTAGCTGTGCAAAGGCGGCGGCATTGTGATGGTCGAAGCAGGGTGCGCCTTCGTCGTTGAGGGCTAAAAGAGTGATGACCTGTACGCCGGAAGAGACTAGGGTGGCCATGCGTTTGAGGAGGGAGGCGTTGTTGCCGCCTTCATAGAGGTCGCTGATGAGGATGAGGATGGTGTCTTGGGGTTGACGGATAGTGCCTTGGCAATAGGCGATCGCACGATTAATGTCCGTTCCACCACCCAGCTGCGTCCCAAACAAGATATCAATCGGATCTTCTAACTTCTCTGTCATATCGACAACAGCCGTGTCGAATACTACCATCTGAGTTCTTACTGCGGGGATGGAGGCGAGAACAGCTGCGAAGATGCTGGCATAAACAACAGAAGTCGCCATAGAGCCGCTTTGATCGACACAAAGAACAATATCTTTGAGCGCGGAACGCTTGCGTCCGAAGCCGATGCGACGCTCGGGGATGATAGTGGCATAGTCGGGCTGGTAGTGCTTGAGGTTGGCGCGAATGGTGCGGTGCCAGTCGATTTCGTTGTGACGCGGGCGGTGGTTGCGTCGGCTGCGGTTGAGGCTTCCGGTGATGGCTTGCTGCATTGGGGTTTGCAGCTTGCGCATGAGTTCATCGACGACTTTGCCAACGACGAGCCTGGCGGTTTCTTTGGTGGTTTCTGGAATCACGCCGTTCAACGACATGAGGTTGGCGACGAGGTGCACGTCGGCTTCTACAGCTTCTAGCATTTCGGGCTCTAGCAGCATCTGATGAAGGTTCAGTCGCTCTAGTGCGTCTTGCTGCATGACGCGTACTACTGAGCTAGGGAAGTATTTGCGAATGTCGCCTAGCCAGCGGGCAACGTTTGGCGCAGACTTTTGTAAGCCGCCTCGGCGCTTTTTGCCGCCATCGTAAAGAGCTGCTAGGGCTTGGTCCATTTCTCTGTCGCCACTGCCTAAGTTCAGCTGCTGCCCTTGTCCGCCCGCTTCTTCTGCCTGGCCTTCCAACCCTTCTGTTGTATTGCAGCCGCCTTCTATGCCATTGGCTTCTCCGCCACCTAGCACTAGCCGCCAGCGACGCAGGCGCTCCATCTTTTCATTTTCACTTTTCATTTTTTATAGTTTGTAGAAGAAGTGGTCATGACGAAATCTGTTGTTTTTGAATGGATGGTAAACCCAACAGCTGAGCAATCAGAGGTAAGCTGGCTGTTGCTTTGCTGTGATCAAAATTCTCTTCTATATCTGTTTTTTGGCCTTGCTGACTGCCTAGGCGTACGCGTTCTCCCATTTGTCGTCGCTCAGGTGCTGGAAAGTTAGAGAATGTTCTGCGTAGTAAAGGCAATAGTGCTGTAAAGGCGTCGTTAGTTAGCCCCGTTACCCAATCATCTAGCACTTGCCAAATACTGTCGTCGTGTAAAATCAACAGCCCACTTCCTTGCAAAAAGCCTTCTACCCAAGCCGCTGCCTGTGCCGGTTCATTCGCTAACGATAATGCTAATCCTAGTCGCCTAGCAGCTTCTGTCCCTTGCAAGCTGTCTTCGTCTAGCAAAAGGCGGCAGCTGTGACCAGCGATGAGCCCGTGCATGCTAGCTCTGTCGCATAGCTGCATGAGCACGGCTGACCAGGTTTTAGAATGCTGTTCCTGCTGGAGGAGTTTGATGGCACTATGGGTGTTGGCGATCGCATCTAGCATTTCACCCGCTGCTTCGTCATTCAACGAAGCGCAAGCACCTGGCAGTCCAATACAGAGCCTTGCCACTAGTCCGTTGATAACATCACCTACCATCGCGCTATCGGTTTGGCGGACGTCGCGGTAGCGCAAAATATTGCTAAGGGGTGGGAGCGCAGCCATGAGATGTGTCACGTCACTAGCGATTGCCGCTGCGTTTTGCAGTTGTCTCATAAGATGGGGAATCGCACCCGGCAAATTGGACAGCAGCACTCGATCTAGTAGATGGGTGAGGTGTGGTAGCTCCTTGGCTGTATCGGCTTCGTGGATAACGAAGGCTTCGGCTGCGTCGGTGAGTGTGTGACCCCATCGACCTGCCTCGATGATGGCGAGGCTGAGTTCAGGCTGCCATTCTAGTTTCCAAGCTTCTTTGAAGGTGCCTTTGCCGCTGACTTGCTGTGGGGTTCCCCAGAAAATGTTGAGGAGGCGAAGCCGGTAGAGGAGGTGCGATCGCGCTAAATCCAAGTCTTTTCGTAGATCTAAACTCAGCAATTTTTCAGCTGCTTCGGGCTTTAGCCTGAGCTTTTTTTGCGAGCGCTGTAAGTCTTGTTGAAGGGGTACGAGCGGTGTGTTTTCAGGGACTTGGCCAATGCGATCGCTCACAATCAGCTGTTGCTGAATTAGTTTCAGCGGCGTTTCGTCTCCAAAGCAAAATACCGTTTGTGTCGCTTCTGTCAGTTCCGAGAGCCCTGGCATGGCCGCATCTCTTACGGACGCCAGTGCTTCTGCTAATCTCACAGCTTCTATTACGCTGGCCGAAGAAGCTTCTAAATCTTCTTTGCGAAGGAGGCGGGCGACTCTGGTAAGCCAGTGAATCGCGCTTTGTGTTGGGCTATGCGACTTGCGAGAAGATTTCCACAGGTGGTGATACCAGCCAGGCGAGGTAACGCCAGCGCCATAGCCACTGCTGCTCGATAGTCTGGCGTAGGTCCACGGAATCCAAGTGGCTTTTACTTTTAGCTTAGGAAGCCCTTTTAGGATGGCGTTGTCTTCTTTTGCGGGTGGAAATGGGTTAGCTAGGGCGGGTGTGTGCCAAGCGCCGCATACGACGGCAATTCGCTGAAAGCCCTCTTTGCGCGCTTGTCGAATGGTTTTGCGCATGTAGGCTTCCCGCTGTGCTTCTCTGCGATAGGAACGCTTTGATAGGTCTGGTGGATGAGAGTGTTCTATTTCTTCGCGTAGAGCGCTCATCGCTTCCAAAATGCCTTGGAAGATGCCTGTTTCTGAATCAGTACTGTTTTGCCTTTGTTCTACAATGTGTTCCCACCAGCGTTCGCTATCTGTGTAGCCAGCAGCTTCGGCCAATAGACTGAGAGGATCTAGGATTGCTTTACGCATTGGGCCTTCTGCTATCTCTTCATCTTTAGTAGTTGCTGTTTCGCTTGCCTGTGCATCATTTGCTGATAATTCTGTTGCTTCTACCTTCTGTTGATTGGTTACCCGTTCGGCCATCTGGTGGGTTTGTGGCAAGTCCATAAACCGCACTGGAATGCTGTGATGTAGCCCGTGCTGGATGGCCTGCCATTCTGGTGAGAAGACGGCAAATGGGTAGTAGGCAGATTGTTGTAGATGGTCGGGTGGGTAAATGAGCAGTGCAACCGGTGGTTTCATGTCGGCTTCTGCTAGCAGGGAGAGGCTGTTGTTTGCTTCGGGTGGCCCTTCTACTAGGATGATGTCTGGCCCTTGAGCTTGGTGGAGGGTTTGGAGCGATCGCACTAGACTGCGAGCCGAGCCAGGCCCATGATGCCGAATGCCGAATACTGTAGTCGTGCTAGATTGACCCATTTCAACCGAACTCCCGGCAGGCACGGTAGATATCTTTCCATCCGTCTCGTTCTTTTACAACGGTTTCTAAATACTCTTTCCACACTACCGCGTCCTGTACAGGGTCTTTTACCACTGCGCCTTGTACGCCTGCTGCCAAGTCATCTGCGCTCAGGTTACCATCACCAAAGTGCGCGGCTAATGCCATACCGCTACTTACCACTGAAATGGCTTCGGCTGGGCTCAAAGTGCCGCTTGGCGATTTCACCTTAGTCTTACCATCTTCTGTAATGCCGGTGCGAAGCTCTCGAAAGATGGTGACAACTCTTCGAATTTCTTCTAAGGCAGGTGGTTCGGCTGGTAGCTCTAAGGCTCGCCCTAAGCTCTCTACGCGTTTTTGAACAATTTGAACTTCTTCGTCTGCGTGGGTGGGTACTGGAAGGATGACGGTGTTGAATCTGCGTTTTAGGGCGCTGGAGAGTTCGTTGACGCCTTTGTCTCGGTTGTTGGCAGTGGCGATGAGGTTGAATCCTTTGCTGGCTTGTACTTCTTCTCCGAGTTCGGCAATGGGGAGGAGTTTTTCGGAGAGGACGGTGATGAGGGTGTCTTGGACGTCGGCGGGCATGCGGGTGAGTTCTTCTACGCGTACGATTTAGCCGGTGGCCATGCCTTTCATTAGGGGGCTTTGTAAGAGGGCGTTTAGGGAGGGGCCTTTGGCGAGGAGTTCGGCGTAGTTCCAGCCGTAGCGGATGGCTTCTTCGCTGGTGCCTGCGGTGCCTTGGATGAGGAGGGTGGAGTCGCCGGAGATGGCGGCGGCGAGGTGTTCGCTGACCCAGGATTTGCCGGTGCCGGGGACGCCGTAGAGTAGGAGGGCGCGGTCGGTGGCGAGGGTGGCGATCGCAATTTCTATCAGGCGGCGGTTGCCGATGAATTTTGGGGTGATGGTGGTGCCGTTTTCGAGATCGCAGCCTAGGAGGTAGGAGGCGACGGCCCAGGGGGAGAGCTTCCTGATTGGGG
>ERZ1740052.861-NODE-861-length-10080-cov-4.516808_pt1 | contig 10080 bp, 5 predicted proteins | sample MGYA00581750_ERZ1740052 | MGnify/ENA primary metagenome ERZ1740052 (study PRJEB43018, sample SAMN04849743) | marine metagenome | isolation source: floating plastic debris | place: Pacific Ocean | collected 2008-08-30 | study: EMG produced TPA metagenomics assembly... | reverse complement strand
AAGCGATCGCATCGCCTTATCGATAGAATTATCCTTACCCGTTTAGGACCACCCGCTGGTGATTGTCTTGATAATGTCAGGATCTACGTTTTCATTGGCAATTAGCAGCGCACTGACTGCAATCACCGGCAGGTCTTCTGGGGGAATTGGCCGAGCACCGCTATAGCTGCCCTGAGGAATGACCGTTGATTCTAGGTAGGGCTGGCTGAGCTGTAATGCGCCTAGCTGGGCAATCCTTACAAGTTCAAGCTGATCGTCTTGAAACAGTTCGGCCACTGACGAATTACCCAAACCGATGATCCGAAATAGCGCATCGACTTCACCAGCGAGCAGCGCTGAGTGAGCTTGGTCGGCAGGCATTGGTCGAGCTTCAAAGTCTCGTGTAGCAAGACCGTAGTGCTCGGCCAAAGGCCAAAATAGTTCGTATGAACCGCTGCCTTCTGGCATCAGGGCGATTTGCTTGCCTTTAAGGTCTCCTAGCGTTTGGATGTTGGCGGTTTCACGCGCGATCAGGTGAAACAGTTCTGGATATAGCTGGGCGACTGCTCGAACGGCGGGCTGTACAGGTGTGTCACTTTGCACCAGCGCGAGGGCAGCATTGTTTGTTTGTACGCTGGCCATGTTTTGGCTTGAGCCTGCTGAGGTGACAACGTTTATTTGAATATCGGGTGCGTGTTTTTGGGTGACTTGGGCGATCGCTTGGCCAAAGGCGTAGTATTCACCAGTTTCGCCGCCGGTAGCAAAGGTGATGTGGTGAGTTTGATTGCGCGATCGCAGCCATAGTCCTGCGCACACCAAGGTCGCGGCTACACTTAGCCCCACCAGTGCACCTCGTAATATCTGCCGCCCCTCTATAGAACTTTTCAGGCTTACACCCTCCAGTACTGCTCACATGGCTTCTAAGATACAGGATAATCTGTTATCCACTTTTTGCTAAGGGTTCTGAGCTGTTCTCGCTCTGCGGTGCTTAAACTATGTGGATCGAAGCGGTATTGGTAGTGTAGGGCCAGAATCTTTTGAAAGGTTAGCCACTGGGGTTCAGAAAGGGCTTGCTGAATGCGATCGCCCCACTGCAAAAAAGATTCTGCCGGTTGCCTGTGTAAATCTTGCGCGTTTAGCAGCTGCTCAATTTCGTATAGTTCTGAATCTAGGCCTTTGGGAACAGGTCTGGCATTTTCTGATGTATTTGAAGCCTCTAAGGTATTCTTTTTCTGCCCTTGAAATGACTGTATAGAGCGCCATAGCAGATAGAGAAACAGAGGAATCACAATCATTAGAATCTCTTTTAAGCCCAGTTCTCCCAGCTGACGAATGCGGTAGGAGACTTGAAATCCTAAAAAAGAGAGAAAGTCTGACGACCTTTGAAAAGAAGAAGTCCGCTCTTTATCTTGGGTAGTCCAATCGGGCGGCGTGGTATCTAGAACTTGCCAAGTATTTTCTAAATACGCCAGTGTCCAAGCGTGAGCATCGCGGCTACGAACAATGTATTGGCCTTCGAGCGGGCTAAATTCGTGAACGGAATAGCCGACGGCGTAGCGGGCCGGAATACCCGCGCCGCGTAGGAGTAATGCGGTAGTGCTGGCGAAATATTCGCAGTGGCCTGCTTGGGTATTGAGTAAAAAATCTGAGACTGCGGAGGTGTTCGCAGGCGGCTGGAGGAGGTCAAGCGAGTATTGAAAGTCTTGTAGATAGGCGGCTATTTTGTTGACAGTTGCCCGCTCAGAGTCTCCTGTCAGGTTGAGCTTGGTCAGTGTGGTTTCAACGGCGGCTTTGTCGACTTTGGGTATTTGTAGGTCTGTTTCTGTGGGGGCTAGTTCCAGCAGTGATGTTGTGTTGTCTGGGTTGAACTGTACTTGGTAAGCTGCGTTCCCTATCGCATCTACCTGCACTGCGCCATATTGGTTGCGCTGCATTTCTTTGACGGGTAGCTGTCGAATGCTAGAGACGCCGCGTGGTAGCGTCAATACGCCGTCACCGCGTTCTAGGTCGGTAGAGATAGTGATAGATGAGGGGGTTTCATTGGCTGCGCTGAGTATCCAGCTGCCTTCCTCCTCATCTGGTGGTACAGGGGTAAAAAGAGAATTTTCGGCGCTCCAGGCAGACAGCTGATATCGGTTGTAGGCGGCTTCTTGAAGTAGTAGCGGAAACGGAGAAGAGGGTTCTCTCTCTGTTAGCCCTTCAGCTAGCTTTTTAGTTGGACCTTCGGCAACTCGAAAGATAATCCGATTCGAGCGTTTCAACCGGCCAATCGAGCCCATTTGAGTCGCGGTACCGTTGGGATTAATTCTGCCGCTGGCGATGTCGCCAAGCATGGCAATCACCTGGGTTTCGAGATGCTGCTGAAACTGGGCAAGCTGCCGGTGGCCAACGAATCCTAGACCGGTGGAAAGGCAAAAAAGGAGCACCCACACAACAGGCGCTGAGCGTTTTGGCCTGAGTGGCCAGAGCAAAAGTGCTGTAAGCGCGGTGGCTATGCCATAGAAGAAGAAGTGATCGGTATCTGCTGCGCTAGCGGCCACTATGCAGATGCCAAAGTAAAGATAGTGGAGGTTTAGAGAACTTTGCTGAGTATGAATGCCTCGGCGCAGCAGGTGCGGGTTTGAAAATGCGTTTTGCAGATGTGCCTGTACGCCAAGTCCGTAGGTTTGGGCAATGACTAAGGGCAACCCTGCTAGCGGGAGCCATTGCAATAGGCTGTAAATGAAGAGTGATTTTTTGGTGGTGACCAGTACGACAAACAGCATGGCAACGAGAGCACCGCTGAGCTTAGCGGCTTCTTTAAGATCGGAAAGCGAGATTTCCCAGCGTTGCTTAACAACATGGCGAGCTTCTAAAATCAAAATGATGGGAATGGCGACCCAAAAAAGGCCGGTTTGCCATCCCCATAGGGCGGTTGCCAGGCTACACAGGCTGGCGTTGTGTAGCCAACGGGTAGCAGCAGTGTGTTGTTTGACGGCTGCTGAATGAGAGGAGGGAGAACTGGGATTCATAGCGAGAGCAGCGCCTCTGGAATGTTGTTGAGGTGTAGTACGGGAAGGCTGCTTTGACTGTTGCGTAGGCAGCTACGATCTAGCGGTTCTGGTAGGCCTTTTTTATCTGTGATGATGAGGCCTAGCGTAGGAACATTTGCCGCCTGAAGCTGCTCTATAAGTGCTTTGCGATCGCTGTCCCATGTTAAAAAGATACAGATGCAGCCGCTGAGAAGGGAAAGGCGAGACCTCACTACCGGAAGCAGTGTGTCAAAAGGTTTGTCTTGACAGGGTACTGCTGAGGCCAATAGTGATAAGAGACTTTCTGTCTGCCCTAGGCCGCGCCCTACGGTGAAGCAGTGTGCCTGATTGCTCATGAAGAGTGTGTCTAGCAGGGATTCTTGGGTTTGGCCATTGGTTTGAAGGGTGCAAGCAAAAGAAGCTGCGATCGCAATGGCTTCTTCCATCGTCTCGCTGTAGTCTTCTGACTGAAACGTATCGAGAATTAGCGCATGCCGAACAGCGTACTCAGCCTGTTCTTCTTTGATAATGGGTTTTCCTGTTTTGGCCCAGCTTTTCCAGTGAATTTTTCGGGGAGAGTCACCGGGCCGGTATTCTCGCAATGCTCGAAACTCTTCTGAGTCGCCGACAGAAGCAGCGGCGGCTAGCCCGTCAGACTGGTAACGCCTAGAGCCGGGTAGCTGAATGGTGGGAAGACGATAGCGCTTGGGTAGGATGAGTACTTTTTGAGGGTGTGCCAAGGTGATGCAGCGGTTCACCAAGCCAAGGGGATCGGGGCAAGCCAAAATGAGCTGGTTGAAAGTAAGCAGTCCTCTGCGTAGGGGAATGAGTTCTGCTTCGATGTCGACTTGTTGATCTGGAGCGAGCGGTGGTACCGCTACTTTGGGGGCAAAGGCCCAGCTGCGTCGTGCTAAAAGTTTCAGCCAGCTGTCTTGGCCGCCTTTGGTTCGCATCACCTTGCGAAAGTTCGACAAACTTGGGAAAGTGTTGTTGAATGATTCGCTTGCCGTAAATCCTCTCTGCTGTTTTTGGGTGGGGTTGTGCAGAGTAACTCGATAGCGCAAAGGGGTATCTACAATGCCGAAGCGAGGTAAATGGCGCTTGGCCCTGGCTCGGTAGCGAGTGCAGCGTGCAAGCACAGTACACACAATTAGCAGTACCAGCAAGAAAACGAAAACCTGATAAGACACACTGCGTTTCACGTTTAGGCCAATCAGGCCAAAGACAAACGTCGCGCACAGCACGCTTATCCCCACAGGTGTGAGATATTTTGTCAGCCACCCTTTTAGCCGATGGTTGACCTTTAGTAGCCGATAAATTAGCAACAGCCCCAGTGGGCTAGGTTGCATGCTTTTTGCCAGCAGCTGTTTTGCTCGATGGCTAATTTGTTGCCGGAGATCTGTGTGATTTTCCTGCGGAAGGGCTGTGCGATCACTCATTAGGCTGGAACAGAGAGAGTTTTCAATATATCGGTAACAACGTTCTCGGCAGTGGTGCCAGAAAACAGGGCTTGGGTCTCCATCACTAAGCTGTGAGCCAGCACCGGTACGGCAATCTCTTGAATATGGTCTGGCGTGACGAAGCTATAGCCATCAAACAGGGCCAGCGCCTGAGCTACCTTCATCAGCGCAATCGAGCCCCTAGGGCTAGCCCCAAGCTGAACGCCTTCGGCCTGTCGGGTCGCATTAGTAATATCAACCACATAGCGCTTAAGTTCAGGGCTAACACGGACTTGCTTGACCTGTTGTTTAAGCTTAAAGATGTCTTCGACTGTGACGCAGGGACGCAGTTGATCGATGGGATGGCGCTCCATTTGATTGGATAAAATCTCAACTTCTTGTTCGGGTGAGATGTAGCCCAGCCGAAACTGTAGAGCAAAGCGATCCATCTGAGCTTCGGGGAGAGGGTAGGTACCGCGAGCGTCAATGGGGTTTTGGGTGGCGATAACGAAGAAGGGATCGTGCAGCGGGTTGAGCACACCGTCGATGCTGACCTGGGACTCGGCCATAGCCTCTAGCAGTGCAGACTGGGTACGGGGCGAGGCCCGGTTGATTTCGTCTGCAAGGACAATGTTGGCAAAAATGGGGCCTTCGTGGAAGTGAAAGGTGCGCTTTTCGGGGTCGAGAATGGAGACGCCGAGGATGTCTGAAGGTAGCAGGTCAGGTGTAAACTGAATGCGCTTAAATGAGACATCTACTGAAAAGGCGAGGGCTTTGGCAAGCGTTGTCTTGCCGGTACCAGGGTGGTCTTCTAGCAGGACATGACCGCCGCTCGCAAAAGCCGCTAGCAGTTTGCGAATGGCTGCGGGCTGGCCTTTTACGACCTGTTGAATGTTGTCGGATAGGCGCTGATAAATAGCCTGGCCTGATGAGCTAGTTTGGGTCGGGGTTGGGAGAGATGAGAGAACCATGGTAAGTGCTTAGGACCAAGAGCAGCGTACCCAAATCAAGGTGGGCTGTTTGAAGTTACGCAAAGCCTGCCGTATAGCAAAGTGCCGAACGCTATAGTATCGGGTTGAAGCCGCAATCGTTTTACGCTCAGGCAGCGAGTTCCTATGATTCCATTCAAAAAACAAGCCTCACAGCGGGAAAAGACTGCTCATCACCGCTTAAAAAAGTATTTTGTCAGGGGTTTGTGGATAGGTGCTGTCGCAATTGTTAGCTGGGTTTGGCTGCTGAGTCCAGCGGTGCATGCTGTGGAGTCAACTGTTGCTAGGCAAAAAGCTCACGTTGTCATCGATGGACGCCGCATTTTTCAGGTGGAGCCGTCTGGGCAGTACAGTGCGGCGCAGCGGGTGATGCAGGCCAATCGGCAGCTGAAACTGCTTGCCAATACAGCGCAGCCGGTAGATGTGAGCGTGGTAGAACGCAATCAGGTGCCAACTATTGTGGCGAATGACCAGTATCTGTTAACGGTGACCGATCTAGACGCCACACTCGATAAAACACCGATCGAGCAGGCGGACGAATGGGCCAATCAGCTAGAGATGTCGTTGGACCGAGCTAAGCTGGAAAGAGAGAGCGACTATGTCAGATATTCGGCTTGGCAAGCAGGTATTGCTCTGGCGATCGCACTGCTTTTTCACTGGGGGCTAGGATGGCTCTGGCGACGACCGCTGAAGCAAAAAATCCGACAGGTGATGCCTCGTATTCCTAAGACGGGCATGCCAGGCGCTCAAGACTTTCAGTTTGCGATGAACTTTAAGCTGTTGCTGGTGCGGCTAGCGATTTGGGGCAGTGCGCTTTGGTATATCTCATCTCTTTTTCCAGACTTGAGGCAGCGGCGGTACAACTTGTTCAACAGTTCGGCGCTCGGGATTAGAGCCCCTTTATTTGAGCTGGGTGAGCAGCCTTATACGCTGCTGGATGTGCTGATTTTGCTGGGGTTAATTTGGGGCCTGTTTGCGCTGGTTCAGTTTTCTGTCAGGATTCTCCAAACTCAAGTTCTGAGGCGAGTGCAGTTGGAGCGGGGTGCTAAGGAGATAATCACCCAAACCTATCGCTATATTGCGTTTGCGGTGGGAACGCTGGTTATTTTGCAGGCGTGGGGCATTGATTTGCGTTCGATTGCGCTGCTGGGCAGTGCGCTCGGCATTGGTATCGGTTTTGGCTTTCAAGACATTGCAAAAAACTTTGGCAGTGGTTTGGTGCTGCTTTTTGAACGCTCAATTCAGGTGGGTGACTTTATTGAGGTAGGGCCGCACGCGGGTGTGGTGGAGAGGATTGGGGCTAGGAGTATTATGCTGCGATCGCTAGACAATATTTCAGTGCTGGTACCCAACGCGCACCTGATTGATTCGCAGGTGATGAACTGGAATCACGACCATCCTATTTCGCGGCTGCATTTGTCGATTGGGATTACCTACGAGGCAGACTCGCAAGTGGTAAAGTCGGCGCTGTTGCAGGCGGCCCAAGAACATAGTGAAATACTAGCTAAGCCCTCGCCCGATGTTTATTTGAAGGCGTTTGGTGATAATTCTATCGAATTCGACCTGATGGTGTGGATCCGCAACCCAGAGCTTCAGCTAAAAATTCGCAGTGATGTTTACTTTCGGATTGAAAAGATTTTAAAGGACCAAGGGATTTCGATTCCATATCCACAGCACGATTTGCACGTGCGAAGCGGACGTTTACCCATAGAGTTTCCGCCAGATGTTGCGACAGCTCTGATTAGTGCGCTGGGTACATCTGTGCCTTCTCAAAAAGATGTCGTCAAGTAATACGTGATGCCTTCTCGTCCGATTTTGTTTTTCAAAGTGACTGAGTATGACTAATCTTCAACAATCTCCTTCTCGGTGGCAGTTTTGGATTGATCGAGGGGGCACTTTTACCGATATTGTGGCGCATAGGCCAGATGGCGTGCGTGTTGTGCATAAGCTGCTTTCGGAGAATCCTGAGCGGTATGAGGATGCGCCGATTCAAGGCATGAGAGAGCTGATGGGTATTACCGGCTCGGAGCCTTTGCCTGCGGCGGAGATTGCGAGTATTAAGATGGGGACAACGGTGGCGACAAATGCGCTGCTAGAGCGGAAGGGCGATCGCACTCTATTTGTCACGACCAAAGGCTTCCGCGATGGGTTGCGAATCGGCTATCAAAATCGGCCAGATATTTTTGCAAGAGAGATTGTGCTGCCAGACATGCTATATGAGCAGGTGGTGGAGGTAGGTGAGCGGGTGAGCGCGGGTGGTGAGGTGATTCGCCCGATGACGCCGAGTGTGGAAGCTCGGCTGATTGAGGATTTTAAGGGGGCCTATGCGTCTGGAATTCGGGCCTGTGCGATCGCTTTTCTCCATAGCTATCGCTACCCAGCCCACGAGCAAAAGGCGGCAGCTTTGGCCAAGCAGGTTGGCTTCACGCAAGTTTCTGTTTCGCATCGGGTGAGCCCTCTTATTAAATGGGTAAGTAGAGGAGATACAACAGTTGTTGACGCTTACTTATCGCCCATTTTACGACGCTATGTAGATCGGATTGAAGCGGCTCTCTCTGCACAGGACTTATCCAAACAAGATTCACGAATAGGAGAGGTCTCTTTACCGCAGCTGCTGTTCATGCAGTCGAATGGAGGGCTAACACCGGCTCAATATTTCCAGGGGAAAGACAGCATTCTTTCAGGGCCAGCGGGTGGCATTGTTGGTGCGGTGCAGACTTGTCGCCGGGCAGGTTTCGAGAAGATCATCACCTTTGACATGGGGGGCACTTCTACTGATGTGGCTCATTACAAGGCGGAGCCAGGGGCGGATGGCACGATGTATGAGCGGGCAAGGGAAACAGAGGTAGCTGGGGTGAGGCTGCGATCGCCCATGATGGCCATTCATACCGTTGCAGCAGGCGGTGGATCTATTCTGAGTTTTGATGGCGATCGCTATCGGGTGGGGCCAGAGTCGGCTGGAGCGCATCCTGGCCCGGCTTGCTATCGCAACGGAGGGCCGCTGACAGTGACGGATTGCAATGTGATGGTGGGGAAAATTCAGCCGCAGTTTTTTCCGCAGATATTTGGTGTAGATGGGCAGCAGGCAATCGATAGCTCGCTGGTAAAGGCAAAGTTTGCGGCGTTGGCAGAGCAGATTTCAAACGAGACAGGAGATACCAGGCAAGCTGAACAGGTGGCAGAGGGGTTTCTTGCAATCGCGATTGACAATATGGCCAATGCCATTAAAAAGATTTCGGTACAGAAAGGATACGATGTCGGCGACTATACGCTGTGCTGCTTTGGTGCGGCCGGTGGACAGCACGCTTGCAGGCTGGCTGAATCGCTAGGGATAAAAACTGTTTTTATTCATCCCTATGCTGGGGTGCTCTCCGCTTACGGTATGGGATTGGCTGACAGGCGGGTAATGAAAGAGCTCTCTGTAGAGATGGATCTTTCTACTGAGAGTCTTGATGGCTTAAAGCAGCAGTTAGCTGCATTGTCTGACTCTGCAATAGATGAGCTGAAAGCTCAAGGAGATAGTGATATTCACACTATTGACGCTGTAGAGCAGTTGCATTTGCGCTACAAAGGAACCGATTCATCGCTTGCGGTAGATTTTGGTTCATTTGAAGCGATAAAACAACAGTTTGGAGCGCGCTATCAGCAACAGTATGGCATTGCGCTACCGGATAAAAAGCTTGTCGTCGCAATGATGACAGCGGAAGCTGTTGGAAAAATGGTCGCTGATAACAGCGATGATTCGATAGGTACAGCAGCCTCTTCTCAGGCGTCTGCCGAGACTATGCCTGTAGCGACGGTGCCTGTAGCAACGGTGCCAATATTTTCAAACGATCAGTGGCACGAAGCGCCTGTGTTTGAGCGATCTGGTTTAAGCGCAGGGCATCGGCTAGTAGGGCCCAGCATTATTTTAGAATCTACTGGCACAAATATTGTAGAGCCAGGATGGGCAGCAACGGTCGATGTGGAGGGTTCCTTACTGTTGACCTATGACCCTACAGCGGATGAACGTGTAGTAGAAGCGATCAATACAGAAGGGGTAAAAGATAAACCAGATCCTGTACGGCTGGAGATTTTCAACAATTTGTTTCAGGCGATCGCAGAACAAATGGGCTCTACCTTACAAAACACCAGTTCTTCGGTCAATATCAAAGAACGGTTGGACTTTTCCTGCGCCATTTTCGATAGGGAAGGAGAGCTTGTTGCTAATGCACCCCATATTCCTGTACATCTAGGTTCTATGGGAGAAAGCGTCAAAGCGTTGATTGGTGAGCATTCAACTGCCTTTCATCCAGGCGATACCTTTATCTCCAACAATCCTTACAACGGCGGTACGCACCTTCCAGATATTACAGCAATCTCTCCTGTGTTTATAGAGGGTAAGTCCTTAAAAAGCTCAAAACCTCTGTTTTTTGTCGCTTCGCGAGGTCATCATGCTGATATTGGGGGAATTACGCCGGGTTCTATGCCACCAAGCAGTACCCGTTTAGAAGAAGAAGGCATTTTACTCGATAACTTTCAGCTAGTCGTAAAAGGGAAGATTCAGATACAGGCGCTACGCCAACACCTAATTCAGGCACGATTTCCTGCTCGCAATCCAGAACAAAATATCGCCGACTTACAGGCGCAAATCGCTGCGAACAACAAAGGGACTCAAGAGCT
>ERZ1740052.859-NODE-859-length-10082-cov-14.681360_pt1 | contig 10082 bp, 4 predicted proteins | sample MGYA00581750_ERZ1740052 | MGnify/ENA primary metagenome ERZ1740052 (study PRJEB43018, sample SAMN04849743) | marine metagenome | isolation source: floating plastic debris | place: Pacific Ocean | collected 2008-08-30 | study: EMG produced TPA metagenomics assembly... | reverse complement strand
TGAATAACTAATAAATCTCCAGCTCACTTTTTTATTACTTTTTCAGCAAACCCTAAGTAAGTCGGCGTTGAAAATCGTAGTTAAGACGTTTGAGTAGCGAGTAGCGAGTAGCAAGTAGCAAGTAGCGAGTAGCCCTGCGGGTATCTCCCGCTCCGGGAGACGCTGCGCTAACAACAGGCAGGCTTATGCCGGGGAACCCTTATCTCCTGACGGAGACGCTCCGCTAACGGCAGTCGCTCATGGGGGAGACCCCCAAGACCGCGCTGCCTCACCACCGCAACTGTTTCACGAGTAGCGTGCTTGGGTTTAAGGCTAATTTACCTGTATGTTACATAGCGATACTTTATTTGTGCCGACTTACTTAACAACCAACAACCAACAACTAACAACTAACCACTAACAACTAACAACATTAAAAATGCTTTCCCCCAAAGATTTAATTATTCTGAGTTGTAAATCATTGATAGCTAATAAAGTACGCTCCACATTAACAACCTTGGGCGTATTTATGGGAGTTGGTGCTGTAAATGCGACTTTACAAGTCGGTGATATTAGTCGTGCTATTCTTGCTAGAGAATTAACTAAAAGAGGAACACCTCATGTTCAAGTTTCGGTTTTTTCTACTGAGGGTAAACAGGCAAATTTAGAAGATATGAATTTTTTGCGTAAAAATATTAGTAATATTATGGCTATTAGCGGCATTAATAATTTACGCGAACAGAACAAAGTCCTTTATCAAGGGGAAGAAGCCGAACCAAATCAGCTTGCAGTGACTCAATATTATCTCCAAACTACTGGTAGAAAAATATTAAAAGGTCGATTTTTTAATTCAAAGGATTTTTTACAATATCGAGCAGTAATTGTAATAGATGAAGCTTTGGCAGATAAATTCTTTAAAAACCAAAATCCTTTAGGACAACAGTTATTAACTGATGGCAGACTTTATGCAGTGGTGGGAGTTATAGAAACTGAAGTGGGCTTTGGTATCAATCCAAAAGGAAGTATATTGTTACCAATTTCTAGATATATTGCTACAACAGGAATAGAAAGTATTGAAACTATTTCGATTCGTCCGCGCAATCCAGAAAAAATGGAAGAATTAAAAAGTATAGCTCAAGAGTTATTACAAAAACGTCTACCCGGTGTACAAATGTATGCTTATAGTAATATTGAGGACATTCTAGCCGCACAACAAATTTTAGGAATAGCTTCTCAAGCATTGACTCTTCTTAGTGCGATTTCTTTAGTAATAAGCGGTGTGGGAATTACAAATATTACCATTGCCGCAGTTATCGAACGTACTTCGGAAATCGGTTTAAGAAGAGCAATTGGTGCAACAAAATATGAAATTTTATGGCAATTTATCATTGAAGCAGCCATTTTAAGTTTGGTGGGAGGAATCACTGCTATTACTACAGTACATGGTATTACAACTGTAGTTGCTCAGGTATTTAATTTGCCCTATGAATTTGAAATAAAAACTGTTAGCTTTTCATTAGGTTCGGCTTTATTTGTAGGAGTTGGTGCGGCTTTTATCCCCTCTTTACGTGCTAGTAAATTAGACCCTGTAAAAGCATTGCGTCAATCATAATTTCTAAATGAATATTCTAATTTCAAAGCTGATAAATATCTAAAATATTCTTGAAAATCGCTTTATTCACTGAAAAGTTATGTAGTAAAAATATGAAAATAATTAAATTATTTCCATTGCTTCCGAAAGCCATTTTGATTCCCATAGCTATCTCATTAATATTTTATGAAAGCCTCGCAGCATTTGCTCAAAATAACTCACCCATCAATAAAACTCCTAATAGTTATCCATCAATTTTCCAACCAGTAACTCCATTAAAGAATAATCCCAAAAAACTTGTATTGCAAGATGTCGTTATATTGTTATTAGCCAATAACACAGAAATAAAAAATGCTTATTTAGATAGAATTATTCAAAGAGGAGAATTAGCAGTTGCTGAAGATAAATTCAGACCCGATTTTACTCCTACACTATCTGTATCTGCGAATAAATTAGGAGATACAACTAATACAAATAGCACCCTTGATGCAAGAGTAGTGATGAAAATTCCGACTGGAGCCGAAATTAATTTTGGTTGGAGTGGTAATACACAAACTAATAACAATAATGCTATTAATAATAATGGCTTTGGGCAAAACTTACAGTTAAGCTTTCGTCAACCATTATTAAGAGGTGCTGGGACTAAAGTCAATAGAGCATCAGTTAAATTAGCAAGGATAAGCGAGCAGAGTAATATTATTAATTTAAAATCGATATTAACCGATACAATTACTAGAAGTATTTTTGCCTATCGAGAATTATTGCAAGCTCAAGAGAGAGTTAAAATTGAGCAATTATCTTTGAAAAATGCTCAAGAATCTTTAGAAGTTACCAAAGCATTGATTGCTGCTGGAAGAATAGCACCAGTTGAAATTGTCCAAGAAGAAGCAAATATTGCTAATCGTCGTTTGAGTTTAGTTGAAGCGCAAAATAGTTTAGAATCAAGTAAACTAGCTTTATTAGCAATTCTTGATATTGATAAAAATACAAATATTGAAGCAGCAGAAATTCCTAAAGTTGAGCAAGTTAAACTCGATTTAGATAACCTTAAACAGACTGCAATCAAAAATCAACCATCATATTTACAATCTCAGCTTAACTTAGAAACAAATAAAATTGGGCTTGTTTTAGCAAAAGATGAAAAGCGATGGGACTTAAGTTTGAATCTTGATGTTAACGATGGTACAAATCAAACTAATGATGCGAGAGCAGGATTAATTATGAGTAGAACCATCGGGGATGTATCGTTACAACAAAGAGTAGATGAAGCAAGAATTACCTTACAGAAATCTGAAAATACTTTTAAAGATATCAACGAAAACTTAGATATTGAATTACAAGATAGGATTAGAAACGTTAATTTAAGCTTTTCTCAACTAGAATTAGCCAGACAAGCAACCGAATTATCAAAAAGACAGCTTGATATTGAACAACAAAAACAAAGGTTAGGTGGTAGAACTAGAGTTATAGATATTGTCAATTTTCAGAATGCTTTAGTACAAGCACAAAACGCCGAACTATCCGCTACAATTCAATATCTCAACGCTTTAACAACACTCGACCAATTTTTAGGAACAACCTTACAAACTTGGAATATTGAAATCGATGCAGGGAATGGGGAATAGGTAGGAGTTAGGAGTTAGGAGTTAGGAGTTAGGAGTTAGGAGTTATTACCTCGTTACAAGGTTCTACCTTGTAATGCATTCTTAGAGGCTCTGCCTCCAGAATATATAGTAGGAAATAGGCAGAGCCTACAATCAGCAGTTCCCAGCCAGAGACTGGGAACCAGTAATCACCAATTACCAATTACCAATGACCATTTTTGTATATGTATTTATAAATACGCATATAATTATTTCTTTGATGTAATTTATACGTTAGGAATAAAGATATTACTCATATCTTGTTTTATTTTAAGGTAAAGACACCTTTTTTGCTTAATAACCAGTTCCGCTTTTTAAGAGAAAATGACAATCCCTAAACCCTCGTCTGGTTGCAGTTCAAGCATATACCATTTGCTTGAAGCCAAAGCAAAGAAAAACCCCCAAGATATAGCTATTGTAGCTGCTCAAAAATCTCCCCTTACTTACGCTGCTTTGTTTGATGCCATAAGCTATGTGGTAAACAAGCTCAATGCAATGGGTGTGACACGTAACGATCGAGTGGCCGTAGCTCTACCTAATGGTCCAGAAATGGCTGTGGCTTTTTTGACCGTCGCCTGTTGTGCTACTTGTGCCCCTCTCAATCCCAATTATCGTGAATCGGAATACGATTTTTATCTGTCTGATTTAGATGCTAAAGCTCTGATTTATCAAGAGGGAGTTGCTGAGGCTGCTGTGGAAGTTGCCCGAAAAAGAGGCATTCCGTTGGTGGAATTATCCCCAATTAAAGAAGGCGCAGCAGGTATTTTTCAATTAACAGTTGAGGAAGATAATAATTCTAATAATTCAATTAAAAGCGGTATTGCTCAACCTGAAGATATAGCTTTGGTACTGCATACTTCCGGAACAACATCCCGTCCCAAAATAGTTCCACTTACCCATACTAATCTTTGCACCTCTGCTCAAAATATTGGCGTTGCTTTGAATTTACAACAAGGCGATCGCTGTTTAAATGTGATGCCCCTATTCCATATTCACGGACTGATGGGGGCTTTACTCTCGTCTCTAAGTGCAGGTGCGAGTGTAGCTTGTACTCCTGGTTTTAACGTATCTCAATTCTTTGACTGGTTGGCAGAATTTAGCCCTACCTGGTATTCAGCAGTTCCCACCATGCATCAAGCAATTTTGGCGCGGGTAGAAACGAATCGTGAAATTATTAATCGTTCTGAAATTCGTTTAATTCGTTCTTCTTCTGCTCCTTTACCACCTCAAATAATGGCAGAATTAGAGCAAGTTTTTAATGCTCCGGTAATTGAGTCTTATGGGATGACAGAAGCTTCTCATCAAATGGCTAGTAATCCTCTTCCTCCTAAGATACGTAAACCTGGTTCGGTGGGAATTGCTGCTGGTGTGGAAGTTGCAATTATGGATGATACGGGTAATTTATTGTCATCTGGAGAAGTTGGAGAAGTAGTAATTAGGGGAGCGAGTGTAACTAGGGGTTATGAAAATAATCCTCAAGCCAACGAAACTGCTTTTACTAATGGTTGGTTCCGTACTGGTGACTTGGGTTATTTGGATGCAGATAATTACCTATTTTTAAAGGGTCGAATTAAAGAGATTATTAACCGTGGTGGTGAAAAGATTTCTCCCCGTGAAGTTGATGAAGTGCTTTTAGATTATCCAAACATTGACCAAGTTGTTACTTTTGCCGCTCCTCATACTCTTTTAGGTGAAGATGTAGCTGCTGCTGTGGTTTTAAAACAGGGAGCATCTGCAACAGAACTTCAAATTAAGGAATTTGCAGCAACAAGATTGGCTGATTTTAAAGTTCCTCGTGTAGTGTTGTTTGTGGATGAAATTCCCAAAGGTGCTACAGGTAAAAGACAAAGAATTGGTTTAGCCCAGAAATTGGGATTAACAGCTTCCGACCCCACAGCAACTACTAAATATGTACCTCCAAAAACTGCAACTGAAGAAAAATTAGTGCAAATTTGGTCTGAAGTATTAAAAGTTGAGAAGGTAGGGATTAATGATAATTTCTTTGGGTTAGGAGGAGATTCTATATTAGCGGCTCAAATTGTTAATATAGTTCGCGAAGTTTTACAAGTTGAGTTATCTTTTCTGATATTTTTTGAACAGCCAACTGTCGCTAGCATGGCTATTAAAATTACTCAAACTCAGGCTGAAGAAGTAATGTCTGATGAATTAGAAGATGTGTTAAATAATTTGGAATCTCTTTCTGAAGCAGAAGTTGAAAAATTATTAGGACAGATGTAGTAAAAGAATACCTATTACCATCGAACGTAAATAAATAATGAATAATTACCAAAATTGCTTAAGAGAAGAATTGAAAGCAAAAGACATCATTCCTTTTATTGGTGTTTATGATGCTTTCTCAGCTTCAATTGCAGCCAAATACTACAAAGGTATTTTTATTAGTGGTTTTGGTTTTGCAGCTAGCCATTATGGATTACCAGATATCGGTTTTATTTCCTGGTCTGATATTGTCGCTTTTGTACAAAGAGTGAAAACTTTACTTCCCCATCACCATATTCTTGTTGATATTGATGATGGTTATGTAGATACAGAAGTTGCTTGTCATGTAGTTTCTTTATTAGAATCTATTGGTGCTGCTGGAGTCATTATTGAAGACCAAAAACGACCTCGTAGATGCGGTCATGTTGATGGCAAAATATTGATGGAGTTAGATGAATTTTTAGATAAATTAAAACAAGTTTTAGCGACTCGTAAGGATATTTTTGTGGTGGCTCGAACAGATGCAAGCGATACTTCTGAAATTATTAAAAGAGCTAAAGCTTATGCAGAAGCAGGGGCTGATGCAATATTGGCTGATGGAATTAATGATTTAGATGTAATTAGAACTTTGAAAAACCAGGTTGACAAGCCTTTGGTGTTTAATCAAATAGCAGGTGGAAAATCTCCTGAATGCAGTTTAACTGATTTGAAAAAAGCGGGTGTATCTCTTGTTAATTACAGTACACCATGTCTATTTGCTGTTCAAACTGCTATTGAAGAAGAGATGAAAATGCTCAGAGAAAATGACGGCTGGTTGCAAAAACAGCGTGTAGGTGTACGGGAATGTAACGCGCATTTACATGAAAATCTTGCTTCTAAGAAAAATCAATAAAAGCTAATTATACTTTTGTCAATAAACATGAAAGATATTACTCAACGTCTTGCGAATCTCTCACCAGCAAAACGGGCACTTTTAGAACAGCAACTTCAGAAAAAAGCATTACAAACTAAGCAAGAAAAGATTATATATCCCAGAAAAAAATATCAAGACGCTCCCTTATCATTTTCTCAGGAACCAATGTGGTTGTTAGACCAATTAGAACCTGGAAATCCAGCTTATAATCGTCCGACAAATATTAGTTTGATTGGTAAGCTAAATGTCGCAGCATTGGAGCAAAGTCTTAACCAAATTATTTGTCGTCACGAAATTTTACGTACTAGTTTTGAGCAAGTAAACGGAAAACCTTTTCAGAAAATTCATTCTGATATCACTTTAAAACTATCAGTATTAGAATTATGTCATTTAAACGATGAAAATAAAGAAATTGAAGTTGAAAAACTCGCCATTGAGGAAGCACAGCAAACCTTTGATTTAACTCAAGCTCCTTTAATAAAAGCTAAATTACTACGACTCCACGAGCAGAAACATATACTATTGCTCACAATGCATCATATTGTATTTGATGGCTGGTCTATGGGGGTTCTGCTCAAAGAATTAGGAGAACTTTACGAAGCTTTTTCAACGGGTAAACCATCACCTCTACCAGAATTACCCATCCAGTATGCTGACTTTGCAGTTTGGCAAAGACAACAGCAACAAACTGAGAAACTCGAATCACAGTTATCCTATTGGAAAAAACAATTAAGCGGTCAATTACCTGTATTAGAATTACCTACAGATAGGGGTAGAGCAGCAGTACAAACCTTTGTGGGAGCAAAGCATTCTTTATTGCTACCCAAACACTTGGTTACATCTTTGAAAGCTCTTAGCCTCAAGGAAAATGTCACCCTATTTATGACCTTATTGGCTGCTTTCCAAATATTGCTTTATCGCTATACAAGTGAAGAAGATATCATTGTTGGAACTCCAATAGCAGGTCGCAATAGTACAGAAACAGAAAAGCTAATTGGTGTATTTATAAATTCTTTAGTATTGCGTAATAAATTAAATAGTAATTTTACATTTAAAGAATTATTAGCTCAAGTTCGTGAAATAGCTTTGGGAGCATATGCTCATCAAGATGTTCCCTTTGAGAAATTAGTGGAGAAATTAAAACCAGAGCGAAATTTGAGTCATCATCCTTTATTTCAGGTGCTATTTCAATTAAGAAATTTACCAGAAGAAACAATAGAGGTACAAGATTTAAAATTCGATAGTTATCATCTAGAAACAGGAATAGCATTGCTAGATTTAGCTTTAGAAATCGAAGAACAAGCAGAAGGATTAGATTGCGTTTTTAAGTATAATACAGATTTATTTGATCCTCCTACCATCGAGAGGATGGCTGTTCATTTTCAAACTTTACTCGAAGGAATTGTAGAAAATCCTCAACAACAAGTTTCTCAATTACCTTTACTAAGTGAATCCGAAAAACATCAGTTATTAATTGAATGGAATGATACGGCCACAGATTATCCAAGAGATAAATGTATTCATCAGTTATTTGAAGAGCAAGTAGAAAAGACACCCGATGCTATCGCTGTGGTGTTTGAAGATGAACAATTAACTTATCAACAATTAAATCAAAGAGCTAACCAACTAGCAAATTATCTGCGTTCAATAGGAGTCAGTTCTGAGAATAAAATAGGGATTTGTCTGGAGCGTTCTATTGATATGGTAGTAGGACTTTTGGCAATACTCAAAGCTGGTGGTGCTTATGTACCACTAGATCCAAGCTATCCCAAAGAGCGCATTGACTATATGCTCAAAGATTCGGGGATATCTATTTTAATTACAAAATCTGAGTTTGTTGATAAACTACCTGCAATTAATACTAAAGTAATTTCTCTGGATAAAGAACAGCAAATTATTGCTTCACAAGCTCAATCCAATCCAGTTAACCGAACAAAACCCAATTACTTAGCTTACATAATTTATACATCTGGTTCTACAGGAAAACCCAAGGGAGTTGCTATTACCCATTTGGGAATAAATCGATTAGTTAATAATACAAACTATATAAAAATACAACCATCAGATAGAATTGCTCAAAGCTCCAATACTTCCTTTGATGCTGCAACTTTTGAAATTTGGGGAGCGCTTCTTAATGGAGCGCAACTTGTAGGAGTTCCCCAAGAAATTACTCTGGAACCGGAAAAATTTGTTACTCACCTTCAAGAACATCAAATCAGCGTAGTATTCTTGACAACGGCTTTATTCAATCAATTTGCTACATTGGTTCCAACAGCATTAAAAACCTTGCGATATCTTCTATTTGGTGGTGAAGCAGTTGACCCAAATTCGGTAAAAAAGATACTCCAACATGGAAAACCTCAAAACTTACTTCATGTTTACGGACCAACCGAAAATACAACTTTTTCATCTTGGTACTTAATTGAGGAAGTACTTGAAGAAGCTACCACTATTCCAATTGGTACTCCTATTAGCAACACAGAAATTTATATTTTAGATAATCATCTTAAACCACTTCCCATTGGTGTTCCTGGAGAAATTTATATCGGGGGTGATGGTTTAGCCTCTTGTTATCTCAATCGTCCAGAATTAACCAAAGAAAAATTTATCCAAAATCCCTTTTTTAATTCCAAATCCGAACGACTTTACAAAACCGGAGATTTAGCCCGCTATTTACCAGATGGTAATATCGAATTCCTCGGTCGTATTGATAATCAAGTCAAGATTCGTGGCTTCCGTATCGAACTAGGAGAAATCGAATCCGTCCTTAATACCCATCCTCAAGTTAATCAAGCTGTAGTTATTGTTCGAGAAGATATTCCTAATAATAAAAACTTAGTTGCTTATGTAGTTGCTAAAAATGAATCTCTCACTACTAAACAACTACGTGAATTTATCTTTTCAAAGTTACCAGAATATATGGTACCTTCTGCTTTTGTCACCTTAGACAGTTTACCTTTGACACCAAATGGCAAAGTAGATAGGAAAGCACTACCAGCACCTGAGTTCATTTCCCTAGACAATGAATACGTAGCACCACGCACCCAAAGTGAAAAAATAATAGCTAACATCTTCACTTCGGTTCTAAAAGTACAAAATATCGGAATTTACGATAACTTCTTTGCATTAGGAGGAAATTCCTTACTTGCAACCCAATTAATTTCCAGACTGCGAGAAGCCTTTACCTTAGAAATTCCCCTACGCATAGTATTTGAATTCCCAACAGTTGCTCAATTAAACCAAAATTTAATCCAATTAAGCAATTCAAAATTAAATCTTCCTCCAATTCAACCAAGAACCGTTTATGAACAGCTACCTCTATCTTGGGCACAAGAAAGACTTTGGTTTCTCAATCAATTAGAAGGAGAAAGTGCTACTTACAATATCTCAAGAGCATTTCGCATTACTGTTAATTTAAATGTTGATGCTCTACAATTTGCTTTATCACAAATAGTAAATCGTCACGAGGTATTACGCACTAGTTTTCAAACTGTAAACGGCAGACCAATTCAGGTAATTCACCCAGAAACCACAATTAACATTAACTTGGTAGACTTAGTGCAACTACCAACTACATCTCGCGAAAATCGATTAAATCAACAAATACATCAAGAAGCACTTACTCCTTTTGATTTAGAAATAGCACCATTAATCAGGTGTAGTTTATACCTGCTAAAGAACGAGGAATATGTATTCTTATTGACAATGCACCATATTGTTTCTGATGGTTGGTCAATTG
>ERZ1740052.857-NODE-857-length-10086-cov-12.028113_pt1 | contig 10086 bp, 11 predicted proteins | sample MGYA00581750_ERZ1740052 | MGnify/ENA primary metagenome ERZ1740052 (study PRJEB43018, sample SAMN04849743) | marine metagenome | isolation source: floating plastic debris | place: Pacific Ocean | collected 2008-08-30 | study: EMG produced TPA metagenomics... | reverse complement strand
ATTTGGATTATGCTCTACAATCTCTATTTCATCCATGATTTTTACAACTTAAAAGTATTTGGGAAACCTGTCTCCTAAGAGGAGAGAGGCTTTGATGAAAGGTTTCCCGATGCTCGGAAGGGGTTAGGGGTTAGGTTAAATTGAATTCAATGGAGCAAATTACAAATTACAACTTATAATATGGGATTGTGTCTATGTGTAGAAACATAAAAAAATGCCTAAACTAAAATCTCGCAAAGCTGCTGCGAAACGATTTCGGGCTACTGGTACTGGTAAAATCGTTCGTCGCAAAGCTTTCAAAAACCACATTCTAGAAAAGAAGACTACCGATAAAAAGCGCGGGTTATCCAAAGCGGTAATCGTTGACGAGCGCGATGAAGATAATGTACGCGGTATGCTTCCATATCTGCCAAGAAAGTAGATTTCGGCAAATAATTAGAAAATAAATGAGATATTAAACTATGCCAAGAGTAAAGCGCGGTAATGTTGCTCGCAAACGCCGCAAAAAGATCCTTAAACTAGCAAAAGGCTTCCGTGGTTCTCACTCTACCTTATTTAGAACCGCCAACCAACAGGTAATGAAAGCTTTGCGTTACGCTTATCGCGATCGCAAAAAACGCAAGCGTGATTTTCGCCGTCTGTGGATTGCTCGTATCAATGCTGCTTGTCGTCAACACGGCATGAGCTACAGCAAATTCATGGGTAGTTTGAAGAAATCCAACATTGAAATTAACCGTAAAATGTTGGCTCAAATGGCGATTTTAGATCCCGATGGTTTTAGCAAAGTTGCCGAAATGGCAAGTCAAGCTAAAGGGTAAAAGGATTTTAGATTTTAGATTTTAGATTTTAGATTTTGGATTTTGGATTAAAGTATGAACAGTAAAAAAGTTTGTAGTAAGAGTTTTAACTCTTATATTGAGGTAAACATTTCATCACTACAAACCTTATAAAGACAATCCAAAATCTAAAATCCAAAATCAACTCACGCTCTGTAACTCCGGTTGCTTTTATATGATTAATTTGTTGAGATTACGGTTAATTGATCGACAGAATCGGCAATGCAATCCGCAGCGGAAGTTACATTTGTTGCTATCCGCTATAATTTTCCTGTGGTTAACTTGTTTGTTCCTCAATGCTGGAACATTATCTGTAAATGCTGCATCGCTAAAAGAAATTCAGCAGCGCGGCTATATAACTGTTGCAGTAAAAGATAACTTTCCGCCTTTAGCATTTCGAGACGAAAGCGGTAATCTACAAGGATTTGAAATAGAAATCGCGCAACGGTTAGCAAAAGATTTGTTAGCTAAACCAAATGCAAGTAATTCAGATAATTCAGATAAATTAGATAAATTAATTAAGTTTAAACCCGTCACCAACTTAGAGCGACTTAAAGTAGTTGAGAAAGGTAAAGTTGATATGGCGATCGCCAAAGTAACGGCAACTCCTTCACGGGAACGAATCGTAAATTTTAGCGTTCCTTACTACTTAGATGGCGGATTTATAGCAATAAAAGATACATCAATTCAAAAGCTAAACGACTTACAAAATAGCAAAATAGCCGTTCTTAAAAACTCCAGCACCATAGCCCCGTTAAGATATTACCTCCCCGAAGCCGATTTAATCGGAGTTAAATCTTACTTAGAAGGAGAAAGACTTTTAGAGAACGATCGAGTATCAGCCTTCGCCGCCGATGTTACCAGCCTTAGCAACTGGTTAAAACAAAATCCTCAGTATCGATTACTGCCAACCAAAATATCAACACAACCCTTGTCAGTAGTAATGCCCAAAGGATTGCAATACGACGAACTAAGACGACAAGTAAGGCAATTAATCGCTAGTTATTTAGAAAGCGGTTGGTTGAAACAACGCGCTGAATACTGGAGATTGCCAATGAACAATTATCAATGAACAATTATCACCCTTCAGATGTGGATAGTTAATATTTGTTAAACTCTTGGAAATTTATATAAATTGATAATTCGTAATTTTTGATCGGCAGAAATTCGAGTATCCTATTAAAGTATCTCTGGTCATTGATAATTGATAATTGATAATTGACTATGAACAACGATTTAGCAACTATTTATCTATCTATTTTAGTCGGCATACTGTTTATTGCAGTTGTAGCCGTTTTTCGTCAAATATTTAAATCTCGCAAACAAGAAGGTTCTTTTTCCAAATTGCGCTCTAAATTAAAGAAAGAAGCGGGTTCGGTAAAGGAATATTACGAATTAGCCAGTATCTATTCCCAGAAAAAATTGTATACTCAAGCAATTAGCCTGTTTCAAAAAGCAATCAAATCAGCAGAATCAGAAGAAGAAACAGACGAGAAGACAGAAGATTATGTAACCTTGACTTACAACGGTTTGGGCTTTGCCTACTTTGCTCAAGAACAATACGACTTAGCAATTCGTAATTATAAACAAGCCTTAAAAAGACAGCCGGATTACGTCACAGCATTGAATAATTTAGCTCATGCTTACGAGCGTAAAAAGTTAAATGCTCAAGCTTTAGAAAATTACGAGAAAGTGTTAGAGCTTGATGGGAAAAATGCAACCGCCAAACGTCGTGCTGAATCTTTGAGAAGGTTGGTTGCGGCTTAAATTGGTAATTGGTAGTTGGTAGTTGGTAGTTGGTGCGTTTTTCTGCATCATCCCCGCCGTCACCCTCGAAGGGTGCGGCTACAGCTACGAAGCCCGCCTGCGCGGGCTTAAGATTTTGATTTAGCCCACGCAGGTGGGCTTTGCAATTTTAGCCCCACCCTTCTAGGGTGAGGGTTGCTAACCCGAAGGGTAGTTGGTGCGTTTTTCTGCATCATCGCCGCCGTCACCCTCGAAGGGTGCGGCTACAGCTACGAAGCCCGCCTGCGCGGGCTTAAGATTTTGATTTAGCCCACGCAGGTGGGCTTTGCAATTTTAGCCCCACCCTTCTAGGGTGAGGGTTGCGGGGGTTTAGTTTTAAATTTTCTCACAAAAAATCAATAAAAATAATGCGTTTGAGATGTCTCTACTTACTGAGGCTTTAGATAAAATTGAAAATTACGTAGAGTATTTATGTCAGATAACAAATAGTGAATCCTCTGGATTAGACCCTGGATTATCTCAAGCACAAATTGAAGAAATTATTGAAAAAGAAGCTCAATTTTACAATGAACTTCGGGGATTTTCTCCAGCGAAAGTATTTTCACAAGAGATTTATGAATTTTATCAATGGCATAACGGCGAACGTTTTGGAGTCTCGTTTATTAGTCCTGACTATAGTTATTGGAGTTTAGAAGAGGCTATAAGAGAAATTGGTGATGAACTTCAAGTGCGTTTATTTGCTGATGAAAGAGGTTCTTATATGGTAGTAGGAAGTAAAGAACCACATGATACTTCTCCAGTTTATATGGATAGCAAGCGGCATCTCCATTATTCTAGCCTTACAAAAATGATGCAGAGCATTGCTGACGTTTTAGATATGACATTAAATCTTTTACACGAAAGAGGAAATAATCATGGAAACTATCAAGAACGTTTAGAAAGTTGGCGTAGCATTATGCAATATATTCTTGGTGATAATGAAAAACGCTATACCTGTGATTTGCGTTTGCTTGATATTGAATATTTTTTAGATGCTGCTTTAAATGTTCGTGGCTATATAGAAGTATAAAAAGTACATAACAAACGTAAAATGCCTCTAAAACCTCTTTCCTCAGCGTTCTTTGCGTCTCTGCGGTTTAATAATCTTAAATCCGGAAATGGTGCGTTACGGCATTATCAAAATAGTAATTAATAACCGCAACATAGTAAAGCCGTAACACAACGGCAATAAAGCGGGAGGAGAATCCACACCGCTTTTTGCCTCCCCTACAAAACAATCCTCTAAAACCTCTTTCCTCAGCGTTCTTTGCGTCTCTGCGGTTTAATAATCTTAATTCCGGAAATGGTGCGTTACGGCATTTACTGCATTGTAATTAATAACCCAACATAGTAAAGCCGTAACACATCCTACAATAATATTTTTTGAGTTAAATATTATTAACAAAAACGTTACTTAACTTATAAATTGCTTCAAAAATCTCTGATTGTTAGAAAAATTAACTCTTAAATCAACTTCTATTAACTTATCTGTTTCATAACTACTAATTTTGCGACAATTGAAAACGTTAATAAATTAAAGCAATTATAGTCCCATCTTCGGACAACTTTAGTTCTATAAAATGGAGAACATTTTTCATGAAATTAGCTTACTGGATGTATGCAGGTCCGGCTCACATTGGTACTTTACGTGTTGCCAGTTCTTTTAAGAACGTTCACGCGATTATGCACGCACCCCTTGGGGATGATTATTTTAATGTGATGCGATCGATGTTGGAGCGGGAACGCAATTTTACTCCGGTGACGGCTAGTGTTGTCGATCGCAATGTTCTTGCTCGTGGCTCTCAAGAAAAGGTTGTGGATAACATCACCCGTAAGGATTCTGAAGAAAATCCCGATTTAATCATATTGACTCCCACTTGCACTTCTAGCATTCTTCAGGAGGATTTAGAGAATTTTGTGGAAAGAGCAAGTATGGATACGAAGGGTGATGTGATGCTGGCTGATGTGAATCATTATCGCGTCAACGAATTGGAAGCTGCTGACAGAACTTTGCAGCAAGTTGTTAAATTCTATATTGAAAAAGCTCGTAAAAAAGGCGAACTTCCAGAGGGTAAGACTGAAAAACCTTCTGTAAATATCATTGGTATTTCAACTCTCGGTTTTCATAATTTACATGACTGTACCGAGTTGAAGAAATTAATGAACGATTTGGGAATTGAAATTAACGCGGTTATACCGGAAGGTGCTTCGGTTCACGAGTTGAAAAATTTACCCAAAGCTTGGTTTAACTTGGTTCCATATCGCGAACTTGGGGTACTTTCAGCCAAGTATTTAGAAGCCGAATTCGGAATGCCTTACATTGATATTGCTCCAATGGGAGTAGTAGAAAATGCTCGCTGTATCCGTAAAATTCAGCAGGTTGTTAATCAACAAGGTGCCGAAGTTGATTACGAAGAATTTATCAACGAGCAAACTTTACATGTATCTCAAGCTGCTTGGTTCTCTCGTTCGATTGACTGTCAGAATTTGACTGGTAAAAAAGCTGTTGTATTTGGTGATAATACTCATGCTGCTGCGATTACCAAGATATTAGCTAGGGAAATGGGGATTCATGTAGTTTGGGCTGGAACTTACTGTAAATACGACCAAGACTGGTTCCGAGAGCAGGTTAGCGAGTACTGCGATGAAGTACTGATTACCGATGACCACGGAGCAATTGGAGATGCGATCGCCAGAGTTGAACCTTCAGCAATTTTCGGTACTCAAATGGAGCGTCATGTAGGTAAGCGTTTAAATATTCCTTGTGGAGTAATCGCTGCACCGATTCACATTCAGAATTTCCCTATCGGATATAAACCCTTCATGGGTTACGAAGGAACCAACCAAATCGCCGACTTAGTATATAATTCTTTCACCTTGGGAATGGAAGATCACCTATTAGAAATCTTCGGCGGGCATGATACCAAAGAAGTAATTACCAAAGGAATATCCGCCGAATCTGACTTAGGTTGGACAAAAGAAGGATTAGCAGAATTGAACAAAATTCCTGGATTTGTTAGAGGTAAAGTCAAGCGAAACACCGAGAAATTTGCACGGGAAAGAGGTGTTAAAGATATTAATGTTGAGGTGCTTTACGCCGCTAAAGAATCAGTTGGTGCTTAGTTAATTGAAATCACACGCCCTCAGACTATAAGTCTGGGGCTACATAAACAAAGCCCGGCGACCTGGGCTAAAAATATACTTTTTCAGTCCTCTTAAGAGGACTTTTGCTATTAGACGGGGATTTGCAATCCCCGGCGGATGGGAAAGCAACACAATAAGATATGGTAATATTTAAACTCATAAAGAAAATACGTATTAAAAAGCGACGCAAAGAAATTGCCCAAAATGCAACTGAGACGCTAAAAGCATTTAAAGCTAGTAAAGGCAAACGCGGTAATTTTTACGATTTAAAAGCCGATTTATTAGACGAAAAATAAAAACCCTCTAATACTCTTTTTATTATTTCTTCAGTCCTCTTTAGAGGACTTTTGCTATTAGACGGGGATTTGCAATCCCCGGCGAATTTGAAAACTGATTTCTTATGCTAAAATTCTCTTAAAATCAGTTATTCGCGGCACAATTACCGCAACATCTCATGTTAACTAAAGTAAATTTCGTCATGAGCCAAGTCGCTCTGAAGGAGGATGGCTCTTGGTAATATTTCTAATCAAACTCAACCGTTAAAACTGGAAAGTAATGCAGCGAAACTCAACGAAATCCGCAAGCTGCAAAATCATCGAACCTACCGCGATTCAACCAAACAATTCTATGTAGAAGGTGTCCGCAATTTTATTAGGGTTGTCGATAATAAATTCGATATTTCTACTATCATTTACAGCGAGAAACTGCTGACATCTGTAATTGCTCGCAAACTAGTACGTCAAAATCGCCGCGCCGGAATACCCTGCCTCAACATTTCACCAGAAAAATTTCGCACTATTTCCCATACAGAAAAAGCTTCCGGTGTAGGTGCAATTGTACGTCAGCACTGGAGGAAGTTGCACGATCTTTCCTTACAAGAACAAACCTGCTGGATAATATTAGAAAAAATTCGTTCTCCAGGAAACCTTGGTACATTAATTCGCACCTCCGAAGCATTTGGGGGTGCTGGTTTTATCTTATTAGGAAACAGCATCGATCCTTTCGATCCCAACGTAGTTAGAGCTTCAATGGGTTCTATCTACAATCAAAAATTTATCCGCACTGGTTACTCTAAATTGCATAAATGGTTGCAACATCATAACTGTAATGTAATTGGAGCTTCACCAGACGGTGCAGTTAATTTTCATCAATTTAATTATCCCCAAACAACAATGATTTTTTTAGGAGAAGAAAGAAAAGGATTAACTCAACAACAAAGAGATTTGTGTAAACATCTCGTTCGTATTCCCATAGCGCGTACAGTTGATTCTCTTAACTTAGCTGTTGCCGGAAGTTTAATGATGTACGAGATTTATCGAACGCAAAACTTGGTTAATTCGTAACATTTTGTATGCAATTCCCTCTCCTTAACAAGGAGAGGGATGTCCGCAAGGACAGGGTGAGGTTAAATATGTAGTAAACCCAATACCAACACGCAATATACAAAACCCAAAATCCCCATGTATATCCTTAACGAAAATGCTAATTATTCATTTAGTTCTTACTTTTAATTATCCAACGATACTGACGAAATTTTAGCTGAGTTTGATTACTTTTTCACTCGTAAGCATCTGTAACTCCCCAAAACTAACCTTATAATAAGGGGAATAATATAACCAGTTGCTTTAATACCTAATCATGAATCAATCTCCAAATCCTAGCCAAATCGTCAGTACATTCACAAATCTTACAAGGGAACTTGAGCCATTCGTAAAATTGGAGGATGTAAGAATTGCGTTCGATAGCAAAGGAAATGTTTATATTCAAGGAAATGATTTTCAGGAGCAACTACAGGCAAATTTTGCATTGTGGCGAGAAGTTAGAGAAGAAATACGAATTATAATTGCAAAACATCGTTCTTATCGTTCTTAATACTTGTGGTAACAGAGTATTGTAGGGTAGGTGTAGACACATAAAATATATTCTTCCCAATACGATAAATCTACTTTGCGCGGTAAAGTAACATTTTTATTGCGATAAGTTATGATAAATATTCCAAAATATAAAATTAATAAGTGTATAGTTTGTATATTATTTTAAATATTTTAAGAATTTAAAACTTGTCTGTTCTTGTGATAGCGAATATTGGGTTACACTCCGTTCCACCCAACTTACGAGGATCTATGAACATCAACGCATAGCCACATAAACCCCCCTAAAACTCCCCGCTTTCACCCCATCCCCAAAAACATCAACATTCAACTCAATCCTACTCTTCGATTTCCTCTCTAACATCTTAATAAACCTCTCCCAAACCTCCACCGAAGGAAACGGACAAACAGCAATAAAATCACCATCAATCGGCTGAAGATATTCTATAGAATTACGCTGAATCACAATCCTTGAAGACAAAGATAACCCCTGCAAATTAACATGAACTAAAGTCCATCCCGCAAGAATTGCCAAAGCCGAAACGCTACCACCAAAAACTGTCGAACGATGATTTATATTTGGTATCAAAGGAGCTTTTAACGTAATTCCATTTTCATCAACTTGCTTAACCGAAACCTCCATATTTTTCGATAGCGGAATATATTCGTGAAGATAGCTTTCAACCTCTACAATATCAGGAAGCATAATTATAATTTATTTCTAACCAACAATTTAAGCCCACGCAGGTGGGCTTCGTAACTGTAGCCCCACCCTTATAGGGTGAGGGCGATTTTAATTAAATTCTAGATATTAGCTTTTACGTTGCCTTAAGCAAACTTTGTTATCCTCATTAAAGCAACTATTCTAGTATTGCCCAATACATTAACCAGTACACATTTACAAATTAAAATTCATGTTCAACTACACCAATAAACTAATAAAAAATTGGAAAGAAGAAATATCTCCCCGATTATCTCCTTTACTATCATTAATTTGGGTTGGAGGTTTTGCTATTGCAGCTTTTTGTGTATGGGGATTTTTCCAAATTGCAGAAAGAGTATTTTCAGAACAAACCACGGAGCTTGATACGGCAATTTTGCAAAGAATTTACGAGCAACATACTCCTCTATTAAATCAAATCATGACGGGGATTACGTTTTTAGGTAATGGTTCAACTATAATTTATCTAAGTTGCCTTGTCGGAATAATTTTATTAGTTACTAGAAAATTCGCTAGCGCTTTTACCCTAATTATTGTCACCTCCGGAGGCATCGGTTTAAACCTATGGTTAAAGAATATATTTGGAAGAGTGCGCCCTGCTTTGTGGGAAAGAATTGTCGATGCTACTAATTATAGTTTTCCCAGCGGGCACGCAATGGTTTCTTTAGTTGTTTATGGTTTTATCGGTTATTTACTAATAGCTAACTTTCGTTCCTGGAGCAGCGTAATTTTATTTTTTACAACTTTATTAATATTAGCAATCGGCTTCAGTCGTCTTTATTTAGGAGTTCACTGGCCAACAGATATAATTGCTGGATATGCTGCTGGTTTAGTATGGTTAATTAGCTGTATTCTCAGCTTAGAAATTTTACAGTTTTTATTTGGAAAAAATAATCAAGAAGCTGTTAGCGAATAATTAATTAATAATTTTATTTATTCGATGTTAATTCTTCATCCTCTTTATGTAATTTACTTGGCATAAAGAGGATTTATATTTTAATTGATTAAAACAAAATTCTATCTCAAAAAAATCTTGTGGAATGGGCATCCCTGCCCGTCCAAATCCAAATAAGATTAAACTAATTCATAAATACTATTGCAAAAACTTCCTTAACCTATTACCGTAACCAACCCCAGTAACTACGCTTAAGCACATATATCACATAAAGATACTATTTAGGCAAATAAATATAAAAATTATTTAGTTGATAGTTGTACTGATAAATAAAAAAATAAATGCTAACAAATATTACAATACAAACCTATTGGTTATAGAAAATAAAGGAAAATATCAATATATTTTGATGAGACCGATGTATTTATGATAACTAGACTACAAAAAGCACATTAAAAACCTTAAAAACCCTTATATAAAAACCAGCGAGTGCATGGTAAATTTTTCAAATCCATTGTCTGCGCTTTCCTCACCACATAATGCATTTGCACTATTTAAATCCAGAGCATCTTGAAGAACTAGTCAATGGTAGTGGCATTGATTTACACCTAGTTAAGCTGAATTTCCGCTCTCTTGAAGCCAAAAATGCTTACGATTATTTATTTATTTCCGAGCTTATCCCCCGTACAAATACTGGAATAGTCAAGAGCTACTGGTTGCAACGTTATGCTCACGTTAACGCCGGTGGTTGGTGGTGTTCGGGGGTTGATGTGCTGAACAATTGGCACATGATGGAGTGGGGATGCTTCAAACCAAACCAGCCTCGTATAAATG
>ERZ1740052.855-NODE-855-length-10093-cov-9.100020_pt1 | contig 10093 bp, 8 predicted proteins | sample MGYA00581750_ERZ1740052 | MGnify/ENA primary metagenome ERZ1740052 (study PRJEB43018, sample SAMN04849743) | marine metagenome | isolation source: floating plastic debris | place: Pacific Ocean | collected 2008-08-30 | study: EMG produced TPA metagenomics assembly... | reverse complement strand
CTTGATTGGCATCACCGATAATTGTCTCAATTCTTTGAAGTTGATCGGTACCTAAGCCACCATCCTTAACTATAGTGCCGGTAGCCCCAAGAGTAATTGCTTCACCTAAACCACTGTAGTCAACAGTATCATTATCATTGGCACCACCGTCGTCACCGTCGATGATATCGTCACCGGCGCTACCGCCAAAGAAATCGTTCCCACCGTTACCGATAAGGACATTATCTTCTGCATTACCGATAATCCTGTCATCTTGGCTAGTACCAGTAACATTGACAAAGTTTTCAACTGTGAAAGTTACATCACCCAAACCAGGAATATTTTCAACAGTTAATCTGTTTTCGGACAAATCAACATCGAAAGATGTAACTCCACTAGTACCAGTGGAACCATCTATTGTATTAGCCTTTCCGGTTGCACCAACAATAGTTTCGATGTTTAAAATTTGGTCTGTACCTAAACTACCTTTGTTGACTACACCAACTGCTTCGAGAGTAATTGCTTCATTCAGTTGGCTGTAATCTGCTGTATCCTTACCTTCCCCACCATCAAGGACATCATTACCCCGACTACCTTCGAGAATATCGTTACCTTTTTCACCGTCGAGGGTATCGCTACCTTTTCCACCATTTAAGGTGTCTCTACCGTTACCACCTTCTAGAATGTCAGCACCATTACCACCTTCTAGAATGTCAGCACCATTACCACCTTGAAGGATGTCATAACCATTACCGCCTTATAGGGTGTCTATACCGTTACCACCTTCTAGAATGTCTCTACCCTTACCACCTTTAAGTAAGTCAGCACCATTACCACCTTCAAGGCTGTCATTACCTTTACCACCTTTGAGGGTATCATTACCATCATTACCAAAAATGAAATCTGCACCGTTGGTACCAATCAAATTATCGTCTTGAGGTCCACCATTTAGTATCATGGTTATGTCATCCTTATAAAATAGGTTGGCTGGACGATTCGCTCGATTTCTCAGGTCATAGCGAATCGTTTTTTATCGATAAAATCCGACAGATATTGACTATTGAAGTAATGTTGAACTTCAACAAAGATTACTGCAAGGCGAATAAGTAATATTCCGCAATTAACATCACAAAAAATATACACTTAATCTTTTAAAATAAGTGAAATTGCCGTGAAGGAGACAAAAGCAACATTCAATTTCTTGTATATTAAATCACAAGATAATGATGAAGCTGTCATAGATCTTGGCGTTGAAAGCTATTAACTTTTAATCGTAAATAGGTGTCCAAGAAGACTTGGTGACCCGTGTATTTGGATACTAGCGTAAAATAATTTAACGGTGTCGTGATATTTGATACCTTTACTTAAGCTTTAAACTCCGAAAAGCTCCGATATACGTGTAAACTCGAACAGGAGAAGGTAGAATATATTAAGCCAAAATAATTTTTAGCAAAATGTTGCCAACTGATTTTTTGACTGAAATGGCGCATAATCAAGAACTTTCTCGCGATCAAGAGGAAGTTTTTTTACTGCGGATGGGGGAGGGTAAGAGCTACGAAGAAATAGCCTCGGAATTGGATACTTCTGCGGATGCTTGCCTAAAAAGGATGGGTCAAGTTTATAAGAAGTTCAATGTTAGCGGCAGTAGTAGAGGTAAAGAAAATCGGCTAAGAATTTTTTTAAGTAATCAATGGGAACAACGCAAAGCCAAGATATCCGCAGAAAATTCCCAAGAATTGCCAGTAAGTCAGGAAACAGATTCGAGTGGCATCGAAGGCTTAGAAACCCAAACGCCAATAGTGCAAAACTTACCCGCGCGGGAATATAGCACGTTTGTAGGGCGGGAACGCGAATTGGGGCGATTGATGGAACTCTTGGATTACGGGCATTCGGCTCATTTAATTAGCGTTGATGGCATTGGTGGAGTTGGTAAAACTACTTTAGTTGTAGAAGTTGCGTATCGCTGTTTTGTTAATAAGGTACCTGCTTTTGAAGCTATTATGTTTACATCTGCCAAGCAAAATCATCTTACTTCTATCGGACTTTTGCCGAGATTGATTTATCAGCGTACTTTACGGGATATATGCCGAGAAATCGCTCGTATTTTTGAGTTTACAGAAATTAATAATTTATCTTTGCACGAGCAAATTGGAGTTATCCGTCATAAACTTTCCCAAATTAAAACTTTATTGATTGTTGATAACTTAGAAACTATTGAAGACAAACAAGAAGTTCTTTCCTTTCTCTACGACTTACCACCAACGGTTAAAGTAATTATTACTACCCGCGAACAAACATTATTCGTACCGATACGTCTTAATAGTTTGCCTAAAGAACATAGTTTACGGCTGATTCAAAACGAAGCCAAAGAGAAAAATGTTAATTTAACCAATGCAGAATCGCAGCAAATTTATGAAGCAGTAAGCGGAGTACCAGCAGCTATGATTTATGCTATTGGACAGATGGCTGCAGGTTATTTACTCGAAGATGTACTGATATTAATTAAAAATCCTCAAGGTGATATTGCTCGTTTTTGCTTTACTACTTCAATAAATCCTTTGAGAGACAAGCCACCATTATATTTATTAATAGCTCTAACTCTTTTCATAAGTTCAGTTACCAAAGAAACTTTAGCCAGCGTAGCTTTCGATAAACCAGATCCAATTGTCATATCTCAAGCATTGGTAAAATTGCAACAACTTTCCTTAATTCATCGACAACAGGAACGTTATTGTTTAGCAGCCTTGACTCGCGAATATGCTTGGGCAGAATTATATACAAATCCACAATTCGAGCAACAATTACGTCAGCGTTGGGTTAATTGGTATCTTAAGTTTTCTGAGTCATTTGAAGATAAAGATTGGAAGCAATGGAATTTAAGCTATGAATCTTTAGAAATTGAATGGGAAAATCTGCAAGCAGTTTTAGAATGGTGCATTGCAAACAATCGATATTCTGACGTGAAAATATTATGGAATCGAATTAAAGAGTACATTTTCATACGTGGATATTGGGACGAACACTTAGAGTGGAGCGCTTGGTTAATTGAAGCTGCAAAACAAGCTGGTGATTGCTTTACAGCAGCCCTAGCAATGTGCGATCGCGCCGTAACTTTGGTCAGAATACGCCAAGACGTGTACTTACAAGAAGCACAGAAATTATTACAGGAAAGTTGGGATTTACGGCACCATCAAACTGTAAGTTTTGAGTTAAAGTTAGTTGCAAACATGGTGATTTTGCACGTACATCTGGGACAGTTACAGCAAGCGCAAGAATGGTTGGAAGTAAAACAGCAACTGTTAGAAAAAGCCAACTTAGATGAGTCAGAATATCAGGGAGAGCAAGTTCAGATTTTGTATTATCAAGGACAGATATTTTATCGGCAAGGAGATTTAAGCCAAGCACAAAAAACTTTTGAGCAAGCATTGATCGAAGCGCAAAAAATTAAATGGCAAAAAGCAACGGCAGCAATTAATAATTGGTTAGCAGACATTGCGCTGTTAAACGGTGATTTTCCCACTTGCCGAAAACTTTTAGAATTTAGCTTACCGATGGCACAAAGGCACAAAGATAAGCGAGTTATTGCTTTCCATAAAGCAACATTAGCTAAACTTGAAACAGCTTGTGGAAATGGATTTCAAGCCCATCGTTTAGCAAAAGAAGCAGCGGAAAGCTTCGATAGTTTAAAAATGAATGCAGAAGCCCAAGAAATGTATGCTTTACTGACGAATTAAAATTATGGGAATTGGAGATTGGGCATTGGGGATTGGGCATTGGGGATTGGATATTTGAAATTGTAAAAGTATTCTCATGCCTATTAACTATTAATAATTACCAATTACCAATTACCAATTACCAATTACCCATTAACAATTACCAATTAAAGCATTAGGAACAATCGGCAAATCGGCGCAAGGGGCAGGGTTAGTGTCTATAGGAATATCGGCACAAGCAGCAGTTTGAAGCGATGTATATTCTAAAACTCCTGCTCCAAATATCTGTTCAAATAAAGCTGTGGTATTGTTAGAGACTTGTCCGTAAATTTGACGCATTTCTTCAGTTTCATTTACAGCAGAAATATGATTCAAAGTGTAACCAAACAAGTAATTGGTGTCATGAATATATTGATGTAAATTTACCTCAATATGAGCGTGCCAAACTGCATCAATTTCTAATGTAGGAATCAATGCCATAGCAGGATAAACCGACTTGATATATAAGAATAATTTGTAGCGATTAATTGCCACTTGCGTTTTTTCAGGAGTCCATCCTTTGGAGGACATAAGTTTATATGCAACTATCTCTAGGCTTAGGTTATTCAACTTATCCCAAAATGCTACAATCTTCATTTTTCTAATTATTTATAAACTATATATGGCGCGAGGATTTATTTTCAAAAATCATCCTCTTCTTATATATCAGGACATTTAAAGTGTTTTTACGAAAAATCAAGTAGTTATTTTTACTTTTGTTGAAATAAAATATTAAAATTACTTACTTGTAATCAATTCAATTTGATCTTTAATCTCAGTGGCTTGCATCAAAGCACGGTTTGCATATCAATTCTCCATATGCAAGCAGAATACTTTTTGTAGAAAAATTAAGTCTTGTTTAAAAAAAGGATAAATCTGCTAAATAGCTAAAAAATAGCCTTTTAGTGAACGAGTTTTTTTCATAAATTTGCAGTGACAGACTGAATAAGAAGTATACAGTAGGGCTTAAAAATGCCATTTGTAACAACAAGTCGCAGAAATCGTATTACTTATTTTTCTCTAATTTGTTAATTTTTTGGCATTTAAGGGAAATCTATTACAGTGAAGACTTCTTAAAAGATTAACCATTAAGTAAATTTACTGCTATTTTAATTTTTATGAAAAATCCAAGATTGAAAAATTTTCGGAATATTTCTATTTTTATCTCCGTTTTGGGTGCTTTATTTCTTAGTGCTTGCGATTCCGAACCCGAGCTACTTCAAAGTTACGAAGGTTTTGAAGTTAAATTCCTGGTAGGAAGCGCTTTAAAAGAATTTTGTAACCAAGCTGCCGAACAATTTAACGCTACGAAACCCAAGTTAGATAACGGTAAAGCTTTCTATCTCAACTGCGAAGCTAAAGGTAGTGGGGATGTAGTTGCACAAATGACTTCTTTGTCGCAGCGACTCAAAGCAGGAACTCTACAACCAGATGATGCACAGTTTCCCACATTAGTTTCCGTTGATGGAGAAATTTATCATTCTCAGCTACTTTATCAATTCAATCAAATCTTCCCAGGACAAAATTATATTCCTGAAATTACCGATGCACCGCTAATTGCAAATAGCCCGATGGTGTTTATGGCTCCTGGTGATGTTGCTGCTGGATTACGCAAGCAGGAAGACTTATATAAAACATTGGTAACGGCGAAAACTCATAAAGAGCTTGACGCTAGCAGTCCCCAATTACCAATTAATTTTGTTCATACAGCACCCACTCGTTCTAACTCTGGCTTGCAAACACTAGTAGCACAATTTACTAGTGTATCCGGGAAAAGACCAGAACAGTTGACAGCAGGTGACGTACAAAAATATCAAAATCAAATTCAGAAAATTCAAAGCAAAGTAACTCGTTACGGAGTCTCGACAAATACTTTAGCTACCGACATGGTGAAAAACGGTTCCTTTTGGGCATCCATCGGTTCGGTATATGAATCATCGGTAATTCAAGCCAACTCCAACTTACAACCCGGTCAAACTCGTTACGAAGCGATTTATCCCAAGGCCACATTTACATCAAATATGCGGGCAATTTTACCTAGTGGAACCTGGGTAAATGCAGACGAAAAAGCCGCCGCCGAAAAAGTAATTGAATACTTAAGGACTCCTCAAATTCAGAAAATTGCTACAGAATTGGGATTAAGACCGGGGGTACCAGGAGTAGAACTAGGTGCCAAATTTACCCCACAATTTGGCAAAATATGATTCCTTGCGTCCCCCACAACCGCAAGTAGTAGCAGCAATGCTCAAATCCTGGCAAGAATTCGCGAAAAAACCTTCACAAGTAGTTGTAGTTGTAGACTCTTCCGGTTCGATGGCGGGTGATAAATTACCTGCTGTACAAAATACCTTACGCAATTACATACAAAGTTTAGGACCAAAAGAGCAAATAGCAATAATTGACTTTGATAGTGAAATACGCACTCCAGTAAAAGTTAACGGTACTCCCCAAGGGCAAGCAAGCGGAATGCAATTTATCGGTAGCTTAAAGGCTGATGGGGGTACTCGGCTGTACGATTCTGCATTAGAAGCTCGTAACTGGTTGCAGCAAAATCTTCGTAAAGATGCCATTAACGCCGTAGTTATACTCACCGATGGTGACGATTCCGGTTCCAATATCGATCTCAACAAACTGCGTCAAGAATTGGAAAAAAGTAACTTTAGCAGCGATAAACGTATAGCCTTCTTCACCGTAGGTTACGGAAACGAAGGAGAATTCAATCCCGAAGTACTCAAACAAATAGCCGAATTAAATGGAGGTTATTACGGCAAAGGCAACCCCGAAACCATTTCTACACTAATGGCAGATTTACAAGTAGAGTTTTAAGAAAGTTAGTGGTTAGTGGTTAGTTGTTAGTGGTTAGTTGTTAGTGGTTAGTTGTTAGTGGTTAGTAGCTAAGAGTTCAAAATAAGAATGATGGCATTACAAGTTAGTTGTACTAAAAGAGGGCAACATACCCGCAATACAATTTATGAATCTAACATTTGAATTAGGATTAAGAATTTAACTCCTTACAACCACGAACCAACAACCAACAACCAACAACTATCAACTATCAACTATCAACTATCAACTATCAAATTAATTATGAAACTTACAAACCCTCTTTATTACCCAATAGCCGTACTTGCTGGTGGTGTTATTCTCGTTGCCGGTGTTCGCTTTATTGGATTACCCAATTTTGTTGCTTTACCAGCAGCCGCAGCAGTAGCTACAGGTGGTGCTGCTGCCATGAAATCGAGGGAACCTGATGCTCAAAAAATTGCCCAGCAGCAGATACAAAGAGAATTAGAAATGCTGCAAACTTCGGCGAAAACTTTAGCAGAAAAAGCCGAAACACTACGTCAAGAAGCTAATCAATTATTAAGTCGTGGTTCTTTTGAAATGGATTTATTGGTAGCAGTGCAAGAAGCTTGTCAAAGAGCAATTGAATTACCAATAAAAATTGATGAATTAGGTAGAAGAATTCACGGTGCTAACTCTTTATTATCGGTTAACGATTTACAACAGCAATTACAAGAAGTAGAAAATAAACGTTCTTCATCTTCCGGTATTGCACGTCAACATTTAGACCAACTTAGCAACAGTTTGCAACGCAATATTCAGCTAGCGGAAGAAGGAAAAAATGCCCGCACCGCTCAAATTACCAGTCTCTATACTTTAATTCAAGATTCTGCTGGAGTACTGCAACAAATTCAAAATAAATTGCGTACTGCCGATTTAACAGATGCACAACAAGTTATGCAATTACAAGCTTCTACCGATGAACTTACTAGCTTGCAGGATAACTTTGCTTTTCTGGTGAGGAAATGATTGATGGAGACGTTGCACTGCAACGTCTCTACAAAATTTACTGAATTCAACCAAAAATCACTCTCTGCGTACTCAGCGCCTCTGCGGTTATTTTCATCCAAATTTATAATAAAAATGAAAAATATTAACTCCAAACTTCAAAATCGTGCTTTTACTTCTGCTGGTATTATCCTCGCAGCATTAGGTTTAGCTTATGCTCCCATTCCTGGCTTACAGCAAACCGTTATTATTGTCAGCGGTACGGAATTAAAAGCACCACTCGAACAGTTAGAAGCTAAATTTGAGCAAGAAAACCCCAATATTAAAATAGAACTTAAATACCAAGGTTCCCAAGATATAGTTAATAAATTTATCGACCAGAAAAACGATTTTAATCCTACCATTTTGATGCCAGCTTCAGGGGAATTACTTGACGAATTAAGCCAGCGCTATCAAGCACAAAATAACAGCGAAGTCTTTTACAATCAACCCCAACCTATTGCGAAAACCTTACTTGTAGCCATTGCTTGGCCGGAAAGAGGTAACGTTCTTTTTCCCAACAATAATTTTTCTTGGCAGCGAGTAGAACAAGCAATGCAAGCAAATAGTTGGCAAGCCGTGGGAGGACAAAATAATTGGGGAAGTTTTGATTTTGTAATTACAAATCCCACTCGTTCTAATAGCGCTCAAGCGACTTTAAATTTATGGGCAATGTCGAAAATAAATGCTAATAATCCGAATAATATAGATTATAATAATCCCGCAGTAACATCCTTATTTAGTACAGTTAAAAAATCAGTTTATCAACCACCGCGTTCAACAGACATTCTTTTACAAGAGTTTATCACTCGCGGTCCTAATGATGCCGATGTTGCAACAGTATACGAAAGTATTGCGCTTTCTCGCTGGCAGCAATCCGCAAAAAATCAAGGTAAACCCTATCAAATTTATTACCTAAATCCTACAGTCGAAACAGTTGCAACCGCTGCAATTGTGCGTCAAAACGTTGATAGTGGAACCGCAAAAGCTGCGAAAACATTTGTTGATTTCTTAACTCAACCAGAACAACAAAAAGTCTTTGTAAAATACGGTTTTCGACCTACAAATAATAATATTGACTTGAAATCAGTTCCTAACAGCCCTTGGAATCAGAACATTCCCGGCGCACAACTAAATCCATCAGCGAAAACATTACCAGCACCGAATCAAAAATCAACTGGAGAAATTCAAAGATTGTGGCAACGAGTTAATTAAAATTAGTTAGTGGTTAGTTGTTAGTGGTTAGTTGTTAGTGGTTAGTTGTTAGTTGTAGGTTGCGTTATCGCAGAGCGTAACGCACCGAAACTAAGTCCGTTGGGGTACGTTGTGTTCCCCTACGTATTTTTATTTCCCTCTCCTTGACAAGGAGAGGTGTGCCTTTAGGCGGGGTGAGGTTCAATCTGTGTTTAGACACATTTTTAGAGACTCACTATAACCATGAAAATTTCAGATAAATTCAGTATTTACCGCAATTTTTTTGGTTTAAATTCCGATATTTAAATATTCAGTAAAATTTACTCTCATAGCTATTTTTATTCATTAATAATGTTAGAAATGACATGAAATCATCAAATATTAAATTAATTTAGTTGGATTCATGAAAAACAAGTCTAATTCAGTTGCATCTACTCCAAATAATCCTATTTTGCAAAAGCTGGCTTTAAGCTTATTTATATCCACCACATTTGTATGTAGTTTTACGACTAAATCATTGGCGGCAAATTTTAATTATAATTCAGATGAATTAGAGGTTTTCAAAACTGAATTTGATAGCTCTGAAGGTTGGTTGTTGGAAGGTACGGAAATCGATAACGGTACAATTTCAGGTACATCTTCTTGGGGAAAAGCATCTTATGCTATCTCTCCACTCAATTTAGATAATGGTGATATTTTCCTTTATTGGAGTGGTCTTTTCCCCGAAGTTGCAAAAACAGAACGGGATAAATATTATGTTGGTTTGCAATATTCCGATAACGATGCAGTAGAGTATAAGGGCGGCACTGTTGATGAAAACGCCGAATTAAAAATGGCGATTCGACCTGAAGATAAGTTTAATGTAGGGAATACTTATAATCAAATTTATATAGATCCTGATTTCGATCCAATTAATAATTTTTCTCCGACAAAAACACGGGTAGAAACACCTGATTATCAACCATTGGAAACCACAGATTTTCGTTTACAAGTTAGTAAAGTAAACGAAACCATGTATGAAGCTTCTTCCTTTTATTGGAATGGTGTTGACTGGGAGTTAATGGGTGCTAAAGAGGGGAATGATGCCCCATTAGAAATCCAATCATCAGACTGGCTGAATGCGAAACGTGAGATTGAATCTCCAGTTACTTTTGAAGCTGTTAATTTTGTATTTCGCAAACCTGGCTCGGCGATTACAGCCGTTGCAGTGACTCAAGTACAAGGAAATAATTCAGCGAAAGTTCCCGAACCTTCCACTATTTTAGGCTTACCTCTGATTTTTGCACTGGGAGGGAGATTTAAACGAAGAAGAGGGAATGTTTGATTATATATAAATG
>ERZ1740052.853-NODE-853-length-10130-cov-6.629082_pt1 | contig 10130 bp, 12 predicted proteins | sample MGYA00581750_ERZ1740052 | MGnify/ENA primary metagenome ERZ1740052 (study PRJEB43018, sample SAMN04849743) | marine metagenome | isolation source: floating plastic debris | place: Pacific Ocean | collected 2008-08-30 | study: EMG produced TPA metagenomics assembly... | reverse complement strand
CCAGCCTGGCTCTCAGCCTTAAAGGACAAAATGGTTCCGATTCTATACATAGGCGCACCTGACCGCAGCGCAGAGGACGGTGAATGCTGGGTTGCCATCTGGTCACGATTAGATGGAAGTTGTGTCCAGCTGACAGCAGATCGCGAACGCGTGGCAGCAGCAAAGATTGACGACTGCGTGGTAGTCGGAACAGTACTTCCCTGGCTATCTGACAGACGAGAGCCAACGCTGACTGGGTCAGCGCTTTTTCGTAATAGATTGAGTGAGCAGGCAAGCGACTGGCAACGACTGCGAGCAAATGGCGCACTTTGTATTACTGGTGACTTCAACCAGGACCTGCTACCAACTGGCCACTACTACGGCTCTAAAAACGGTAGGGTTGCGCTCAGAGATACGCTGCTCTCATGTCATTTAGACTGTCTGACTGGCGGCGAGCATGATCCACTTATAAATGAAGCAGGACGGGCAAATATTGACCACATCTGCGTCCACAAGATGCTGACGTTGCAATCACCACCAAGCTCAGCATGGCCTCCGGTAGGCCACCTAAAGGGACTTACAGATCACTACTGCATCTATACAGACATTGAACAATCATAGACAGACGCTGCTGACTGCCTTCTCGCAAAACATTGACTCGAATTACATCGCTAAATTAACACCCGTTTTTGCGACAGATTAAACGCCTAGAATCCAGTATTGACAAGCGATTTCACAGCTCAAGCAGCAGCATTTCAGACAGCAAGGAAAACGACCATTTTTGGGACAGTGAGCGAGTGATTGCGCAGCTTTTCTACATACTATTTTCGACTTACCTGTAGTTGGAGCGCCTACTTATTTTCTGCGGCAGAGTATGTGCTCTACTCCGCTTCAGAGAGGTTTGGCCATGGTTTCCACTGCATACAACTGCATTTTTCTGCATTTGACGAAAACCTACGCTAGACGCACTAGGGATACAGCTTATCCACTAAATTTCAACGTTTGGAGCCCCCGAAAGTTTGTTGTTGTTGATATTTTTCTAGATTTACAAATTAATAATTGCGTAGACCTTGAGCCACATAGTTCTTGAGTAATATTGGTGGGCTTAAACCATGTGTACCTAAAGGAAGCTATTCTCCATGGATAAATGGATCCTCTTTATTCAACAACCACATTGGCTGATCAAAATTCTTATTGGCATCGTACTGGGTGCACTGTTACCGCAAGCTGGCAAGATGACGATTCTTCTGATTAGTCGGTTGAAAAAGAATTCCCTACTAGGTAAGTGGTACAAATACCATGTGAGCTACCGTGAAGGAGCTTCTCAACTATTTGAAACAGAGTGGATTATTAAACGTGGTTTTTTCAAGCCATATAAAGTCATATACAAATATGATGGCAGAACCCTTCTCTACAATGGTTCTATGGAGTTTGAAAGAGGCCATTTACTATTTATACTAAGAGCCTTATCACATCCTGAAACAGTAATCTGTAGAACTACATATCCACTGCCTTTAGCTAATTCCTCTCTCTCTGGTAAGCCTACTTCACCTACACAAGCACAGAACAAAAATGCCTATCGAGATTCATATATGATGTACGGGATTTGGATGTCCTACGATCATGATATCCAAATTGCTAGTGGCGCTACTTTAATGTGTCGAGAACCTATAGAGGACAAAGACGAGGCACTGAGAAAGTTAAAAAATAGGTTTCATGTTGAGGGGGAAAAGCCATCTATCAGATTGACTTTCGCACGAGCGAAAAGCACTACTACAGCTCAGCAGATAGCCCCTTGAAGGGGTAGTGCAAGCGGTGCGAGCAAACACCTCAGACAGGACCTCTGCCACATTAATCGATAGCCTCAACTCTCTATGGTCTTGGCATCAAATCGGACTGAGAGTCATGCTCAATTCTTTTATCTATCCAAATATCAACACGTGTTTCCCAAGGGCCACTGACTTTCAGTCCACCTGCCGAGAAAAACAGTGCTGTTGCACAAAAAAGTGACACAACGCCTAAACCGCCCAGAACAAGAACAGTAACTACATATTTCATTAAGGGGTTTCCTGCTTACAACACCAAATTAATTTGGTGTTACTACTACGTTTATAAAGTAAGTCCAAAAATAGAACTTTGTCAATAAGTCCTATATAAGATAAAATTTATTTATAAATTAGAGAATCGGATTTGTTATGCGATTAAAAACAGAGTCGCAATTAGCTATGCTTCGCGAAAATTCTGGCCTAACCCAGGTACAGCTCGCGGCATTAGTAGGGGTGACTCCAAACACTATCCAAAATTGGGAAAAGCCTGACGGATTAAAGCAGCTACAGCGATACTTGAAGCTGGCAGAAGTTTTTGGCTGTGAAGTAGCAGATTTAGTTAAGTACGTTGAAAGTACTGAAGAACACGGTACTCAACCTAAGGGATTCTCTATTGAAGAACTTCGTGAGCTTCGCGAACGCTGGGGTACGGGAGTCAAAGCAGAGACTCAAGACCTCACAGCTGATCACGAAATTGGTGAAGAGGTGCGAAGTAAATGAATCGTACAGCTACTAAACACGATAGGAATCTCAAAAAAGCAGGGAAGTTCCTGGCAGATGCGGATATCATCTTGGAATATTTTTCAAATCGCAAAGGATTTGTAGAACACTTAGAACAATTATTGGCGTTATTGCTCTCTACAGAATTAGATATCCACATTACCGACAAGTGTTTGAAACGGTTAAAACTTGAACACAATGACAAACAGTTCGAAGAGCAAGTAGATCAGTTTATAACTCGAGCTTTCGATCAAAAGATTATTCAAATAACCCCTTCAATCAGACAGCGTGCTCGACATCTCAGATTGATAGATATGGATTCAGCAGAAGAACTCATTTGTGCTGCTGACAATGGATGTGATGCAATCATAACTTGCAATCCAAATAATTTTGCCGGGTCGAATCTACCTATCTGGACAGTAGAAAGTCTACTACTTAGATAATCCAAGTCTCCTCAGCATAAAGATTCAGAAATCGTCTTTCAGTCGGCTGTTGATGATTACGGTAATTCAAATGAGTTGTCGGTTGCGTGGAAAACGACGTCTGAGCTGAAGATTCTTAAAGAACTCAAAGAAACAGAGGATAGAAAGCAGCTTGATCATGCTGTTCAGGCTCTGTTTGATGGTAATTCTCCAGAAGCTCTAACATTCTGCTCTAGCATCACCCGACTTTTGCGCCAGTATCGATTGAGTGGTACCTACCAGGCCAAAGATATAATCGCTGAGGCATATGCTAGGAGTGTCCTTAAGATAGAAAAAGGTGCCTTGATTCAGATACCACTTGCTTGGTTGAGGCATACTTGTTTTAATGTTATTCGCGAATTTAAGCGAAAACAGACGAAAATCAATAAGCCTAAATTAGATGGTGACGGCTGTTCTCTTGGGGGTACGGTAATTGCTCAGTTCCTTTTAGGTGAAGATTTAAAAGCTATCCGATTAGCGTTTGAGCAACTGAGCCTAGAAGATCAAAACATCTTGCAGGCTCGAAGTTTTCAGGGGCGTTCATGGCAGGAAATTAGCGAGGGACTTGTTAACTCGAATTCGAGACCCGTTCCTCCTGGCACAGCGCGCCAACGCGGAGCGAGAGCATTAATCAGGCTACGTCAGCATTATGAGTAGATTCGCAAGGATGTGTGGTTATTTCCTTCAGGTGGTGATTTTTAGTCTTGAAGCTGTACTAATCTACACCTGATAGCCTCATCCATGAGAAATCTATAATGTAGGGAAAAGTTTTATGGATACAAATGATTCTCAAACAGATCTGATTGCAGCCCTATTAACTGCCACTAAGCAACATGATGAGCTGTTGACAAATTACCAAGAACTATCTTTATGTAATGAACTGACTGATAAAGCCAGTGACCAATTAGATCAAATTTACGCGAAAGCGTTAAATGATCCGATGCTTAACTTTCTTTTAACGGAGATTGATCATATCCTCAATAGCTACTTAGGCTTGCTGAGCGATGAGGCTGTTGGAGGTTATAAAGATCAGCAAGCTTGGTTGAGAGAACGCTTAGAGCAGACTCCTTTCGAGCATAGAAATTGCCAAGAAGTTCAAAAAATGTTGGCAGAAGCAGGCTTCTATGAAGGGCCGATAGACGGTGTTATCGGTCCTCGTTCTACTCAGGCTCTCAAGCAAATGACGATTCAGATACAAGAGAATTTATCTCAACGTGGATTTTACAACCAAGATGATATTGATGGCTTCTTCGGTAGGTCTTCTCGCCAAGCCGTTAAGGCCTTTCAACAGTCAAGGTCCCTCGAAGATAGCGGTCTTCCCAATAGAGAGACCCTTATCGCTCTTCGCTCAGAGTGAGACTTCGCAGGTCGGATTATTTTGTTGTAGCACCATTTCACAGCTCGACTGGCAAATTGTCACCTTGCCAGAAAAACTCTTGCCACACAGGCATTACATTAGTACGCGGCGCTTGAGTAGAATCGGATACTGTTGGCAAAGTCCACGACAGCAGCTCAATCCTAGTAAATTCGTTATTGATTCCTTCACTAAGTTAACGTTTTTTGAGCTGTTCGGAATAGAATCTTTAGTTCGTCAACAATATCCGAACGCTTAAATCACAAATGACAGACTCAAATATACCCACAAAAGACTCACCATGAGACGAATTTTACAGCCCTAGAGTCTCATTTTAAGATTTCCATAACTCTGGATGAGACGAGACTGAAAACAAAGTTTTAGTCCGCCCAGTCCCCAGCCTCATTTCAAGACCCCCCCCCAACCCCTTGCACCGCCTGCCTGCCTAGTTGCAAAACCAGGCAACTAGCCAACACTTAAACAAAGACTGAAATCCCCTGTCCACAGGGATTCCATCCATAATCCGCTAGCTTGCTGAAAGCAGTGAGTCTCACAAGTTTTCTGGGCTTGTAACCACACTACTCTGTCGCAATCAAGCCAACCCTAGTCCAGCGCATAAAACGAGCATCAGACTCATCGTGAGAATGGCATGGTGCGATCACCTGTAGAACCATAAAGGACATCGCACGCTGTCCAGTACAATCCAGGGGCTGCGATACGGGCTAAGTCACACCCGAACGACAATAGATGCGCGACTCTGTAGATGCTATCAATGCTGAAGCCTTGAGAATCCTCAAGTTGCTCAATGAGATGCCCTTCGATGACTGCTGTCCGTTGACTAGAGAATTCGCTGACTTGCCGCCTAGTCCAGGAATATACGCGGTCAAACATAGGACTCAAGGCGTTCTCTACGTCGGCAAGTCGGGTAGTGTGAAGGGTCGGTTTAAGGGCGGACACAAAGCGCTTGGCTGGGCTTTCATGGATCGGTTGAATCCAGACGATGTGAGGATTGCTGTGGTTACGCTGTCTCTACAATGGATTCGGTTATCATTGCAACTAGAGCAGGCCATCATTCGGCAGCTGCTCCCGCCTTACAACGTGCGCGTAACCTAGGCCACCAGACCTATGACTTCTCACAGCCCAACAGCTAACAATCCTATTCTGCAATCATTGCCGAACGATATTCATACGGCGATTCTCACCTATGCCAGTGAGTCAGAGCTAAGTCCTACAGCTGTCATTGAAGGGGCAATTAAGCACTTTCTAGAACTAGATACATCCCTGAGTAACGAACCCAGCCAGGTTGCAGAGGGAACAAGCTTATTGGCCGCGCTGGCAGATGTTCTTCAGAGTAAAGCACTGGAGTATGCAGAGAAGCTAGAAATCCCTGGAGAGCTGGTTATTGAGTTGGCGATCGCACACTTCCTCGACCCAGACTCAGTGACCTTTGATGACTGCCAGGTGAAAGTCGAGCAATCCTCAATTGCATGGCTCAAGCAATACGCAAAAAACGAGCCAGCAACGGCGGCTTAGCACTGCTGACAGTAGATAGCCGCACGCTGTCATGCTCCAAAAACGAACCCTTCTGACACATCTAAGTTTGCGTTGAGATACGAAGGCAAAACGCAGATGAACTCTGGCCTTTCAGTCCTATACAGCGTTTCAAAAGCGGAAGATGCGATGAGTTTTGGAACATCGCACCGCTGTCAAGAACATCACGACTATTTGTATAGGCTGATAGCGCTCTATATCGGCTCATATTGCTTCTTGAAAGCAGCGACCACATGGCCAAAATACGCCATTGTTGCCGCCGATACAAAAGACTAGCGATCTAGAAACTGTTTTGGCGTAACACCTTTGAACTTCTTGAAATTTCGAGTGAAGTGCGTCTGATCGGAGAATCCATACGAAAGCGCAATATTAGCCAGACTTTCCGTTCTAGCCTTCATCGCCTCAGCTGCTCGCTCTACTCGTCTTTTCATCAAGTACTGGTGGGGCGTAAGGCCAGTGGCTGTCTTGAATAAACGAGAAAAGTGAAACCTGCTGCGGCCAGCGACCAGCGCTAAGTCCGTCAAACTAATGTCTTCGGCTAAAAAAGCTTCCACATAGTCAATCACTCGATGAATACGCTTGCGGTCGTCCGACTTTATATGAGCTAAGTCGATCGGGTCCTTGATGGAGGGTTTCAGGCTGTAGTGATTTACATAGTGAATAGACAACGCCGTCGCGAGCGTTTCTACATAGAGCTTGCCGTTGGGATTTCCGGCTGCGGCTTCGCTCAGTAGCGCGTTCATTGTGTGATAAATCTGCGGGTCGTTAGAGCTGTGAACGCGCCTGAAAGCTTGGTGGTCAACGTGAGGTCGTTCTGGCAGCGCTTCCACCAGCTGTTCGGGTGCTATCGTCAGCAGGGCAAATTTATTCTGGCCGCGCAGACGATGCGAGAAGGGCATACCGGCTGGGTTAATCCACATACAGCCAGTTGGACGATACTCCGTCCTGAAACGATCGCCATCCTTCCACTGCCACTCGTACGGCTGGCCAATGTTCATAGCAAAATAATGCTGCAACACGGTCACATCGTTCGACTCAAATCCATCGTTCTCACCCGTTTCTATGTGGATTCCTTGCCAGTCCAAATCCTGACTAGAAACCAGAACGCTGCCGATATCAACGTCTAATCTGGGCTGACGAGTGCGCCCATCAACATACTGAATCAGGCTTCTGTGGCCGCTATTGTCAACACTTCCCATCGACTGACTTATTTGCTGGGCGCTATATCTACAACTGTATCCATATTGACGCTTGCTGAGCAATTTGGAACTAAAAAAGCAATTAGAGACAAGACTGTTCCTATGGTTGCTCTTTTATAGTGACAGCAAAGCACAGTATAAGTAACTAAGGGAAAGACTCATGGCAATGAACTATTACACGCTGGGGAGCACTGGGCTAAGAGTGAGTCGTTTGGCTCTGGGCACCATGACGTTTGGAGAAGATTGGGGCTGGGGTGCAGAAGAAGAGACAGCCAAGCAGATTTTTGATACTTATTTAGAAGCAGGCGGCAACTTCATCGACACTGCTGATATGTATACGAATGGCAACAGCGAGAAGATGCTGGGTCAGTTCATAAAAGAGAGTGGGAGTCGCGATCGTATTGTCATCTCAACTAAATTTAGCTACAACGCCGAACCCGGTAACCCTAACGCAGGCGGCAATAGTCGAAAGAACATCATGCGGGCAGTCGAAGGCTCCCTGGATCGCTTGAATACAGACTACATTGACCTCTACATTCTGCATACCTGGGATACCGTGACGCCTGCGGCTGAGGTCATGCGTACGCTAGATGATCTGGTCACAGCGGGCAAAGTTCGCCATATTGGGCTTTCTGATGTGCCTGCCTGGTACGCCGCGCAAGCGCAAACGCTAGCACAAGAGAGACATTGGGAACCGGTCAGCACATTGCAGCTCGAATACTCTTTGGTAGAGCGCAATATTGAGTTTGAATATACGTCACTTTCAAAAGCGTTAGGCACTGGAATAATGGTTTGGTCGCCGCTGGCAAGCGGACTGCTCTCGGGAAAGTATAAGCCCTCTGAAGAAGGGGCAGAAGGCTCTGGCAGGCTTTCAACTTTAGCAGGTGGAGATAATCCTGCTTTTAACAAATTTACTCAGAGGAACTGGGAGATTGTTGCTGAGCTAGAGAAAGTGGCAAAAGAGCTAGACCGCTCTATGGCTCAAGTGGCTGTAAACTGGGCAGTAAATCGACCAGGTATCGCCAGCGTACTGGTCGGGGCAACTAAGCTTCATCAGCTAGAAGATAATTTGGGCGCTTTAGACTTTGAGCTACCTGCTGAGCTTCGGCAGCGACTCAATGAGGTAAGTAAGCCCGAGAGTCGATTCCCCTACACTTTCTTTGAGCCTAGTTTGCAAGGCATGGTTCATGGTGGTGCTTCTGTGGGTGATAAGCCTACCGGATATGAGCAGCCTACTTTTATTTCAGGAGAGAGTGAGGGCTAGTCTCATTAGCTAGAGGTTTCGAGACGTACAAAAAGCATGTCTTACTCCATGTCCCAGAATGACTTTCTCAAAATATATAAAGCTTTCTGAGCTGTCCACTAGCATTGAGTAGACATAGCTGGAGGGTAGCGATAGTGAAATGCCATAAGGACTAACCTTTAGCCTGGATTCCTTTTACAGACGGGATTCTACGCTTATGGCATTTCGTTGCAATGCTCCTTCGCTTATCCCATATAGGCTCGACCTCGATAGACCATATGTCGCTTAGGTGTCTGAACAGGAAATGCTGCTGGCACTCTGCGCTTGAACGTGTGGCCCATAAATTTTAATTCAGTCGCTGTTTCGATAGTCGCAATAGAAGCGGAAGAAGCCGTATAGCGTTGGCCAAGATGAGTGAGTTGCATGACGTAAAGTCCTCTATGTTGTGTTGTAGGAAAGAAACAGAAAAACGCTCGTTTGATGCGTTGGCTTGTCTCTCTTTGTTCCTATTACACAAGTCGAAAGGCTACGTTAAAGGCCGCGAACGGCTAGCTTATGGCTGACTTATCAATCAAAACCGATTTGAGGCGAATATGGGCATTGAAACGCACTTATGAAGCGGAAGGAGCGACTAACCGATAATAGCTGGCACGGCTAATGCCAACCTGATCGCAGATAGCAGTGATACTCATCTCACCTTCGTCGGCAAGACGCTTTGCTTCTAGCATCTGGCCTTCAGTAAGACTCTTCTTTCTACCACCCTTACGCCCTCTGGCTCTAGCTGCCGCTAGCCCTGCCAATGTACGCTCGCGAATAATGTCACGCTCCAGCTCTGCGATCGATGCTGTCATCCGAAAGAAGAACTTGCCCATCGCTGAAGCAGTATCAATCTGCTCTTTCAAACTTTTCAACTCAACTTCTCTTTTCTCTAAGTCTTCAGCTAGTTCAATTAGATGCTTTGTCGAGCGACTAGCACGGTCCAGCTTCCAGATAACCAGCGTGTCTCCTTTTCTCAGGTGGTCAAGACAGTTATCCCACTCAGGACGATGCGTCTTCGCTCCACTCTCACCCTGGTCGCAGAAGATGCGATCGCACCCCTCCTTCTCCAACGCATCCATCTGCAAATCTAAGTCCTGCTCGAAAGTAGACACCCGAGCATAGCCAACCTTCATAATTTCGTCTCACAACCTATCTATCTGACTCAATAATGACACATAGAAAATAATACAAGTTATGAGACAGTTTAAACGTACAAAGCCCGTTCACCGTCTTGCCTTCCAGAAAGTGTCTTACAAACGGTCGGACACTGTTGGCGAACTCCATAAGAATGGCTCAAATCCAGTAAATTCGTTGTCGCTGTCTTGGCTGAACCTACGAGTTTTCGTTAGTTCAGCATTGAATATTTAGTTCGCCAACAGTGTCCGGTCGTTTAAAGTACAGTAGTACAGAGCACGATCTCAACAAACGACTTTCAGAGTGATAGCCTACGGTTCAACTCAATCATTATTCACCTGCAAACTTTCGATGGCTGACAAATCAACAGTTCGCCCCGGCATCGGAATTGGCGACCTTAAGTTCGGGGCTTCAATCACCGACGCCGAAACATATTTCGGTTCGGCAGATGAGCGCGAACAATCGGACCTTGGAAAGGACACAACAATCTGTCTCACATGGGACGACGACGTAACTTGCTGGTTTTCTTCAGATGATGATTACCAACTAGGCTCGATTCAGGTTGAACATAAGTAGCTAGGAGCAATTAAGTATAAAACGGTCTAGCGCGTAATCACCCTGCTG
>ERZ1740052.850-NODE-850-length-10167-cov-5.430182_pt1 | contig 10167 bp, 10 predicted proteins | sample MGYA00581750_ERZ1740052 | MGnify/ENA primary metagenome ERZ1740052 (study PRJEB43018, sample SAMN04849743) | marine metagenome | isolation source: floating plastic debris | place: Pacific Ocean | collected 2008-08-30 | study: EMG produced TPA metagenomics assembly... | reverse complement strand
GTGGCTGAAAAAATGTTTTTTACCGTTGACACTCTTGAATAAGATTTCTTGCAAATGGCCTATGAGGGGACATAGGTCATTTGCCAGCGTTGTGTAAAACAATGTGCCTACCCGCCCAGGCGATTAGACACCTGGGCAGATGGTTTTTTATTATCGGCTACCGCCACCGGGGATACGGACGACGGCTGTACCGAGGGGGACTTCGGCTCCTAGGTTAGGGTAGGTGCCGAACACTCGGTAAGGCACGTCGATGCCAGCGTTAATGGTACCGCGGACGGTGGAGTTTTTCATGACGATACGAATGGTTTCGTCAGTGGCTACGGGCTCTGCAAAAGTGAGAGTAAACTCTTCGAAGCCATAATTGACGGCGGGTTCAACAGATTTACCCCCGACAAAGACTTCAACCCCATCGAGCTCATGGAATGTAAAGCATTTAACGCGAACCCGTTGCAACGGATTGGCTTCGACTGAGATCTCAAAGTAGTGGTCTTGGCCCCGTCGTAATACACCAGCATCGGATACGGTAGCAGCGGTGAAGGCTGCATGGACCGCGGGGGCTATTGCCATGGCAGCCGTTGACGTCATGGCCAGGGCAGCTAATCCATTAATTAGGAATTTTTTCACGGGTTAATTTCCTTTCGAGTTAAAGGTTAGGAACAGCACGTTTGTGCCTTGGCAGAACAATAGCGAGTCTGTTCAGCGGTAGTTTGAGGAGGTGCTGAGAAGTGGGTGAAAGAGTTGGAAGAATTGACTGATGCAGGCTCGGGAGATTTTGGGCTCAGTTTTAATGGGGATTTAACTGACTTTCAGGGAATGGATATATGAGAGTGGAAAACTGTTGTGCCTCAGCAGTTGCGGTTAAAAATAATCTAGTTTGCATAATCTCCTGACTGTTGACCTGAGTAATGGTCAAACACACTACTTCGCTTTCAGGAGACCACCATGAACCTCAAATCCTTTAGTCTTTTCTTGGCGACGACTGTACTGCTTAGCAGCACGGTTGCCCCCCTATCCCAAGCAGCTACACCTCAGCCGATTACGACAACCACCGTTCCCACCCTGGCCATGGGAACTCATCTCATCACCCGTTTAGGTGATAGTGGTAACCAAGCTGGCCAAGTGTCAGAAATTGCATCTGACTATGACTACAGCAGTCGCCGTTTAGTTACGGCTGTGCGGACCGCAGGCAATCGGCTTAAGTTAATTAGCTGGCGAGTGGCGAGTAACGGTGATGTTGTCCGCTTGGGCGACAGTGGGAACCAAGCGGGTGAAACAACTCAAATTGATATTGCAGCCGGTAATCAGGTGGTTACGGCTAGTCGCACGGCTAGTGGCAACCTCAAGCTCATAAGCTGGCAAGTTGATCCAGCATCGGGCGATATTTCCCGCTTGGGCGATAGTGGTAATCAGGCTGGCACTGCCAGTGTTATCAAGATTATGCAAATTCATCCCCAGACCTATGTTACTGCCGTACGCACGGCTAGTGGCAACCTCAAGCTCATTAGCTGGTATCTACAGCCCGATGGATCCTTAGTGCGTTTGCAAGATAGCGGCAATACAGCAGGTGCCATTAGTGAAATTGCGTTGAGTGGTCTGTCAATTCAGGATCGTCGCCATGTGGTGACAGCTGTACGTACAGAACAAGGTCGCCTAAAAGTCATTCTTTGGGAGGTCGATCAGCAAGGTGAAATTACTCGCCGAGGCGACAGTGGAAACCAAGCGGGTCAAGCTCGTATGATTCGAGTTGCCAAGAGTGGTAACTATATCGTCACGGCAGTACGTACGGCAGCAGGACGGCTGAAGCTGATTTCTTGGGATGCAGTGGCTACCCAGGGAGGCCAGATTAATCTGGTGCGTGTGGCTGATTCGGGAAATCAGGCTGGCGAGATCGGTGATAATGCGTTGATTTATAGTCCCCGAGGGGTGACATCTGCTGTTAAAACAGCAAGCGATAATTTAAAGCTCATTCGTTGGCATGTAACGCCCACCGGTACCATTGACCGTCTTGGGGACAGTGGTAATCAAGCTGGTAATGCATCGCTCATCAATTTGACCGCGTTTTCTGAGCAGACTCTCTTAGTCACTCCCCTCAAGACGAGCAGCAATCGTCTAAAGCTAATTTCTTGGGAAGATGGGATTTAGGGGCTGATTTAGGATTGTTGCTAATCTAGGTTGTTGTTGTGTTGGTCCCCTGGGGTAAATGCTTATTCCAGAGGACTGACGCTATAAGATAGAACTGTGCTGGTTGGTTGCAATATCTAGTTTCAATATCTATATGTCCCCATTGTCCGTAGATTCTTCATCTGTCGAATCGTCCCATCGTTTGCTTGAGTGCATTTGCGATCGCATCCACTCCACCCCCCACCAGCGCATCACCTTTGCGTCCTACATGGACCTTGCCCTCTACCATCCTGACTACGGCTATTACACCACCACAGCCTCCATCCTCGGTCCTGACGGCGACTTTATCACCTCACCCCACCTCGGTCATGACTTTGGTGAGCTGCTGGCCGTCCAGTTTGCCGACATGTGGCATAGTCTGGGGCAGCCAACGCCATTTCAAGTAGTCGAGATGGGAGCGGGCCAGGGGTTGATTGCCGCTGATGTGCTGACCTATCTACAGCAGTACCAGCCTGACTGCTATGGAGCCCTTGATTACATCATTATTGAAAAATCTCCTGCGTTGCGATCGCAACAACAAACGCGTTTAACCCACAAAAAAGTAACCTGGACCACCCTTGACGAGCTAACACCTATTACGGGCTGTTTTTTCTCCAACGAGCTTATCGACGCCTTCCCCGTCCATATTATTCAAAAGAATAACAACCAACTGCAAGAAGTCTACGTCACCACCCAAGACAGCGCGCTTCAAGAAACCCTCGGTCCCCTGTCCACCGACCAACTCACCCAATACGCTGACCTCGTCGCCATTGATTTCCTCAACGACACCTATCTCGACGGCTACCGGACCGAAGTCAACCTCGCTGCCCTTGACTGGCTCGACACCGTCTCCAGCCGCATTGCTCGAGGCTTTCTCCTCACCATAGACTATGGCCACACTGCCCAACGCTACTACAGTCCCGCTCGTCACAAAGGCACCCTCAAGTGCTACTACCAGCACAGTCACCATGACGATCCCTACACCAACATCGGCCAGCAAGACTTGACCGCTCACATTGACTTCACCGCCCTACAGCGCCACGGCAACAATGTTGGCCTCAGCACCCTCGGTTTCACCCAACAGGGGCTTTTCCTCATGGCCCTCGGTCTTGGTGATCGAGTTGCCAACCTTGCCCAAACCATTACCCCCGGTCCAGACGGCTTCAACCAGCTGATTCAACGCCGTTCCGCGCTTCATCAACTTATGGATATGAGCCCCATGGGGTTAGGAACCTTCGGTGTATTGATTCAAGGCAAAGGTATAGAGGACGATATCCCCCTAAAAGGGTTAACGATACCCCCGCTAAGTTAGATGAGGGCTTGGCAATCACGCCACACTCTTTCTTCTCTTATCCACATACGTCTTCACATGCTCCGGTATGCCAATCCCCTCCGTCAGCTTCGGATCCACAATTGGCTCCCCCAATTGCATCCTTAAGGGAATTACGCCAGCCCAATGGGGCAAATCATAATCAGCCGCATCATCCACCGGCGGCCCTGTCCGAATCTTTGCCGATGCCTCATCAATTGGCAATGCCAAAACCGTGGTAGCCGTTAGTTCCTGCTCATTTGGCTCCCGCGTTTCCGCCCACCGTCCTGGCACCACATGCTCTGTAAATGCATAGAGTGCCTTTAATTTCTCCTCACGGTCACTCACCCGCTCCGCCGTCCCAAACAACACGACCGAACGATAGTTCATTGAATGATGCATGGCTGAGCGGGCCAGTACTAAGCCATCCAACAGTGTCACCGTGACACACACGTCAATTCCTTGTTGCAAAGACTTCAGCATGCGGCTAGCCGGTGACCCGTGGATAAACAACCGATTATCAAGGCGACCATAGGCCGTAGGAATCACAAACGGCTGTTCTTCTATGGCAAAACCCACATGACAGATGAGTCCGGCATCTAAAATAGAGTAAACCGTTTCTGAATCGTAATGGCCGCGCTTAGGTACGCGCTTAACCTGGGTGCGTCCTGTTTTCATGGTGTTAGTCCCTGTTAATGAGTTCCTGTTAATACGAAGAAAGATCAATCAGGCCTAGGTTTGCGACTAGCGCCCCCCCTTTGGGCGGGTGCCTGAAAGGCGAGGTGGGTTGTCGCTAGATGGCGAAACCCACCTCGGACCCCTCCTCCTAGGGGAGAGATTCAGTATTAGCGCTACTGTATCCACTGCAATTGGTCTTCGGCTAGAGCCAATTTTCATTAAAGCTGTCAGTCCAATTTTAAAGATTACCCATGGAATTGGCCTTAGTTATTGATGCGGCCCTATCGGAACCGCTCCATCAGCAGGTATACAGTCAGTTGCGATGGTCGATTCTTTCCGGTCGGCTCCAGTCTGGTCAGCGGCTGCCGGCATCGCGGGCGTTAGCGAAGTCCCTGGGGCTATCACGCACTACGGTGACCCAGGGCTACGACCAGCTAATCAGCGAAGGCTATTTACAAACCCGCCCAGGGGCTGGCACCTATGTGTGCGATCAGCTTCCAGAACGTTTGCTAACGACTGAGGTGGTAGCTCAACCCCATCATTTTTCTGTTGAGATTCCGCTGTCAGCCTATGGCCAGCGTGTAAACCAATCACCATCGAGACCCGTTAGAGAGTCTCGTGAGATTAGCTTTCGCTATGGTCAACCTGCCCTAGATTTATTTCCGACAGAGCTATGGCGCAAATTATTGTCTAAGCACTGTCGAAACAACCATCACTGGCTTGCATATGCGACGTCATCTATGGGGTACTGGCCCCTACGGATGGCTGTGGCTGACTATCTGCAACAATCTCGTGCGGTCCGCTGTAAGCCCCAGCAGGTGATTATTACCAGCGGTAGTCAACAGGCCCTGGGGCTAATTACTCAGCTCTTGATTAACCCTGACGACAGTGTCGCTATGGAAGAGCCTGGTTATGGAGGGGCACGGCAGATTTTTAAGGCCAGTGGTGCTGACCTATTACCCATGCCATTAGATCGGGAGGGGCTAGTGGTTGATGAGTTGATAGGGCATAGCACGACGCCTCGTTTGGTCTATGTCACACCGTCTCACCAGTTTCCTACCGGGGCGTTGCTATCGTTACCCCGACGTCTGGCACTGTTGCAGTGGGCCTGGAAAACTGGCGCACTGATTGTTGAAGATGACTACGACAGTGAATATCGCTATGGGGGGCGACCGATACCATCACTCCAGGGGTTAGATACCCATGCGTCTGTGCTCTATGTCGGGACCTTCTCGAAGGTGATGTTTCCCAGCATTCGCCTGGGTTATCTGGTGTTGCCAGAATCTTTAGTGGACGTTTTTGGTAAAGCCAAGTGGTTAGCTGATCGACAGCCACCCACCCTGACTCAAGCTGTTTTAGCTGAGTTTATTGCCGAGGGCCATTTGGAGCGCCATATTCGAAAAATGCGTCTATGCTATGAGCGTCGTCGCAATGCGCTGGTCCAGGCTTTATATGAACACTTTGGCCAGACTGTGGAGATTTTGGGCGACAGTGCTGGCCTACATGTGATGGCTAAGCTACCTCTTTTGCTAACGGATGCCGAGGCCGAGGCTAGGGCCGCCAGCGTTGATGTAGAACTATGTAGCGCGAGGGTTCAGTATGAAGTGCCGGTTAATACAGGAGAGTTTGTGTTTGGCTACACCGCCATTGACGAAGAGCAAATAAAGGAGGGCATACACCGCCTTTCTAAGGCATTCCAGCCATAGTTGCCCCATTAACTAGCATCGTTAGCTCCACTGAGCCTACCTACGGTTACGTGAACCATTAATAAGTTTTCTACTTGATTTAATACTCTCTCGACTAAATATCTACCATTAAAGTTGAAGGTAACATTTTGAGGACAAGGCTTTGGATATTACACTGCTTGCCCTGCTACTGATCAGCATGATTTTGTTTGGGATGCACATGCCCTATGCTGTTTTGACTATGGTTGCGATTATTGCCCTTGCGACTATGGCAACGCGTCTATCGTGGTCGGTGCTCAGCGCCTTCGAGTCGATTGAAGTCGATTAGGGCTAATCCACACCCATACCCCCTTTTTCTGTAAGTTTCTAAAACCAATTCCCCCCAGTGGCCTATCGCGCTTCTGGGGGGAATTGGTTATTGGTTAATGGTGGGCGGTGTCTAATAAGCCATGGAGCAGCCAAGTCATGGGGGGGTGAGATCGGACGGCTTGGGTGAACCTGCAGGGTCATGTGTGGGATACATTGCCCGGCAATTCTATTCCTGGTGAATCACGCTCATTGTCAGTCGCCACCTCTATTTCGGCCTGCGTTTATCCCTCGTCAGCATGTAATCAAATCCTCACTATTGTTAATTTCGATTTAGTAACCGGCAACCGCGCACTTACAATGGATCGGTTGTATCCTGCGACACTAGCCTTGATTGAACGTTACACCCTGCCCGAGATGGGCGAACTTTGGACCGACGAGTACAAATTCAAAACCTGGCTGCAGGTTGAGATCGCCGTCTGCGAAGCCCAAGCTGAATTGGGCCGTATCCCCCAAGCAGCGGTGGACGAAATCAAAGCTAAAGCCAACTTTGATGTGGCCCGGATTTTGGAAATTGAAGCCGAAGTCCGCCACGATGTGATTGCATTTTTGACCAATGTCAACGAATACGTGGGTGATGCCGGCCGCTATATTCACCTGGGCATGACCAGCTCCGATGTGCTGGATACGGCTCTTTCTTTGCAAATTGTGGCGAGCCACCAGGTGCTTTTGTCCCATGTTGAGAAGCTCATCCAGGCCATTCGCAATAAGGCGCAGGACCATCGCGATACCGTTATGATTGGTCGCTCCCATGGTATTCATGCCGAGCCCATGACCTTTGGCTTTAAGCTAGCTGGCTGGCTGGCGGAAGTATTGCGCCACCGCGAGCGCCTGTGTCGGATTCAAGACGAAATTTCCGTGGGCCAAATTTCAGGCGCTGTGGGCACCTATGCCAACATTGATCCAGAAATTGAGTCCTTAACATGTCAAAAACTCGGTCTTAAACCCGATACAGCGTCTACCCAGGTCATCTCGCGGGATGTGCACGCCGAGTTTATGACCACCCTGGCTGGGTTAGCCGCGTCTATTGAACGGTTTGCAGTTGAAATTCGTAATTTGCTGCGCACCGACGTTCTGGAAGTGGAAGAATTCTTTGCTAAGGGGCAAAAGGGGTCTTCGGCCATGCCCCATAAGCGCAATCCAATTAAGTCGGAACGGTTGACTGGACTGGCCCGAATTATTCGTACCAACGCCCTGGCGGCCTTAGAAAATGTTGCCCTGTGGCATGAGCGGGATATTTCCCATAGTTCCGTGGAGCGGGTGATCTTTCCCGACAGCTGCATTCTGATGCACTTCATGTTGGTGGAAACCACTAAGCTGGTGCAAAACCTGCAGGTTTACCCTGACAATATGAAGCGCAACATGAACATGTACGGTGGTGTGGTCTTTAGTCAACGGGTGCTGCTATCCCTAGTCGAAAAGGGTATTGCCCGTGAGGATGCCTATCGGATTGTGCAGCAGTGCGCCCATGCGGCGTGGAATGTTGAAGGCGGTGATTTTCAGACCTTGATTTCCCAGGACCCCCAGGTAAAAGAAAACCTGTCGGCTGATGAAATCAAGGAAGCCTTTAATCCGGACTATCAGCTGAGAAATTTGGACAAGGTCTACCAGCGGTTGGGGATTTAATCTGGTTGGTGTGGCAAATATCCGGCGTTGCTGCTTTCAGGTATGCACGTATCTGGTGAGGCTAATGTTCTGATGCACTAGAACATTGGCGGATCACATATGCGATCACACTGACGCTGTAGCGTAATGCTTTCAAGGGCTGTGAATTGCCTTAACCAATGTGACCAACGTGATCAACCCATCACAGAGGCTTTAAAGTAGGCAAAAAAAGCAGGGAGGTAGATTCTACCTCCCTGAAATGCCTACTATATGCTCACTAGACGCTGCTAGTAGTAGGTAGCTCCAACCATGTGTACCTACTACATTCACAGACCAAACTTATTTAACTTTGTTCCGGATCCTCTACATAGTCGGCATCTTCAAAGTCAGCAGTTTCTGCATCCATCTCATCTTTAAATCCCCGCAGGGTTTTTCCGAGGGCACTGCCCAATTCAGGGATTTTCTTGGGTCCAAAAACTAAAACGGCGACAACGGCAATAATGCCCACCTCTGGCCAACCTAAACCGAACATGGCACCTTTCCATGAATGTCTCAACTACTATACCGCAGCTAATTAGAGCCTCATCAATGGATACCCGTATGTTTGTGCCCAGGCGCTGTGACATATGCTGTGACATTTACAGCGCCTGAGCTGTGTTTGACCACTAGTTGACCACTAGTTGTTGTAACGCTGCTCTAGCCAAACGCGTAGGGCGTCTTCGGAGGAAAACTGATGCTGCTGATTGCCCACTGGGTCGTACACGCACCATTGACTGCCCTGTTTGGTTTCTTTTGTCCAAATGCGTGGCTGACTTCCTGTGGTTAGTGTGTGAACCAACCAGCTACCAGTGGTGCTTAGTAATTTGCTGGCGGCTTGTCGGATTTTTTGTGATGGGGTGGGCTGCCATAGCCGTTCTAGCTGATGACGTTGTATTTCAAGCTTTTGTAAGTTGGAGGAATAGATGTTCATAAGGCACTCCTAAGGGAGTAAGCGATTGCATACCAACTAATCTAGGGATGAAACTTGGGATCAACAAAGCATGAGATAGATGGGAGCTATCTACAAAATTAATAGAGGTGAGTATGGGATTTGGATTGAAAGTTCCAGGGTAGAGCGGGGGCAATAGATAGGGCGGTGGATCGATGGCTCCTATCCTGTAGAATACTGGGCGGCCCATCATGCGTTTGCGATGAGAAAGCTTTATTTTCTTCTGCCAGGAACCTCCCGCTCATTTAATTGTGGTGGGCTATTTGCTGAGTTAAATACCTTCAAATTAGCTCAACAGATTTGTGAGGCGGAGGTGGTTACCTATCGTCAGCGAGAAGAGAACCATCCGTTTATTGATGATCTGTTGCAGCAGGCCGATCTTCGGCGCTGTATTTTTATTGTCAGCTGGGGCTTTGATGTGCCTAAACAGCTGAAAAAACTCTCCCGGTGCCATGTGGTATACCATGCGCATAGTGCAGGCTATGGCTTTTCGGTGTCTCCCCAGGTGCCGATTCTGGCGGTTAGTCGTAATACGATGGGGTATTGGGGGTTGCGATCGCAATATTCCCTGATCTACTGGCTCCCCAACCAGCTTCCGGCTGAGGTAACCAATCGCCACATTAATCGGGATATCGATGTATTAGTACAAGCAAGAAAGTCTTCCGAGTATGTAACTAATCAGCTCATACCTGAACTAAAAAAGAGATTTAATGTTGTTGTTGTTGACTCATTTGTCGACGATCTGATGGGTTTGTTTAATCAAACCAAAGTCTATCTCTACGATTCCGCTGAGTACTGGGTGCAATATGGTCTAACAGAAGGATTTGGGCTGCCGCCGATGGAAGCCCTAGCCTGTGGCTGTCAGGTGTTCTCCAGCGTCAATCATGCCCTGGCCGACTATCTTGACCCAGGAGAGAATTGTCATAAAATCGCAGGCTACGCTACCGGTTACGATGTACAGCGGATTGCCACAGTGTTAGAAAACTGGCAGCCTAACAGCTTACCTGAAAACTTTTTTGCTCCCTACCGCTCTGAGCAGCTAGTGCCGCGCTTAGAACATATTCTCACTGAACTCAATCAATTCTTTGACTATCGACAGCAATATTCCTCAGATATTCCCAGCCTGACCCGCCAGCGACGGATTTATTTGTTCTACAAGCGAATTCAGACAAAACTAAAAAAGCTTAAACAGTAAGTGGGTGCACTCAATCTTCTATACGTATGATTTAAGGCCTACCCTCCACATTTCTCCTGCATCTTCTTCATCTGCTGTACAAGATATTTAGTACGACCTAGTTTAGCTACGTTATAGAGTCGATCAAACTCTCTTTTAAAGTGTTGAGCTACGGTGGTATTGTCAATGACCAACAGATTCT
>ERZ1740052.848-NODE-848-length-10180-cov-9.832889_pt1 | contig 10180 bp, 9 predicted proteins | sample MGYA00581750_ERZ1740052 | MGnify/ENA primary metagenome ERZ1740052 (study PRJEB43018, sample SAMN04849743) | marine metagenome | isolation source: floating plastic debris | place: Pacific Ocean | collected 2008-08-30 | study: EMG produced TPA metagenomics assembly... | reverse complement strand
TACCAATTACCAATTACCAATTACCAATTACCAATTACCAATTACCAATTACTAAATAAATCATTTTACAAAAAATCTTTTATTTGTTCTATCTTGATATTCTGAAATATATTCTATATTTTGCCGTTCTAAATCTGAAAGTAAAGTCGATGAGAATTGTTCAGGGGAATATTTCGGAATATACCAAGGTTGACTATCGAAATAATCTTGCAAACCAGGATTGCTAAAGCGTCTCCCTTTACGAGCAAAAATCGAATTTCTCATAATATCTAATGTGTAACCATCCATATCTTCTAAATCTGCATCTGTCGCTCTTCTTGAAGATAACCAGGAATAATTATTTGTCTTGGAAGTAGGTTTTGGTATGGTTGTTTGAGCAATAGGTTGTTGTTGAGTTGGTGTATTTGTTTGAGCAATAGGTTGTTGTTGAGTTGGTGTATTTGTTTGAGTAATAGGTTGTTGATTTTGTTGAGTTGATATATTTGTTTGAATTTGAGATTCTGATGTAACTTCAGGCTTTAACAACCAAAAACCACCAATTGTTAATAACCCTATAGCGCTACCAACGATTGCGCCTAAAGGTAGAATTCCTAATTTCTTATTAGTCTTTTCTTCTTGATGTTTTGTAACTTGTTGTTCGGATACTTGTTGTGTTGGTTTATTAGCCACAACTGTTGATGCGTGAGAACTTATTTCTTGATGCTCGAAAGGTACGGTTGGTGCAATAGGAGTTGCCGAAGAAAGCAAATCTTCAAGCATTTCTGAAGCACTTGAATAACGCTCTCTGGGATGGAAAGCAATAGCTTTATTAATTATTGACTTCAGTGAAGCACTGATATTTTGAACTTCTGATTCCCAAACAATTTCTCCTGTCTGAGTATCTGTCTCTAACTGTTGCGGCGATTTTCCAGTCAACAGGTAAACCATTGTTAATCCCAAGCTGTATAAATCGCTAGAATAAACCGCTCTACCAGCAGCTTGTTCGCTAGGCATATACCCCGGTGTACCTATTACAATCGAACGGGTGAGACTTCCTTGAGAATCTACTGCTGTTACCATAGTTTCGCGCACCGCACCAAAATCTATCAGCACGGGTTTACTATCGCTATGCCGCAAAATAATATTATCCGGTTTGATATCGCGATGAACAATCCGCTTACTATGTACGAATTGTAAGACAGGCAAAATACTGCATAACATTTCCCTGACAGTGATTTCGCTAAATAAACCCTGCTGTTGAAGTTTTGCAGTAATCGTATTACCTTCAACCCATTCTTGAACCAGGTAAAATTTTTCTTCTAAATTAAAATAAGCATATAAAGTCGGAATTTGTTGGCTAATTCCCCCTAATTCTTCTAAAATTGCTGCTTCTCGTGCAAATCTTTCCTGCACTAATTGATAAATAGCCGGATTATTTTCGATTGGCTTGAGTTGTTTAATTACACAGCGCCTTTGAGAAGGCATTTGAGTATCTTCGGCTAAGAAAGTATCGCCAAATCCGCCACTTCCCAAAGTCTGAATTATTTGATAGCGGTTATTTAAAAGCATTTGCATTATTCAGCAGTAAATACATAATATTTAGTTATATAAGTTACCAGTATAGTCTAGTAATTTCCGGCTTAACAGCGAGCAGGGAACAGTGAACAGGGAACAGTTAGGAGCTAGGAGTTAGGAGTTAAGGATTCTATCTCCAACTACCAATTACCAACTACCAACTACCAATTACCAATTCCCAATTCCCCAATTCCCTATTTTTGAAACTGAAGATAATCTTCTAAATCTTCAATTTGCGGATCTTTTAATTGCTGCAATACTCGCCAAATAATGGTAAAGCTGCCATCTGAATGACGACGTACAGGTTTGAAAGCAACAATTACATCGCTGCTTTGCATTTGCAATAATTGGTCTATGTAGCGGCGTTGTTTTCGGGAAATTATTTTATTTTGAGCAATAATTTCTGGTAACTGAAATTGCAAATTACGCACTAAGTAAGTGTTATTTAATTTTGCTTCGATATTAGAGTTTTTATTTTTGCCAGTAATGATTTTTCGCTTTTCTGTAAGTAGTTCACCTAATCTAATCGGAGGTTGATAATTAACTACAATGTCTCGCTTTCTAGCATCTACAGTTTGTAAGTTAGCATCCAAATCTTCTAAAGGTACATCACCAATTTCTGCTATAAAACCATAATCTACACCCTCAGAGAGAAGCTGAAACTTTCCTTTTACTATGTGAAGTGGTAAATTGGGCGTAAAGTTACCTTTGGATTTACCTAAAATGGGGAAGGGATAGCGATCGAGAATATTTTTTTGGGAGCGATTCTCTATAGTATTCAAGGGACGAAGATAAGCTTGATATGGTAGTACGCGGAAAATACCAGTGTCAGGCATTGATAGCAATTTGCGATAATTTTGCTTTTCTTGGAGGTCAACATCGTAAGCTAAACGGTCAAATTCTGCCCGCATCTTTTTGGGATTTTGAAAATAATTTTCAGCAGGAAGTACAGATGTTGCTGCGGCTAAATAATTTTCTGCATTTTTTAAAATCGTTATTGCTTCAGATGGAGGTTTAATTGCTGGTTGAACTGGTGGAACATAATCGGCTATCGCCGTTTTTTTGCTCTTACCAATAAATAGTGAAAGATCTGATTCCACATAAGGTTCTAAAATAGCGTAAGGAGTTGCTGTATTTCCAAGATTTGGATGGCTTAAGGGAGACATGGGAAAGACTAAATCGGATTGTTTTTCTCCGCTAACTAAAGGTAATTCCCTTACAACAGCTAATTCTCCACGCCGAGATAAAAGTTTATCTAATATGGTCGTCAGTTTTGATAATTCTCTGGTGGAATTATACAAAGAACAATAAATTATTGAATTTGATTGAGTTAAAGGAGGTATAAAATTAATAGAAGCCTCTCCATTTTGAATTTGATTGCACAAGGCTTGAGGCTTCGGATATTGACGCTTAAGAAAACTTTCTACAACTACAATATGAGTAATTAATTGTCCTCCCACAGTTCGCATTTTATTAGGATCGGGTTTCGATAGCGCTTCTTGAATACGATAAGTTAAATTTAACTGCCGATTAACTAACCTTTTTGAAACAATGTCAAAGCTTTCGACTTGGCTTGACTTCTGACTAGGAACCCCAGAGAATTGTGAATCAGCTTCAGCCGCAAAAGCTTGTTCAAAACTAGCTAGCAAACAAAAAGGAAGCAAAAAACTAAAAAAGGTGTATTTCATGTTAAAAGTCCAATAAAAATTAAAGACTAAAGTCTTAAAAAATCTAAGATAGAAATAAAAAGGACTGCTTTACGCGCATCCGTCAGTCCATTCTACTTTCGGTGAAAGTTATAACGGTTTGTGACTAGTGTTGAAACAATATTTGATGCCAGCTTCTCAGGGACAACAACTTATTAATTCAGAAGCCCCATTACAATTATTACTATTTGTGGATGAGCGTCCTAAGTCCCGACTACAAATACAACAGATTCGCTCTTATCTCAAAGATTTACAGCTTGAATATGATTTTGAACTTCAAGTTGTTGACGTAGGCAAACAACCCCATTTAGCCGAACATTTTAAATTGGTGGCAACACCAGCATTGATTCGGATTCATCCAGAACCCCGACAAGTTTTAGCTGGTAGCAATATAGTTACTCAGTTAAAAACCTGGTGGTCTAGATGGCAAACTAGTGTAGAATCTTATCTGCAAATACAGCAAAACTTGAAAGCTGTTGAAAATGACTCCAACGGGTACATCAATAAATCTCAAATTCCAATCAATTCCCTGGCAATTTCTACAGAAATCATTGAGCTTACCGATGAAATTTTTCGTTTAAAGCAAGAAAAACAGCAGCTTCAAGAACAGTTGCAGTTTAAAGATCGTGTAATCGGGATGTTAGTACACGATCTCCGCAACCCTCTTACAGCAGCAATCATCGCCATCGATACCCTCAAAAGTAATTTTGACAGTGAAAATGGCAAATTCAGGCGAATAAGACCGGCATTAACTGCTAACATACTTAATCATGCCCGCAGTCAAACAAAGGTAATTGAAAAAATGATTGCCGATCTTTTGCAGGTAGGGCGTGGTAACGATACAAAAATTCCCATATCACCTCACAAAATAGTATTGGGTGATATTTGTCTGGAAGTGCTTGAAGAATTACACGAATGCTACAAAGCAAAATCTCTAAAAATAGAAACAGATATTCCCCAAGACTTACCATACGTTTATGCCGATCCCGAACGCATCCGGCAAGTACTCAAAAACCTTTTAGACAATGCCATTAAATATACTCCGCCTCAAGGTACGATAATTATTTCCGGTTTGCATCGTACCAGTCAAAAAGTGCAATTTAGCATTGGAGATAGCGGTCCAGGTGTTCCTGAAGAAAATCGCGATCGCGTTTTTGAAAATCGTTTTCGTCTAGAGCGAGATCAATCAAAAGACGGTTATGGTATAGGTTTAAGCTTATGCCAAAAAATTGTTCAAGCTCATTACGGTCAAATCTGGGTAGATGTCGCACCTACCGGAGGAGCTTGGTTTCACTTTATACTGCCGGTATACCCGAGTTAGTCAGTTAACAGTGAGCAGTGAGCAGTGAGCAGTAAACAGTTAAAAATAATTGCTTCAAGTTGTTAGCTGTTTGCGGTTGGCTACTTTCTCTTGTAGGACTGTAATAATTTGGAAATTTGCAGCAGGGAAATTAAATTTTTCTAATTGTTCTAAGTTTACCCAGCGGATTTCATCGCACTCTAATGGTTTAGGAACTCCTTTCAGATGCCGACATTCGTGTACGGTGAGAGTCACTTGTAAATCGCTATAAGTATGATCGATAGTTATCAGATGCTCGCCGATTTCAATATCTATTGCTAGCTCTTCATCAATTTCTCTTTTAATACATTCTTCAACAGTTTCACCTAGTTCTATTTTGCCGCCAGGAAACTCCCATAAACCCCCCATAGCTCCTTCCTGCCGACGGCGATCAATTAAAATTTGCTCTCTTTCATTCCAAATCACAGCCACACCTATAACTTTATGAGGTGGGGAAGAAATATTTTGATTCATGATTATATAGTTATCGTAAAAGTTTGAAAAAATTTACTTTACAATTTCTTGTTATAACTTAATATCTATAAAATGAAAATGTTACCGTAAAAACCGCTGTATACAGCATATTTAATTTTTATCCCCCTTCCCTCGCAGGGAAGGGGTTAGGGCGTGTTTTCAAAGTCGCCATCACCCTAAAGGGTGTGGCTACACCTACCTTCGTCCGCCTGCGCGGACTACGGAAAATCAAGATGGGGGAGCCTGCGTAGGCAGGCTTTGATTGTGTAGCCCCAGGCTTTAGCCTGCGGGCTTTTGGAGTTTGAAAACACACCCTAGGGGTTAGGTTTCAGACATGAAATAAAAAACTATACTTCTCCCTCACACCTTAAGATTTCAAATCTAGCAAACCTTCTTCCTTCAGTTTGGGATTAAATCTAAGCTGCATTTGTAAACCACGGGCTTCTAACTGTTTCAAGATATCAGCTTCAACTCTTCGCGCTACATTTTTGATAATTTTTATCTTCGCCATTTCATCGTGAATGGGATTATCATAATTTGCTTGTTCCTCGGCAGTAATTAAAGCTTTAGCATCAATTGGAGAAACCCATTTGTCTTTATTTTCTCCATTGCCTAGAGGTAGGCTAGCATTTTCTGCAATCCAGGCTTGTTCGATTTCTTCTAAAATCTTACGACTCGGACGTTCAATTGTTTCTACTTTTATCCAATAACAAGATTCAGGCTGTCTTACTAAATGCTGTCTGAGACTGAGAAAAACATCGCGAGAATAACCGACGAATTGCAGATTTTTCTGTAGATCGAATATTGCGTATACTCCTATTTTACCTTGATATTGTTCTGGCAAATTACCGTTTTCATCAATATAAGGAATAAATTCTAAACTTGTTAATTCGGGAATATTTGTTTGTGTAGTCATTTTAAGTTATCAATTATCAATTATCAATTATCAATTATCAATTATCAGTTATCAGTTATCAGTTAGTTATTTGCGGTTAAGAATTAACAACTAGTAACTAACCACTAACCACTAACTACTATCAACTATCAACTATCAACTAACTACTAACTACTAACCACCATCAAATTTTCTTATAAATCCCACATAAACGACTTGGTTTAAAGATTTTGGCTTTAAACATAAAATTTGGCGGTATGTTTAGAATTACGTAGTCAACTGAATCATGATATTTATCAAATTCCCCAGGCATTCCTTTTGGTGTAGCGCTGCTGTAAGGTACCGGCTGAAATAGTAATTCTGTAAATTCAACTTTTTCGCATTGTGACTGTTGGCAAACTTGTTTTAAAAAGCTTTCGTTCCTTAACAGTTCAAATAAAGCTGATTTTGCTTGAGGTTCTAAACTAAAACTACTATCAAAATTTTGAATAATTTTTAGAGCCATAACAAAGCCATAACTTAGATAATCTTGCACCTATATAATTTTAAGGCTACAAAGTGTATTTAAGGAAGTTTTTGAAACTAAAAATAATAAAGCTTAACAAGATTTTGCGAAAACTGAAAAACCCGGTTTCTTTAAGAAACCGGGTTTTTATAAGACTATTGATGAAGGATAAATTTTGGCAAATATAATATTTATTGAAATTAAAAACCGAACTACCAAAATTGCATTTGTGTTTTGTTATTTGCACATCTAATCTTGGGAACTATAGATAAATAAAAGCATCTTTATATATTAGTAATTGAGAATATAGTAATGCAACAGGTAAATTCGGGAATCGCTTACCTAGTGTGGTGTCTATGCTTCTTTGGTGTTTGTGGTGGTCAAAGATTTTACACAGGTAATTTTGCCAGTGGAGTAATATACCTTGCGACTTTTGGACTTTTCGGTTTTGGTCAATTGATAGACTTAGCATTAATACCAGGTATGGTTGAAAGACGCAATTTGTATCTTAGAGGATTATATGGTGGGGGAAATTCTAATAATGTCAATCAAGTCACGGTGAACATTGGTGAAATACCTCAAGCTCAAGAATTACAAGAATTACAAAAATTACAAGCCCCAAAATCATCTGATGCTAGCCCAATGCAGAAACTATTAAAAGCAGCAAAAGAACATGGTGGTCAACTTTCAATTGCTCAAGCTGCTATGTCTACGAAACTTGAACCTGAAGAACTTAAAAATCTTCTTGAAGAAGCCCAAAAACTTGGTTATGCAGAAATGACTAATGATTCAAATACAGGAGCTATTCGTTATAAATTTGATATTTAGTTTTCGGTATAAGCAATTGTGAATTCCTTAAGTCGAGCAGCTAGATTCGGGTAATATAACGAATTTCATTTGAGTCGAGTACAGTGTTGTGGGATGGGAATCGCTGCCAGTCAGAGTTTCAGGAAGTGCTGTTTTTATTGCATTCAACCGAAAATCGCTACACCTTCTATTTATACGATTAAAGAAAAACTCCCGTTACGGGAGTTTTTTTGTATCTGAACTAGAAAAAATACTTAAAGCAGATACAGAATCCCGAAAAGCACAATCCAAATCACATCAACAAAGTGCCAATATAATTCGGCGGCTTCAATACCGAAATGACTTTCCCTATTGTAATGATCTTTTTTAAGCGATCGCCATAATACAGCTAATATCGCTAAAACACCGATGGTAACGTGGAGTCCGTGAAAACCTGTCAATACATAAAATGCACTAGCAAATAAGTTGGTTGTTAAACCAAATTCTAAATGCTTGTATTCGTAAATTTGACCGCATAAAAAGATAATTCCCATCACAGCAGTGATAGCAAACCAGAGTTGCATTCCCCGCACGTTGTTCTTTTTGATTGCGGTATCGGCATTATGAATTACAAAACTACTAGAAATTAGAATTATGGTGTTGATACCGGGGAGTAATAATTCTAATTCTGGAGTACCTGCGGGAGGCCATTCGGCTAAAGTAGAACGGAAAGCAAAATATGCACCGAACATACCTAAGAAAATCATTCCTTCTGCGACAAGGAATACAACTAATCCAAAGAGACGATGGTCTGGATGTTCTGCGTGTTCTGATTCTACAGTAGCTGCGTGGTGGTGATTTTGTTCTATTTTTGCTGGATCGATTGCTGGACTTTGCATGAATTTTAAATTGAGTATGAATCTTTTTTGTAACCTCACCCCATTTTATCGACACCCCTCTCCTTACTAAGGAGAGGGGAGTGGGTGAGGTTTTTGCAATAACTAGGAGAGGGATGAGGTTTTTGCAATAACTAACTAGCTTTATCACGCTTGGGCTGCGATCGTCGGATAGGATTCATCTGGATCGCTTGGAGGTGCGGGGGATTTAGCGTTACCGAAGGGATCGTCGGTATGGGATAGATTTACAACTTGTTTGGCTCTTTCGGTTCCGTATTCGTAAGGCCCGATAAGTAAGAACGGATGTGACTCGAAGTTCTCTATTGCTGGTGGTGAAGTTGTCATCCACTCTAATGTCAAAGAATCCCAAGGATTATTACCGGCTTTTTTACCAGCCATCCAACTCCAAAGTACGTTGATGATGAAGGGTATTGTAGATACAGCCAATATGTAGGAACCGTAGGTACAAATTTCGTTGATAGCGGCAAATTTGGGGTCATACATAGCTATGCGCCGATTCATACCCATTAAACCCAATTTATGCATGGGTAAAAAGGTCATGTTCATACCGACGATTGTTAGGGCAAAATGAATCCTACCCAAGGTTTCATTAACCATTCGTCCGGTAATTTTGGGGAACCAGTGATAGTAACCAGCGAAAATTCCCAAAACCGAACCGCCAAATAATACGTAGTGCAAGTGTGCAACGACAAAATAGGTGTCATGGACGTGGATATCAAAAGGCACCGCAGCTAACATTACCCCACTGATACCGCCAATTACAAAGATACCCAAAAAGCCCATTGCAAAAAGCATGGCGCTGTTGAGACGGATTTTTCCACCCCACATTGTCGCTAGCCAACTGAATATTTTGATACCAGTAGGTACGGCGATAATCATGGTTGTAATCATGAAAAACATCCGCAACCAACCAGGAATACCGCTGGTAAACATATGGTGTGCCCAAACAATCAAGCCCAAAAAGCTAATTGCCAAAGAAGAGTAGGCGATCGCCTTATAACCAAAAATTGGTTTGCGCGAATGAGTTGGAATTACTTCAGAAATTACCCCGAAGAAAGGCAAAATCATGATGTAAACCGCAGGGTGCGAGTAAAACCAGAACATATGCTGGTAAACAACAGGATTACCACCACCTGTTGGATTAAAAAATGCGGTTCCGGCAATCAAGTCAAAAGAAAGTAGGATTAGTGCGCCTGCTAACACTGGGGTTGATATTAATGCCAGTGCGGAGGTAGCCATCATAGCCCAGCAAAACAAAGGTAATTGATGGAAACCAATACCCGGGGCACGCATTTTCAACAAAGTTACCAGAAAATTTATGGAACCCAAAATAGATGAGGTTCCCAGCAGCAGAATACTGGCAATCCAAATTGCCTCACCTACTTGCCCGGTAACTAAACTCAAAGGAGGGTAGGAAGTCCAACCTGCATCAGGAGCATCACCAAGAGCCAAACTGGTAATCAGTAAAACTCCAGATGGAGGAACAATCCAAAAAGCTAAAGCATTTAACTTCGGAAACGCCATATCTTCAGCCCCAATCATCAGAGGAAGCAGATAATTAGCGAAACCCGCACCCGCTGGCACAATCCACAGAAAAATCATGATTGTGGCGTGCAGCGTAAACAAACCATTGTAAAGTTCTGGACTTACAAAATCCGAGGCAGGAGTCCGTAATTCAGTACGAACTAAATCCGCCATCACCCCACCAATACAGTAGAAAACAAATGTAGATACCAGGTATTGAATCCCAAATACCTTATGATCGGTATTGAAAGTAAAATACTCCCACCATTTTCTCTGCCGATTATGTGAACTATCAGCCGTATGAGCGGCTTCCATCTGTGTTTGTGTCATAAAAATTTTTTATTGATTGATAGTTGATAGTTGTTAGTTGATGGTTGTTAGTTGATGGTTGATAGTTGCTTATTCACTACTAATTTGCGTCCTCCCAACCACTAACCACTAACCACTAACCACTAACCACTAACCACTAACCACTAACCA
>ERZ1740052.847-NODE-847-length-10180-cov-9.958815_pt1 | contig 10180 bp, 5 predicted proteins | sample MGYA00581750_ERZ1740052 | MGnify/ENA primary metagenome ERZ1740052 (study PRJEB43018, sample SAMN04849743) | marine metagenome | isolation source: floating plastic debris | place: Pacific Ocean | collected 2008-08-30 | study: EMG produced TPA metagenomics assembly... | reverse complement strand
CGGGTAATAAACTATTTAATAATTCCCAAATTTGCTCTTCTTTAAAAGTACCTTGTTCCTTTAATATTTCTGCTAAGTCATATCCATCAATGTATTCTTGTACTAAATATTGATTTTCTTCTTGAGTTAAGTAGTCTAATAAACCGGGTATTTGATTGTGTTTGCCTAAATTACCCAGTCTTAAAGCTTCTTGAGAGAATAAATCAGCAGCTTTTTGAGCGTTATCGGTACCTTGTGCTTGCAGAAGAAACTGTTTGATGACGCAGGGAGGCTTCAGAGGTTTGCTTTCATCTACAGCTAAAAATGTTCTGCCAAAACCACCTTGCCCGATTGGTTTGATGGCACGATAGCGTTGTTTTAAAAGTAGTTTGGTATTGCAGGTTGAGCAAACTTGAGCATTTTTATGATTTTGGGGTTTTTGGCAATGGGGATTAAGACAATAGCTCATACTCAGAAAATATATTAATTATATACTCAGTGTTCTCTGGATTTGCTTGTGGCTAACTGTAATCCCTGTTTTACCTCACAAAGCCCTCTCCTTGTTAAGGAGAGGGTGTAAAAACTATTTTATTTCTTTCCATTGCCAAACTTTAATAGTATTGTCATCGCTACCGCTATATAAAGTTTGCCCATCTGGGCTAAAAACAATTGAATTAACTTTCTCTGAATGCCCGGTTAAAGTACATATTTCTTGGTTGGTATTTATATCCCATAATTTAATATCACCTTTACAACTACTAGCAAGAATCTCACCATTAGGACTAAAAGTAACGCATTTTACAGAATTTGAACTAAAAATACCGTTTATAATCCAGTTATCGGAATCAATAGTATAAATTTTTTTTCCATTACTTACTTGCCAAAGCTTAACAATATAGTCGTCGCTACCAGTTGCAAGAATATTTCCATTAGGGCTAAAAGCCACAGAATTAACTTTAGAATATGTATTCAAAACATTGAGTCTTTTACCCATATTTAAATCCCAAATTATAGCTGTTCGATCGGTACTACCGCTAACAATAAATTTTCCATTTGGAGCGATGGCAACACTATTAACCGAACTATAATGACCTATAAGAGTACGAATTTCTTTCCCCGTAATTACATCCCACAATTTTACTGTTTTATCGCCACCAGCACTAGCAATAATTCTACTATCCGGGCTAAAGCTTAAGGAATTCACTCCTGAAAATAAACCGTTATGAGCTTTTATTCTTAAAATTTTGTTACTGGGGTTTACGTGCCAAAATCTGATAAAGTTTCCTGAATCTGCGCTCGCAAAAATCAAGCCATTAGGGCTAAAAGCAACAGCATTAATTGGGTAATCGCAGTTAATAGTATGAAGTAATTTACCAGTTTTGGTTTCCCATAGCTTTACCTTCCAACCATAGCTACCATTAGCAATAATCTTACCATCGGGACTCACAGCAATAGAATTAATTGAGTCTCTGGTACTAGTTAAAGTATTAATACATTGCCAATCAGAATTATTTATCTTTTTAATTGTTGTTAAAGTTGATTTTTCTGATTGATTAGTATAAAATTCAGGTTCTTTCTTAATATCTTCTAATACTTCACTTACCGATTGATAGCGGCGACTAATTGCATTTTCAATAAGCTTATCTAAAATTTTACTTAATTTATCGCTAACTTGATTATCAACTAAATACTGTCGCCATACCCAAGTATTTTCATAAATATCAAATAAATCAAAGGGGGAAACTCCTGTTAATAAATAAATACAGGTTGTTCCTAGACTATATAAATCGCTGCTGTAATTTGCTTTTCCTCTTGACTGCTCTGGTGCGACAAATTCTGGAGTTCCGATGCTAGTTCCCGTTTGCAATATTGCGGTTCCGGTGACAACTTTTGCAGCACCAAAGTCTACTAAATTTAATTTTCCGTTTTTACTGCGAATAATATTTTGCGGTTTAATATCTCTGTGAATAACGTCATTTTGATGAATAAACTCTAGTACGGGTAGTAAACTATTTAATAATTCCCAAATTTGGGCTTCTTTAAAAATACCTTGTTCTTTCAATATTTCTGCTAAATCATATCCATCAATATATTCTTGTACTAAAAATTGGTTTTCCTCTTGAGTTAGATAATCTAAGAAATTGGGTATTTGATTGTGTTTGCCTAAATTTTTTAATCTTAAGGCTTCTTGTTTGAATAATTCACCTGCTTTTAGGGTATTATTATCAGCACTTTGTGCCGTCAGAACAAATTGTTTGATAACGCAGGGTGGTTTCAAAAGTTTGCTTTCATCTACAGCTAATAATGTTCTACCAAAACCACCTTGCCCAATTGGTTTTATTGCACGATAACGTTGTTTTAAAAGTAGTTTAGTATTGCAGGTTAAGCAAACTTGAGCATTTTTTTGATTTTGCGGTTTTTGGCAATGGGGATTTAAACAATAGCTCATACTGAGTAAAAATATTAACTCTATACTTAGTATTCCCTGGATTTGCTTGTAGTTAACGTGAGTGTGCTAAATCGCCCGCAGGCTGGAAGCCTGGGGCTATAATTACGAAGCCCACCTTTGTGGGCTACAAAAATTATTAGCCCACGCAGGTGGGCTTAGCAATTGTAGCGATACCCTTATAGGGTATTGCGGAGTCTATTTATTCGCATCGCCAAACTTTGATAGTCTTATCGTCACTACCGCTATATAAAGTTTGACTATCAGCACTAAAAACTATTGAATTAACTTTAGCTGAATATCCTTCTAAAGAAAATATTAATTGCTTTGTAGCTATATTCCATAACTTGATGTCATTGTCATAACTGCTACTAGCAAGAATCTCTCCGTTAGGGCTAAATGTAATATATCTAAGAGAGCTTGTATGAGCTTTAAGAGTACAAATTTCTTGTCCGTTTATTACTTGCCAAAGTTTGATTGTTTTATCGCGACTTCCAGTAGCAATAATATTTCCGTCAGGGCTGAAAGCAACTGAAATAATTGCATCGCTATGCTTGTAAGTGCTAAGTATTCGATCGGTATATAAGTCCCAAAGTATAGCCGTTTTGTCAGCACTACCGCTAACAATAATTGTTCCTTGGGGATTAAATGCAACGCTGCTAACCCATCTTTTATGATTTTCAAGTGTACGAATTTCTAAACCCGTATTTACATCCCATAATTTTACTGTTTTATCGCCGCCAGCACTGGCAATAATTTTCCCGTCGGGGCTAAAAGCTAAGCAATTAATACCAGTAAATATACCTTTATGTCCTGTAAATGTAAGAATTTTAGCACCAGAATTTAGGTCCCAAAGATGAATATTGTTTGCGCGATCGCCACTTGCAATAGTTAATCCATCGGGGCTAAAAAAAATAGCATAAACGGATTGTTTGTTGTTAATACTTTTGAATACTTTTCCCGAAGCGATATCCCAGAGTTTGATTGTATTATCGTGGCTAGCGCTAGCAAGAGTTTTTCCGTCGGGGCTAATGGCAATAGAATCAATAACAGAAGTATGAGAATTAAAATTAGCTACGCATTGCCAATAGTTTTTCTGTGGATTATAGCTATAGGATTTATTCAAATCTCTAAATTTTAATATCTCCCTATCGCAGCTACCACTTATTAAGATTTGATTTTGTCCTTCCCAAGTAAAAACAAGGGAGTTAGCTTCAAATGAATGTCCGAACAAAGTCGATATTTGCTGCTTTGTATTGATATCCCATAATGTGATACCACCACTTTTATCCCCGGAAGCGAGAATTGTTCCGTCATGATTAAAAGTAATATTGCTAGCAGGTAAACTATTAGACGTAAGAGTGCAAATTTTCCTTTCGGTAGTTATTTCCCAAAGTTTGATAGTAGATTTTTTTCTATTAGCAACAGCAATAATTGTTCCATCGGGATTAAAAGCAACACAGCTAATTCCACCTGGAGTATTAGTACTATCAAGAGTATAAAGTATTCTACCCCGATCTAAATCCCAAATAACCATTCTTCCATCATCGCAACAGCTAGCAATCATTTGCCCATTTGGAGAGAAAACAATACTTTTAACTGATTTTTTATGACCTTTTAAAGTACGAATTTCCGCACCCGTATTTACATCCCACAGCTTTACTGTTTCGTCAGAACCACCACTAGCAATAAATTGGCTATCGGGACTAAAACGAACGCAATTGATTGCACCATACCAACCTTTCAAGAAATGGATTGCTTTACCTGAATTTACATCCCGAAGTATAATTGTGTTATCGCGATCGCCACTTGCTAAAATTTGTTTGTTGGGGCTAATTGCAACAGTATTAACTATATATCCATTATCGATTTTAAGAAGTTCTGTACGCGGATTGGTTTTATATAGCTGTATTCGATATACTTTCTGTCTCTTTTTACTATTAATCGGTATATAATAAGAGCCAGCACTGGCAATCATCGTTCCGTCTTCACTAATAAAATTAGAATCTACACAATAAAGGTAGACTTCAAAACTATCGAATTGCTTCCAATTAGAATTATTTGTAAATTCCGATCTTTTTACCGATGGCGTATTATTTAAAGCTTGAATGTTGATATCTTTTAAAACTTCACTTGCCATTTGATAGCGACGGCTAGTGGCAGTTTCAATTAATTTATCTAAAATATTGCTAAGTTTTTCGCTAACCGGATTATCAACTAAATATTGCTGCCACACCCAGCTATATTCTGAAATATCAAATAAATCAAAAGGGGAAGTTCCAGTTAATAAATAAATGCAGGTGACTCCCAAACTATATAAATCGCTGCTGTAACTCGCTTTACCCATAGTTTGTTCAGGTGCCACAAATTCAGGAGTTCCGATGCTAGTTCCCGTTAGCAACATTGCGGTTCCCGTCACAACTTTAGCAGCACCAAAATCTACTAAAAATATTTCTCCGTTACGACTGCGAATAATATTCTGTGGTTTGATATCTCGATGAATTACCTCTTGATTGTGAATATATTGGAGTAAGGGTATAATCGCATTTAATAATTCCCAAATTTGCCCTTCGCTGAAAGTCCCTTCTTCGGATAAAACTTTTGCTAAATCATAGCCATCAATATATTCTTGTACTAAATATTGATGTTCTTCTTGAGTGAAATAATCTAATAACTTAGGAATTCTCTCGTGTTTGCCTAAATCATCTAATCTTGACGCTTCCCGCTCAAATAATTCAGTAGCTTTTTGAATATTATTAGTATCTCCTACTTGGAGAATAAACTGCTTGATAACGCAAAATTCTTCAGAAGAATTGCTTTCATCAACAGCTAACAAAGTTCTACCAAAATTGCCTTGCCCTATTGGTTTGATAGCCCGGTAACGTTCTTTTAATAGCAGTTTATTCCCGCAAGTCATGCAAGTTTGATCGTGCGGATTATTTTGGGGATTTTGACAATAGGGATTAAGGCAATAACTCATACTATTTAGTTGAATGAAAGACAATGGAGAATAGGGGACAGTTGATGGTAAGTAGGTTGGCGTTGAAAATCGTAGTTAAGACTAGCAAGTAGCAAGTAGCCAGTAGCCAGTAGCGATAAGGGTTTAACTACGATTTTCAACCCCTGCCTACTTATTCGCATTGCCAAATTTTAATAGTATTATCATTACTACCGCTAAATAAAGTTTTTCCATCGGGAGTAAACACAAGAGAATTAACTCGATCGGAATGCCCTTTTAAAGTACATATTTCCTGCTCTGTTTTCAAATCCCATAACTTGATATTATTACTATAACTACCACTAGCAATAATCTCAAATTTTGGATTGAAACTAAGGCATTGAACTAAGTTTTTGTGACCTGTAAAAATAAAAATTTCTTCTCCGGTTGTTACTTGATACAGTTTGATAATATTGTTGTCTAAACCAATAGCAATAATTTCTCCATTAGGGCTAAAGGCAACCGAACGAACTACGGCACCAGTCGCAGTACTATCAAATGTACGAATTTTTATTCCTGTATTTAAGTCCCAAATAATTACTGTTCTATCCGCGCTACCGCTAGCAATAATTTCTCCATTTGGGCTAAAAGCAACGCTGCTAACCCATTTTTTATGACTTTTTAAACTGTAAATTTCCGAACCAGTATTAATATCCCATAATCTTACTGTTTTATCGCCACCACCACTAGCAAGAATTCGACCAAAATCTTGCGGAGTCGCTATAATAACCGGATTAAAACTTAAGCAATTAACTCCCGCAAACAAACCTTTATGCCCTGCTAATCTGAGGATTTTTTTACCCGAATTTGTATCCCAAAGATGAATATGATTTTGCGAATCTCCGCTAGCAAGAATTAATTCGGGGCTAAAAGCAACAGCATAAATCGGTTTTTCGTGTTCGAGAGTTTGCAACTGTTTTCCCGTACTTACTTCCCACAGTTTTACTTTAAAATCATGGCTTCCGCTAGCTAGAATCATGCCATCCGGGCTAATGGCAATAGAATTAATGGAATCAGTATGGCTATATAATGTATTGATGCATTGCCAACTAAATATTTTTGTTTGTTGTGATAAAGAATTATTATTAAAAGATCGATGGGGTTGAAAATTAAAATTATCCTTTTTATTGATATCCTTTAAAACTTCTGAAGTCAATTTATAGCGACGACTGGTAGCATATTGAATAAGTTTATCTAAAATATTGCTTAGTTTATCGCTCACGGAATTATCAACTAAATACTGTCGCCACACCCAAGTATTTTCAGAAATATCGAATAATTCAAAGGGAGAAATTCCAGTTAATAAATAAATACAGGTTGTTCCCAAACTATATAAATCGCTGGCATAAGTAGCTTTTCCTCTCGATTGTTCCGGTGCAACAAATTCCGGAGTACCGATGCTAGTTCCCGTTTGCAAAATCGCAGTTTTTCTCACAACTTTAGCAGCACCAAAATCTACTAAAAATAGTCTTCCATCAGTGCGACGAATAATATTTTCTGGTTTAACATCTCGATGGATAACTCCGCTTTGATGAATATATTCCAGTACGGGTAAAATCGCATTTAATAATTCGTAAATTTTAGCTTCATTAAAACAACCTTGTTCGGTGAGTATCTGTACTAAATTATGTCCGTTAATATATTCCTGTACTAAATATTGGTGTTCTTCCTGAATCAAATAATCTAATAAACTAGGTATTTTATTGTGTCTGCCCAAATTACCCAGTCTCAAAGCTTCTTGCTCAAATAATTCAGCAGCTTTTTGGATATTATCAGTGCCTCGTGCTTGGGGAAGAAACTGTTTAATTACACAAGGTTGCTTCGAGGGTTTGTCTTCATCCACAGCCAGAAAAGTTCTACCAAAACCACCTTGCCCAATTGGTTTTATAGCACGATACCGTTCCTTCAAAAGTAATTTCGTACCGCAACTCAAGCAAATTTTCGCATCTGCATGGTTTTCGGGTTTTCGGCAATGGGGATTTAGACAATAACTCATACTGAGAAATATAGATTAAATTTACACCAAGTATGCCCTAAGTTTTGGAAAAGTTAGGAGTTAGGAATTAGGAGTTAGGAGTTAGGAGTTAAGAGTTAAGAGTTAGGAGTTAGGAGTTAAGAGTTAAGAGTTAGTAATTAAGGGTTTTTACTATTCACTGGTAACTGGTGAACCTTTGTGTTAAGGAGGCTCCCATATTACGTAGCAAGTGGTGTAGCCGTCACCCACAAGGGTGCGACTCAGGGGGGAATTGGGAGACAAACTTCATTCTCATTCTCACTACTCCTAACTCCTAACTCCTAACTCCTAACTCATAGCTCCTAACTCCTAACTCATAGCTCCTAACTCCAATTAATTGTGTATAAAGTAGGTGTGAATAATCATCATCTTGAGGCACAATTTGTATGACATCTTACCAAGCTGATTCAGAAGGCGACGAAATTATGGCTGATTTAATGGCAGAAACGGAAAGCATCAACCATGTTGAGGTGATTGAAAACGTTATCGATACGCTGGATGAAAACGATAGTGCAATGGTTAGTCATCCTTCTGAGGGTGCATATTTATGGAAGTTTAAGTACGGTAGCGTGGAAGTGTTTGTCCAGTTGACGGGGACAAGCGATGAAGATACAATTACAATTTGGTCTTCTGTGTTAAAATTGCCTGCAAAAGATGAGCCTACGATGATGCGGCATCTTTTGCAAATGAATTGTTCGAGTACCTTAGAAGCGCGTTTTGGTATTGTTGAGAACCAGGTAGTAGTTATATCTACGCGCATATTAGAAGACTTATCTCCTGCGGAAGCTTCTCGTTTAATTACCATTGTCGCGACGATTGCTGATGATAATGACGAAGATTTACAATCCAAATTTGGCAGTTAACAGTTAACAGTTAACAGTTATCAGTAACCAGTTACCAAGATTTGGGTAGCTAGCCGTTTGCACCTCACACCGCCAGGGACTGCAAGTCCCTAGCGATGTTGAGAATGGCACTGTTTGCGTAAGTCTTATATTAGACATTTCCGGAAAACATTTGTATAGTTTCATTTTACACGCAGACCTAACCCCCCTACCCCCCTTCCCTAGGAGGGAAGGGGGGTTTTAAAGCCTCTCTCCTTGTAGGAGAGAGGTTTGGAGAGGGGTCTTTTTTCTTTTTCGGAGATGTCTATTATGAAAAGTGAAGTTTTATAATATTCTAGAGGGGCTTCCTTCCCACTATCAACTATCAACTAACAACTAACAACTAACAACTAACAACTATCAACTATCAACTATCAACTAACCACTATCAACATTTTGAAAACTTGGCGATTGATTCCGCTTTTAGCAGCGAATGGTAAATTACAGATGGCGATCGATGAATGGTTATTAAAACAGCATCAGTTGAAACATCCGCCTATTTTACGATTTTATACTTGGTCTCCTTCAGCAATTTCTCTGGGTTATCATCAACGTAAGTATCCAGAAGATTGGCAAAATTTAATTTGGAATAACGAGAAAATAGACTTGGTACGCCGCCCTACTGGGGGACGTGGGGTGTTACACGATGGCGATTTAACTTACGCTGTGGTTGCTTCTGGGTTTTCTGGAAGTAGGATTGAAGCGTATAAAAAGATATGCGAGTTTTTGATTCAAGGATGGCGTAATTTAGGTGTTGAGTTGCATTACGGTACTGCTGGGAGGGGCTATATTAATAATCCAAATTGTTTTGGTACTGCAACTGGTGCAGATTTAGTGACGGTTGATGGTAGTAAGTTGATTGGTAGCGCTCAGTTGAGACGTGGTGATGCGATTTTGCAACATGGTACGATGCGGTTGAAGCCTGATAAGGAATTATTTAAACAGGTTTTTGGTGAAGAATTATTTGATGAGTTGGCGATTGGGGAAGATTTGACAATTGAAAGAATAATTGCAGTTTTAATTGATGCTGCTAGAGATTGTTTTGGGGTAGAGTTTGAGGAGAAAGCTTTGAGTGATGATGAGTGGGAAGATATTTTAGCTATGTAATCAAATTCCTAACCAATCTTTAATTTCTGCAATCAGCCATGTTATTTCAGCATCGGCTAATTTAGGAGCAGAACCACCAAAATCAAATTTGATTGCACCAGCTTCTATAGAAACCAGATTGAAGCTTTTATCGTTGACTTGGTAATCAGTCTCCCCAACACTAATATTATGAATAGCTGAAGTCTTTCCCATTTTTCGTCGATAAGTTTTACCAAATAACTTCCATTCTATTACAAAATAATTCCGATTAAAATGGATATCAAGATGTCCTAATGTAGGAAGAATTACTATGGAAAAAGCGAATAAGCCAAATAACAAAAAAACTATTGCTGGTGGACTGGATAAAGTAACAAGGCTAAGAGGAACCAAGCAAATAAGAGAAAAAATCATTATCAAGATGATTTCAGGGGTAGTTCCTACTCTGGGTGCTTGAATTTCTAAATGATTGTAAGATTTATTTAATTTAATTCGGCTACCGTATGGTTTAGAAATTTCAGAAGATGAATTAACAGCAATACGACTGTTTAAAGCTTCTACTGCTTGGGGTGCAGAACTAAATCTATCCTCAATATCGGGTTCGGTTAACTTCTCAATCCAGCGAACAAAATTATTACTAAGATTAACTTTTTCTTGAAACTGAATACGCATTTTTGTTTGCGGTAAATCCGCTGGCATTCTCCCGGTCGCCAGATGAATTAAAGTTGCTCCTAAAGCATATAAATCAGAAGCAGGAACGGTTCTACCTCCAAATTGTT